>ENA-OQCW01000582-OQCW01000582.1-human-gut-metagenome-genome-assembly--contig:-NODE-582-length-19964-cov-18.006856_pt1 | contig 19964 bp, 11 predicted proteins | sample MGYA00242767_ERZ504593 | MGnify/ENA primary metagenome ERZ504593 (study PRJEB26092, sample SAMD00036307) | human gut metagenome | host: Homo sapiens | study: EMG produced TPA metagenomics assembly of... | reverse complement strand
CTTTGTCATAGTGAAATTCTTATTACCTAAAGATACAAAATCTTTAGGTAATAACAAAGCCCCAGCTTGTGAAAGTCGGGGCTTTGTGCGTAAAAAACAGAAGGTGTGCATTTTGACACACCTTCTTGAACTGCAAATATACTTAATAATAAAGGAATGGTTTTTATTAAACAATACCTTGAGCCATCATAGCTTTGGCTACCTTCATGAATCCTGCTACATTAGCACCTTTCACATAGTTTACATAACCATCGGCTTCAGTACCGTATTGTACACAAGCCTCATGAATATTTTTCATGATACTTTTCAATTTTTCGTCTACTTCTTCTTGACTCCAGCCCAGTTTGATAGAATTTTGAGTCATTTCCAATCCAGATACAGATACGCCGCCTGCATTGGCTGCTTTGCCCGGGGCATACAGGATTTTGGCTTCTTGGAATACGCGGATAGCTTCAGGGGTAGAAGGCATGTTTGCACCTTCGCTGACAGCTATGACACCATTGGCAACCAATTGTTTGGCTTCATCACCGTTCAATTCGTTCTGAGTGGCAGAGGGTAATGCGATATCACCTTTCTCACCCCAAGGACGAGCACCTGCTACATATTTGCAGCCATATTTTTCTGCATATTCACGGATACGTCCACGGTATAAATTTTTCAGTTCCATGATGAAATCCAATTTTTCACGGTCTATTCCATCCGGATCATAGATGTAACCATCTGAATCGGACATGGTAACTACTTTACCACCCAACTCGATTACTTTTTCTACCGTGTATTGAGCTACGTTACCTGAACCTGAAACCAAACAAGTTTTTCCCTTCAGGTCTGTGCCTTTGGTTTTCAACATTTCCATCAAGAAATAGATGTTACCATATCCGGTTGCTTCAGGGCGAATCAGAGAACCACCGAATTCGCGGCCCTTGCCGGTCAGTACACCGGAGAATTCATGAGAGAGTTTTTTGTACATGCCGAACATGAAACCTACTTCACGGCCACCTACACCGATATCACCTGCAGGTACGTCAGTCTCAGGACCGATATGGCGCCATAATTCCAACATGAATGCCTGGCAGAAACGCATTACTTCGGCGTTTGATTTGCCACGCGGAGAGAAGTCGGAACCTCCTTTGCCACCACCCATCGGAAGAGTAGTTAGTGAATTTTTGAATGTCTGCTCGAAGGCAAGGAATTTCAAAATTCCCAAGTTTACAGAAGAGTGAAAACGGATACCACCTTTGTAAGGACCAATGGCATTATTATGTTGTACGCGGTAACCCATATTTGTCTGGATGTTACCTTTGTCATCCATCCACGTTACACGGAATTGATACACACGATCAGGAATACACAAACGTTCAATCAGGTTCACCTTGTCAAATTCGGGATGTTTGTTGTATTCTTCTTCGATTGTACTTAGCACTTCCTCTACCGCTTGATGATATTCAGGCTCATTGGGGAATCTTCTTTTCAAATCTTCTAATACCTTAGCTGCATTCATAATCTACTTCTTTTTATAATTGTTAATTAATACTTCTTGTTTCTTTTGATGGTGCAAAAATATAGATAAGAATTGAAATATGCAACAAATTATAAAGAAAATGCGTGTAAAAATATCAATATGTACAAAATGTAAGCTAAAAAGCGGATAAAAGATTATTTTCCTCTTTCCTTGAGATATTTTAATAGTGGAATAAAGACTAAAGCTCCCGAAATGATAATGGATAGTATTAAAGGCCCGTCAATATGTTCGCTCCCTGTTAGAATAATATAGCAAATGGCAATCCATAAAAGGGCTAAGGTTACGATTTGTGGGAGGGAAAGCGGTTTTCTTCTCATAGTATTGTTTTAATGAATTGAATATATTTCACCACAAATAGCCTTGATTTACACAGATAGAATTTGCTGGTACTAACAAGCATGATTAATAATCAGTGTAAATCTATGCAATCTGTGGTGAAAGTTATTTATTTTTCTTTCTTTTTGCTTGTCAACGATGGCATCAATAACCGCAACCGCAGTGATGTTTACAATATCGCGTACAGAAGCTTCACAATCAGTGAAATGAATAGGTTTGTTCAATCCCATTTGTATCGGGCCGATTACCTCGGTTTCACTCATAGACTGAATGAGCTGGTAAGTAGCATTGGCAGAACTTAGGTTCGGGAATACTAACGTGTTTACTTCTTTACCTTTCAAACGTGTGAAGGGATATTTCTCATCACGTAATTTAGTGTTCAGTGCAAAATTGACTTGCATTTCACCATCTATAGCCAGTTCCGGATATTTTTTCTGCATATAGTCCACCGCATCATGTACTTTAGCCGGGCTTCCTTCTGTATCAGAACCGAAGTTGGAGTAAGACAGCATGGCCATTGTCGGAGTGTGATTAAAGAACTCTACCGTTTTCTTCGACAATTTAGCGATGTCAATCAGTGTGTCGGTGTCCGGGTGACGGTTAATCAGGGTATCGGCTACAAAATAAGTACCTTTCTTTGAATTCAAGATATGCATTGTACCGAAATGTTTGTATTCCGGTTGGATACCGATAACTTCTTTCGCTACCTTGATTGTGTTGGAATATTTGGTATATAGACCGGTGATGAATGCATCGGCCTCTCCGGTTTCAACCATCATCATACCAAAATAGTTGCGCTCGAACATTTTGTCGTTGGATTCCTGAAGGTTGGCTCCTTGGCGTGCGCGTTTTTCCGAAAGGATGCGGGCATAACGCTCACGACGTTCAGCTTCACGGTCATGACGGAGGTTGATGATTTCAATTCCTTCCAAGCTCAGATCCAGTTCTTTTGCCAGTTTTTCAATGCGTTCGTCATTACCTAATAGGATAGGATGACAGATTCCTTCGGCTTTGGCTTCTACAGCAGCTTTTAACATGGTAGGATGGATACCTTCGGCAAATACCACCCGCTGTGGGTCGCGACGGGCTGTTTCGTAAAGTTGACGGGTCAATTTGCTTTCTTGTCCCATCAATTCGCGCAGCCGGGTCTTGTAGGCTTCCCAGTCGGTGATGTTTTTGCGTGCCACTCCTGATTCCATTGCTGCTTTTGCCACAGCCATGGAAACTTCGGTAATCAAACGAGGGTCAACCGGTTTCGGAATGAAATAATCAGGACCGAAAGTAAAATTATTCACATGATAGGCTTCGTTCACTACGTCGGGAACAGGTTGTTTTGCCAAATCGGCGATAGCATGCACGGCAGCCAGCTTCATTTCTTCATTGATAGCTTTGGCCTGAGTATCCAGAGCTCCGCGGAAAATATAAGGGAAACCGATTACATTATTGATCTGGTTAGGATAGTCTGAACGTCCGGTAGACATCAGTACATCGGGGCGGGATGCCATGGCGTCTTCGTAAGAGATTTCCGGAGTCGGATTGGCTAATGCGAATACGATAGGATGATCTGCCATACTGCGGACCATATCCTGAGTCAGCACATTACCTTTTGATAGTCCTAAAAATACGTCTGCACCTTTAATGGCTTCTTCCAGTGTATGTACATCGCGACGGTCAGTAGCAAAAAATTTCTTACTTTCTGTCAAGTTAGGACGGTCACTGGTTATCACGCCTTTGCTGTCTAGCATTAAAATGTTTTCTTTCCGTGCTCCTAATGCTACATACAGTTTTGTACAGGAAGTGGCGGAGGCTCCGGCACCGTTTACTACGATTCTTACATTTTCAATTTTCTTTCCGGCAACTTCCAATGCATTTAATAAGCCGGCGGATGAAATGATGGCTGTACCGTGTTGGTCGTCATGCATTACTGGGATATCCAGTTCTTCTTTCAGCCGGTTTTCTATCTCGAAACATTCGGGAGCCTTGATGTCTTCCAGGTTGATACCTCCGAAAGTGGGAGCGATGGCTTTTACTGCCTGAATAAATTTTTCGGGGTCTTTCTCATTCACTTCAATGTCAAAAACATCAATACCTGCATAGATTTTGAAAAGTAATCCTTTACCTTCCATGACAGGTTTTCCGCTCAATGCACCTATGTCGCCTAGTCCTAGAACGGCTGTACCATTGGAAATAACGGCTACTAAGTTGCCTTTCGCAGTATAGTCGTATGCAGTTTGCGGGTCTTTCTCTATTTCCAGACAAGGCTCAGCTACTCCGGGAGAGTAAGCCAGTGACAGGTCTGTTTGTGTGCTGTACGGTTTTGTCGGTACAACTTCAATTTTTCCGGGCTTGCCTTGCGAGTGGTATAGCAAAGCAGCTTCTTTGGTAATCTTGACCATAATCTTTTTCCTTATAATTAGATATCGTTTTAAATTGGTGGCAAAAATATAAATAAAATTATAATTTGAAGCCTAAATACTGTAAAATGATGTCGAATTGATGATTTTTTAAGTGTTGATTTTGACCAATGTGAAAATCAGATTTCATTCTTTCGTATTTTCTAATACAAAGATAGTGAAAAAGTGAGATATTGAGCAAATCGTAGAAGAATGATTAAGAATTGATGTTTTAGGTAGTCTTGTCACTTATGATAAGTGCTAGTTGAAATCGTTTGAAAGCCAAGTTGAACTGGAGGTGTGTTACTATTCTGTTATCGGATTTGAATTGTGGTAACGGCGCGGGAAAAGATGGTGGAACGAAGTGAAAACGACACTCATACAAACATTTTCGATAAACTCTAAAAAGTTTTGCAGAAAGTTTGATCACCGTAATCTGCAGTGGTTTACATATAGTAGGACAGTTTTACCCGAAGTCATTTTGTAACTAAAAATCCCAAGAGAGTAATAATTTTCTTAGATAAGTTGTATAAAGTGAAAAAAATGTCTAATAGGTTTAATTGATTTGTAATACTAAATATTTTGTGCATTTCTTAACTTGACATATCTTTGTGCAACTTTTCAATTATTAACTACTACAAAATCTGTTTACGGATTATGACTGAAAATCTAAATAACGATGAAGAAAGTAGGTTGATAGAGCGCTTGATTTTAGGAGAAGAAAAAGCATTTTGTAAACTTTATGTGCAATACAAACCTAGGTTGTTCAAGTTTGCTATCGCCTTACTTAAATCACAAAACGTGGCAGAAGATATCTGTCAGGACATATTTTTCAATATTTGGGAAAACCGTTATTTCTTAAAATGCGGTACGTCTTTTTCATCTTTTTTATTTAGCATGGCTCGTAATCGCATTATCAATTATTTACGAGATGAATCGTGCCACAAACGTACTTTTGGAAAGTCTTTACGAGCAAGCGATAGACTTTGATAATTCTACTCAAAAATACGATATTAGCCAATGATTTGGGAGAACACATGAAACACGCTGTCAAATTATTAAGCAATCGCCAGCGTGAAGTGTTTGAACTGAGCAGACATCATATGCTTACTAATAAAGAGATTGCGGAGCAACTCAACATCTCTATATCTACAGTACAGGACCACCTTTCTGCCTCCTTAAAAATTATACGCACTTACTTTAAAAAGGAAGGTTTGCTGCATACTAGCCAAATAATTTTTTTCCAAATTCTATTTCAATTTTAAAATAATGTTAATGTACTCCTAGCCTTCGATGGGTTAAGTGTACTACATATACTAATCAATGCATATGAGTAAGAATAATATTTTTAAAGAAAATTTTCAACGGTATATTGATGGCTTCTATTCTAAAAACGAACTGGAGTCCATATTGAAACAAATAAAAAATTACTGTACCGATGAAGATATTGATCAATTAACAGAACAACTTTGGAGCAATTTGGGAGATGAAACTTTAGCCAATCGCTTTGAAAAAGCAACTTGTGAAAAAGAAGCATGGAAATTATTGGCTAAATCCAAACGTGTCAAACGTATGGAGAAAGTCAGACGCTTTATCTATTATAGCCTTTCTACAGCTGCATTGGTTTTCTTAATGATAAAAGGTTTTGGCTATTACGAAGAAAGAGTAGAAAAGCGAACTCCTATCATTACAGTAACTACAGACTATGGTGAACATAAAACTATTATTTTACCTGATAACACTGAACTAGCTATAAACTCGTGCACTACGGTGAAGTATCCTGAGCAATTTGTGGGGAATAACCGAATTGTAGAACTAACTGGAGAAGGTTGTTTTAAAGTAACTCATAATCCGGAAAAGCCTTTCATCGTAAAAATGGAAAATATGTCGATAACCGTGCTAGGTACTATTTTTAATGTGAAATCACACCCTTATGATCAAACTGATTTGGTAGAAGTTAAAGAAGGTAAAGTACAAGTGGATTTGCCTGAAGCCATGATGAGAATCAGTTCTGGCGAACATGTGATCATCAACAAAATTTCAGATTCGTATAGTAAAGAAAAAGATATTATGGAAAAATTTGCTATTTGGCGTACAGGAGGAATCCGATTCAACTCTACCCCTATTCAAGATGTGGCTAAAGAACTGGAACGTATCTACCATTGCAAAGTGATTTTCAGCGGAAATAAGCCTTATGATAACTTGATTACAGGCATACATGAAAGAGCTACACTGAAAGATGTACTTAACTCTATAGAATACGTCACTGGCATACGATATAAATATCAAAATAATACGGTTATTTTATATAATAATTAAAATGTGTTAACGTGTTCGCATAATAGAAATAGTTGCGTGTATTCTTTATAAAGACACTAAAATATTAACCTTATGAATAAATGCCTATGAAACCTCCTACTTAAAAAAAGGAGTTGTTAGGTAAAAACAACTCCTCCATGTTTGTCTTAAACAGTTGTTCATATAATTGCGAGTTACCATGAACAACTTAACCATTTTGTTCACCAAATAATCTATTTAAAACAAACGTACGAATTTATGAATAATCTTTTAATTACAAAAGAGAATAAGAAGACTAAAAGATTTATTTTAGTTTTTTTGCTATTTACAATCTATTTTTTTAATGGATCACTCATCTTAGCTCAAAATGAACGAATTAGCGTAAATGTTAAAAATGAATCTGTTGAGGTAGTTTTAAAAAAAATAACAAAACAGACAGGGGTCAATTTTTTCTATGATCAAAAGAAAATTAGCCAATCTTCACGCGTTAATTTAAATGTAAGCAACCAAACCATAGAAACTGTATTAAAGAGTTTGTCTATACAAACTGGGTTGTATTTCAATAGGAATAAGAATACTATTAACGTAGGTTTTGACACAAAAGAAAAAGGCTTAAAAATATTGAAAGGTAAAGTAGTAGATCAAAATGGTGAAGCCGTGATTGGTGCCAGCATTCAAGTAAAAGGTACTACTGCCGGAGTCATTACCGATATTAACGGTAACTATGAACTGACTAATGTTCCGATTAATGCTCAAATAGCTATTTCATATATTGGTTATCAGACCATTATTCTGAATGCAAATTCAAAAAAATTAGCACTTGTTACTTTACGAGAGGATACTGAACTTTTGGATGAAGTGGTAGTAGTAGGATATGGTACTATGAAGAAAAAGGACTTATTGGGTGCAACTTCCATGGTTAGTGGTGACCAACTAGCTACTAATTCAAGTATCTCTGTAGGTGGTGCTTTGCAAGGTAAGATGTCTGGTATCAATATTTTAAGTAGCTCTGGTTTTCCTGGTGCAGAAACATCTATCAGTATTCGTGGTGTTGGAACTTTTGGTAATGGTGATGCAAGTCCGTTGGTAGTTATTGATGGAATTCCCGTAGACCAAGGTTTTGAAACATTGAATCCTTCCGATATTGAAAGCGTAAACGTTCTAAAAGATGCTTCATCTGCAGCTATTTATGGTTCACGTGCAGCAAATGGTGTTATTTTGATTACTACTAAGAAAGGTGCAGAAGGCAAAGCTAAAGTATCTTTGAACGCTACATGGGGTATCCAAAAACCTTCACACATGATGGATTTGCTGTCAGCAGAAGAGTTTGTCTCAGCTATTCTTGAAATGAGAGACAATAAGAAAGCTATTGATGGAGGTAATCCAACTACAAAATATGATGGTTTAAATCCAGCCGACTTTGGAGTAGGAACAAATTGGGGGGATCACATCTACAGTTCTGCACCAACTCTGAACATCAATGCAAATATTAGCGGTGGTACGGATAAACTTCATTATTATTTGTCTGCTGAATATTTAAATCAAGAAGGTATTGCATTGAACACAGGCTACCAGAAAGCAGGCTTCCGTTCAAACATTGAAGCGCAAGTAAGTAAAATGTTCAAGATTGGCAATAACGCCAACATGACATATCGCTATACAGAAGGTAGTGGTGGAACTCGTTTTTCTGATGTTATCTTTAATGCTCCAATTATTCCAGCCTATGACGAAGACGGTTCTTATGGGGAGCCTGACACCCAACTGACTGGTTCAAAGAATGCCATAGCTGAAGTAGGGTGGAATACTCCGAATAACCACAATTATCGTTTGATGGACAACTTATTTATGGAATTCCAAATTACTGATTGGTTGAAATTCCGTTTTAATGGTGGTATCGATATTGTTTACAATGAATATAAATTCATTCTTGCCTAAGTTCAATGATGGCGGTCAAACAAATACACGTAATAGCTATACTGAAACACGTTCCAAAAATTTTATGTGGATGACAGACTATTTGCTTTACTTTGATAAGACATTTGGCAAACATGCTATTCATGCTATGGGAGGTTTCTCTCAACAACTATTCACAAAAGATGATTTGAGTGGAACTGCTAAAGATTTCGTTTCTGAAGTTGATAACATGCATGTTATTAATGGTGGTACCAATGCTCGTGAACGTGGTTTGAGTGGTGGTAAATCTGAATTAGCTTTGGCTTCTTATTTCGGCCGCATCAACTATGATTACGCTGGTCGCTATTTATTCTCATTCAACTTACGTGCCGATGGTTCATCTCGTTTTAGAAAAGACAAGCGCTGGGGGGTATTTCCTTCATTCTCTGGAGCATGGAGAATCTCTGAGGAAAAGTTCTTTAATGTAAAGCCTGTCAGTAACTTGAAATTGAGAGCGTCTTGGGGACAATTAGGTAATCAATCTATTGGCTCATGGTATCCTACCATTGCTTCTGTGAGTAAAGAAAATGTTGTATTTGGTACTGCTGCTGACAACCAAATTCTATATGCTGGCTATACACAGTCTAAACTTGGTAACAAGTCATTGGAGTGGGAAACTACTACAGTAACTAACATTGGCGTAGATTTAGGTTTCTTCAACAATAGTTTGAGTTTTAGCGCAGACTACTTTGTGAAAAACACCAGTGGTATTCTCCGTTCTATGGTTCTTCCTCTTTCTGTTGGTTTAGGTGCTCCTAATATGAATTATGCAGAAGTACAAAACAGAGGTTTGGACCTAGAAATTAGTTATAAAGGTAATATACGTGACTTGCACTATTCAGTAGGAGCTAATGTATCTTTCTTGCACAATGAAATCAAAAAGTTAAGCAGTGGTATTAATGAGGAAGTCATCGATATCGGTTGTTATGGTGGTGTAACTATTAACCGCATAGGCGAACCTATTAGTGCTTTGTATGGCTATAAAACAGATGGGGTCATCACTACTTCTGAAGAAGCTAAAAAATATAAAGATATGGGACAAGGTAATGCTAAAGTTGGCCGTTTAAAATATAAAGACTTAGATGGAAATGGCGTTATTGATGGAAAGGATAGAACAATATTGGGAAGTTTTATTCCTAAAGCTACCGCTGGTATGACTCTTTCTGCTGACTGGAAAGGTTTTGACTTAAATATGGTATTTTCAGGTGTATTTGGTCGTAAGCAACATTCACCTATGAGTTTTCAAAATCGTATGCCTAATCGCAATATGAGTAGACATTGGTATGACAATCGCTGGACATTAGGTTCTGATCCTGCTGGAAAATATCCCGCTTTAATTCAAGGTGAAAATTATGAGGAAATGACAGATTTGATGGTAGCTAATTCTTCATTTGTGAAAATGAAATCATTGACATTAGGTTATACCTTCAATCTAAAACCAACACGTATTAGAGTATTCTTATCCGGTGAAAACCTATTCACAATAAAAGACAAGACTTTTGATGGATTTGATCCTGAAAATGGGAACTCTGTAGGTCACTATACTAACTGGGGTGATGATTTCCCAACACCTAGAATTCTTTTAATTGGTACAAATTTAACATTTTAACACAAGATACATATGATACGTAAATATTTATTATATGCTTTTGCATTTACATCATTAATTTTCACTAGCTGTATGGATAGCTTTTTGGATCGTAATCCTTATGGTGCTATTGATGAAACAACTTTTTATACAGAAGCAGAACATGCGAATCTTGGTGCGATGGCCTGCTATGCGAAACTGCAATGCTTGAATGGACACTGGGCATTTGCACAATTGGAACTAGGTATGACTGGTGACTTCTCATCAGCGGGGTTCAAGGATGCTCAACCATTCTATGGTGCTACTTTTAACCCTAATGAAAGCAGTATTGTGCAGGGGGTGTGGAAACGCTGTTATGAAGGTATTGCTGTATGCAACATCAACATTGATGGTATCTCAAAAATGGGTGATCAGATAATTTCAGCTGAAAAGCGTAATATGTATTTGGCTGAAACCAGATTTATCCGTGCATTTTGGTATCTCCGTTTGGTTCAATTTTATGGCGATGTACCTTTAAGAAGTGCATCCGTGAATGATCCTACTAATTCTTCAGAAGTACAGTTAGCTGCCACATCAAAAGAAGAAATATTCAAGAGTCTTATCATTCCTGACTTAGAATTTGCCACCGAAAATTTGCCTGACAAATGGGATGAAGCATATACACATCGCGCAACAAAAGGTACAGCTTTTGCCTACTTGTCTGAAGCCTATCTGATCATGAAGGATTATGAAAATGCTTTGAAAGCAGGGTTGGAAGTAGAAAAATTCGATTATGAACTATTGGATGATCCAGGTCGAGTTTTTCACATTGAAGAAGAGAATTCAAAAGAAATCATTTTTTCGGTAGGTATTGCTGAAGGCATCGACAAATATAGAAGAGAATTATACTTCGGTTCTAAAGAAGATTTAGGTGGTGATTTGGGGCATCTGATGCGTGGCGATACTTATTCAGCAGACTATTTCTATCCTTCTAAAGAATTTGTGGATTTTTTCCAAGTGATTGATGGAAAATCTATCAAAGACAACTCTCCTTATTTCGATGCTTCTCAAGCATGGAAAAATAGAGATCCTCGCTTTGATGGAACCTTCTTTACAATAATGGATGAGGTTGTTACTACTACTGGTAAAAAAATGAACTGGAGAGATGAATGGTTGGTAAACACTCCTACTGGTTATGATATTCAAAAACGCGGAGTATGGTATGGTGAAGAAAGCTGGACACAACGTGTGGATGTACATCTGATGCGCTTGCCTAGAGTGTATTTGCACATTGCTGAAGCATATGCTTTACAAGCTAATCCTGATTTTGAGAAATGTAGTGAATATGTAGAAAAAGTACGTTCTAGAGCACGTCGTTTTGCATTGGCACATCCAGACAAATACATTCCTGAGGGATTGGATGAATCTAAGGTTCTTCCTCCGTTTGTCATTGATTCCAAAGAAAGCGCCATGGAAGCTATTAACTATGAATCAAGAGTTGAATTCTTTACAGAGGATGTTATCCGTTATTTTGATTTGAAACGTTGGGGTACTTTGGCTGAAGAATGGTCACGAGTAGGTGATTTTATTTGGGAAGACAAGTTGTATAACCTGCCTTATCCTGCTGCCGAATTAAGCGCTAACCCAAATCTGAAACAAAACCATATAGGATGGGGTAACTGATTTTAATAAATCAATATTTATTATAAAATATCATCCGTTCATTATTCTACTATTGATCTAATATGGAATATGAACGGATGGTTTCCATAAAACGATATTTACCATGAAAAAACTATCTTTTTTTCTACTTTGCTTTTTGCTATTTATATCATCATATTCTCAAAATAAGCCGACGCTTTCTGACAAAAATTCATTTTCAATGATTCTTTTACCAGATCCACAAAGTTATACTAAATTTGATACCAATCAGCCAATTTTTGAACTGATGACAGCTTGGGTGGCCAGCGTAAAAAAAAACTTAGCTGTCAAAGCTGTACTTTGCACCGGAGATTTGGTAGAACAAAATGAATGCTTGGTTCCAGATAACGTGAATGGTAATCAGACTAGCGAAGAACAATGGAAAGCCGCCTCTAGAGCTTTTGAAAGATTGGACCATAGACTTCCTTACATCATTTGCGGTGGAAATCACGATTATGGTTATAAGCGAGCCGAAAACCGATTGTGCAATATCTCAAAGTATTTTCCTGTAACTCGCAATCTTCTTTGGAAAGACTGCTTGGTTAGTGTATGTAACAATGCTTTTGGGGTTCCTACATTAGAAAATGCTGCTTATGAATTTACTAACAAGAACTGGGGAAATATACTGGTAATAGTATTGGAATTTGCTCCTCGTGATGAAGTACTGGAATGGGCTAAATCTTTGGCAATAAGTGAACGTTTTGAAAATCATAAGGTATTTGTCCTTACTCACTCTTATTTGCGTTGGGATGGATCTATTATCGAAAAAGAGTCTTATGGTGTATCACCTGCCAATTATGGAAAAGTTATTTGGGAAAAACTTCTTTATCCTTGCAAAAACATTCGTATGCTCATATGTGGTCATTATTGCTCTACAAAGGGGTTTGTATATAATGTAGGTCAACGTTGTGACAAGAATATAGCTGGGAAAAACGTATTCCAGATGATGTCATGCCCAAACACGAAAGGATGGGAGGTTGGCATGGTAATGGGGGGGATGGCTGGCTTAGAATTATGGAATTTATGCCTGACGGAAAAACAATCAAAATCAAAACATTCTCACCTTTCTTTGCTATTTCCCCCACAACAGAAAAATATGCATGGCGTACTGAAGAATTTGACCAATTTGATATTGTATTAGATTAAAAAGTAATGAAGAAATTAATAATAACATGTTTATGTGCCCTGATAGGCTTGTGTGTTCATTCACAAACCCAATATATTAATCCTTTTATAGGCACTCAAGGAATGGGACATACATTCCCAGGAGCTTGTGTGCCTCATGGTGGGGTGCAACTCAGTCCGGAAACAGATACTATTCCTCATAGTGTAGACGGAGTTTATCAAAAAGAGGTCTATAAATATTGTGCTGGTTATCAATATGATGATACAACAATTGTAGGATTTAGTCATACTCATTTTAGTGGTACTGGTCATTCTGATTTGGGAGATATTCTATTGATGCCTACTACTGGTAAAATACAATTGAATCCAGGAACTAAAAGTAATCCGACTTTAGGTTATCGCTCAACATTCAGACATGAAAATGAAACAGCTTCTCCAGGTTATTATTCCGTATTACTTGATGAGTATCAAGTTAAAGCAGAGCTGACTACCACAGAACGAGTGGGAGTACATCGCTATACTTATCCTAAAGGAGAAGGAAACCTGATTTTGGACTTAAATCATGGAATCTATAATTATGATGGTAAAACGTTATGGTCAGGAATTTGTGTAGAATCGGATACACTTGTTACGGGATTCAGAATGACAAATGGATGGGCTAGAATGAACTTAATTTATTTTGCCATTTCGTTTTCACATCCCATTCTCCGCTATGAAAGCAAAGATACTAGCAAACGGAGTTTGTACGGAGGTTTTTGGAGAAAATTTGATGTTCAACACAACTTTCCTGAAATGGAAGGACGTGAGCTGAAAGCTGGATTTGTATTTGATTTATCAGACGGACGTTCTTTGGAAATTAAAGTAGCCATTTCAGCCGTAGACAAAGAAGGAGCCCTGCTCAATTTGAAAAAGGAAACTCAAGGAAAGAATTTCGATAAAGTTTTAGCTGAAGCTAAAAGTAAATGGAACAAAGCTGTATCTTCTATTTCTGTAAATGGAACAGAAGAAGTTAAGGAGCTGTTTTATACGTCACTTTATCGTACTTTGATACATCCTTCTGTATATATGGATGTGGATGGACGCTATCGAGGCATTGATCACAGTATTCATAATGCTGAGCATTTTACTAATTATACCATTTTTTCATTGTGGGATACTTTCCGTGCATTACATCCACTCATCAACTTAATAGATGCTAATAAGAGCAAAGACATGATGGAATCTATTATGGCGCATCAAGGTCAAAGTATACATAAGGCTCTGCCTGTATGGTCACATATGGGAAATGAAAATTGGTGTATGATTGGTTATCATGGCGTATCATTGTTATCTGATGCTTTTGCCAAAGGTATTCCAATGGATGGTAAAAAGGCGCTTGAAGCTATGGTACAAAGTTCTAACTTAACATACTATGACGGTTTAGGAAGCTATATTGAAAAAGGATATGTTCCTTTAAATGAAAATGTTAGTTCTGCTTCCATCAGTTTGGAATACTCTTACGATGACTGGACTATTTACCGCATGGCGCTCATGGCTGGCAATGCTGAATTAGCCAATCAATATAAACAGAGAGCTTATAATTACCAAAAATCTTTCTTGAACGGCTACGCACGTCCTCGATATAAAGATGGTCGATGGAAAGAAGACTTTAATATCTATGAGACTCATGGTCAGGGTTTTATTGAAGGAAACTCACTTAATTATTCCTTTTTTTGTTCCTCATGATGTAAAAGGTATGATCAATTTGATGGGGGGAGATAAAGCTTTCATACGTCGCCTAGATAATCTCTTTGGCAGCTCATTAGACCCTTCGTACTATGCTCATACAGAAGATGTGACAAAAGAAGGTATTCTTGGTGGTTACATTCATGGTAATGAGCCGAGTCACCATATTCCGTATCTGTATATGTGGACTTCTCAACCATGGAAGACTTCTGAAAACATTTATAAAATCATTGATAAGATGTATAATACACGCATCGATGGTTTATGTGGTAACGATGATTGCGGTCAAATGTCCGCTTGGTATATATTTACAGCCCTAGGTTTTTATCCTGTATGTCCAGGTTCTGATGAATATATCTTCGGACTACCTCAGATTCAACAGGCTGAAATATCCTTGAAAGCAGGTAAAAAATTAAAAATCCAGGTATGTAATCAATCAGAAGAAAACAAGTATATACAAGCTATCTATTGGAATGGAGAAAGATATACTAAGCGATTTATTTCTCATCACACACTAATTGAAGGAGGCAACTTGATTTATGAAATGGGCAACAAGCCTGCCGAAACTTGTTTTGACAAGTATTCACTGCCCTATTCATTGAGCTCTGAAGATAATCACAGGATTATCCCAGCTGTACAAGAACAGCAGGTTTATGCGAGTAACTTGAATCTGAGTAGTGGCTATCACATTGTGCTACAGGATAATAGGCTAGAGAATGAAAGGTTGTGGTTAAAAAAGTATTTGCAAAATGATTTTCAATTGATTGAAAATAGTCAAGGCAAAACTATTCGTTTAATTCTTCAGTCATCTTCTGAACAAAAAGAAGATGAGTATCAAATAGACATTCAAGATGAAGTAAAAATTATATCTCCTTCTGCCCGGGGCATTTTTTATGGTATTCAAACACTTCGCCAGCTAATGATAACCACAGCTGGACAATGTAGTTTGCCTCAACTCGCCATTAAAGACCGTCCTTACTACCCTTGGAGAGCTTATATGTTGGACGAATCTCGAGTATTCCAAGGAAAGGAGGCTGTAAAAAGTATTTTGGATGAAATGGCGCGTCTTAAAATGAACATTTTCCATTGGCATTTAACCGATGATCAAGGTTGGAGAATTGAAATCAAAAAATATCCTAAATTATGCCAAATCGGCGCCCGGCGAGATTCTACCCAATTGAATGGATGGAAAGGAAATTCATTTGATGGAAAAGTACACGAAGGTTATTATACTCAAAAAGAAATCAAAGAAATCATAGAGTATGCTCAATCGCTACACATTCAGATTATTCCTGAAATAGAAATGCCTGGTCACTCTAGTGCGGTGATTGCTGCTTATCCTGAATTTGGAACAACCAAAAAACAAATTAAGGTTCCTTGTAGCTTTGGAGTTCAGTACGAGGTATTGGATGTTTCTTCCCAAAAAGTAATTCAATTCTTGCATGATGTATTGGATGAAGTTATTGCTTTATTTCCTTCACCCATCATACATATTGGTGGAGATGAAGTAAAATACGACCAATGGAATGCCTCTGTAGCTATCAGCAATTACATCAAGAAATTAGGTGTTGCTAATCCAGCCGAACTTCAAATTGAGTTTACCAATGCCATATCAGAATGGTTGAAAGGTAGAAACAAACACATGATGGGCTGGAATGATATTATGGGAAATAAAATCCATGAGTACAACTCAGCAGAAGACGCTATTGCCTTAAAATCAAAATTGGCTGAAGGAACGATTGTACAATTTTGGAAAGGTGATTTGGATTTGATTGAGGAAACTGCCCAAAAAGGATACGATATTGTCAATTCATATCACTATGGTACCTACTTAGACTACGACAAGAGTAGAATTCCTTTGGCAAAATCATACGCGTTCAATCCTATTCCTGCTGGAATGGATAAGTCATTACAATATAAAATTTTAGGATTAGGATGTCAAATGTGGGGTGAACAGATTCTAACAGTAGAAAGTATGAATAGGATGACCTTCCCTAGAATTGCAGCTTATGCAGAAATTGGTTGGGTATCACCAGCTAGAAAAAACTACATGGAATTCCTTCCAGCATTAATGAGACTGGTAAAATTCAATAAACACTATGAAACAGGTGAAAGATAGATATTTTTATAAAATATGGGCTCTGTACATATTTTTATTTTCCTTTGGCATTCATTTGAATGCCAAAGGAAGGTATCTCCCAGAATGGAAGGAGTATGTGGTTATGCAAGCAGATATGTCATCGACCATCACTCAGGTAGAAACTTTACAGTCCTATTTGGAACAAGGTATTGAAGCTGTTATGGTGAAAGACGATGCAATACTACGTAAACAAGCTACGGAAAAAGGGATGGTAATTCTTAGCCAAAAAACGTTGGAAATTTATCAACAACGACAAAAAGTAAAGGGAGCAGATGTTATTATATTTGCACGACTAAAATCGGATACTTACATCCGCTATGCACTAGAAGAAAATTGCTTTCTAGAACGTTTGGACTGTAATATTTATGGTTCTTCTAGATGGTTGAACAAATATTTAGAGGGCACCTTGGAAATAACTACCCAATTAGTCGCTGCCAATAAATTACGAATTGATATTAGAAATTTGGCAGATATTCCGTTGATCTTGAAACCGATTCCACAAACTTCTATTTGCCTCAATGAATTAGAACCAATAGAATTACAGGGGTCGGCAAGAAAGGTCATTTTTGCTAGTCTCAGTGACATGACACTGTCTTCTTATGATTTAAACGTGGAAGTAGTTAACTTGTTTTCAACTGAAACAAATATGTCTTATGTATATAATATTCCTGTAAAAGGAATGTTGTTTAGCAAAAGTGAAAGCGGTGTTTTAAATTGCGCAATTATTCCACAGCCTAAAACTATACGCTCGAACACTCACTCTAAATTTGTAATTAATGAACAAACTTGCATTCAAGTGGCAACCAATAAAGCAAAGACTGAAATACATTTTTTGACAGATCGACTGAAACAAGCAGCTTCGTTAACACCCGAAATAAAACAATTCCTAGTTCCAAAGAATAATATCATTGTTTTTAAAGAACTTCCTAAAAACACTTTAGGGAAAGAGGGGTATCGTTTGCAAGTAACCGAGGATAGTATTGAAATAGAAGCTAATGAAAAAAATGGATTTTTTTATGCTATCCAAACGTTACTACAACTTCTTCCGCCTGAAATTTACTCATCAACAACTGCTATTGAAAGAAGTTGGGAAGTGCCTGCAGTTTTCATAGAAGATACACCTAGATTTGCCTATCGAGGAATGCATTTAGACGTGTCGCGTCATTTCTATCCAGTAAGCTTCGTCAAAAAATACATTGATTTGCTAGCAATGCAGAAAATGAATTACTTTCATTGGCATCTGACCGATGATCAAGGTTGGCGCATCGAAATTAAGAGATATCCTTTTCTGACGGAAAAAGGAGCATGGAGAGATTCTACAGCCATTAATCATCCTTCATCATTTAGTCAACCTGTTTTTGAAAAGAAAAGATATGGAGGTTATTACACGCAAGAACAGATACGGGAAGTGGTGGCTTATGCTGCTGAACATCATGTCACAATTGTTCCTGAAATCGATATTCCTGGACATATGTTGGCGGCTCTAACCGCATATCCGTCTTTGGGATGTATCCAAAAAGGCTATCAAGTAGGTACACAATGGGGAATTTATAGCGATGTGCTGTGTGCAGGAAATGCTGCTTGTTATACCTTTTTAAAAGATGTCATGCAAGAAGTTATAGAATTATTTCCAGGCCCCTATATTCATATAGGGGGAGACGAATGCCCCAATGAACGGTGGAAATCTTGTGAAAAATGTCAGTCGTGGATGCGCAAAAATCATATCTCTGATGAATATGCCTTGCAAAGTTATGTAATTGAATATGTGGGCAAATACCTCAAAAAGCATCATAAGCGGCTGATTGGTTGGGATGAAATTCTGGAAGGGGGTATTGGAAGAGAAGCTGTTATTATGTCATGGAGAGGGGTTAAAGGTGGCATTACAGCCGCAAAAGCAGGAAATCTAGTCATTATGGCTCCCAATACCCACATGTATTTAAACCATTATCAGTCGAACATGCTATTTGAGCCTTTAGCTCATGGTAGAGTAGCCTCTTTAGAATGGGTTTATTCTTTCAATCCGATTCCTGATGTTTTAACGCCAGAAGAAGCTAAAAAGGTATTAGGTATACAAGGCAATGTTTGGACTGAATATCTCCCTACTTATCAATTGGTAGAATATATGGCATATCCTCGTGCTAGTGCAGTAGCTGAAATTGGTTGGTCTCAACCAGAAAATAGAAACTGGAAAGATTACCTAAAACGTCTCCAAATTCAGTTTGAGCGATGGAGATATTATCAAGTTAATTGTGCACTTCACTATAAATTACCATGATGTTGTTCTGAAGGTGGCAGGAAAACATGGAGAGGAAGAAGGGAGGAATATAGAATGGGCAACGGTCATGGGAGAAACATGAAGGGCGGCACAACAATAAGTAGAAAGCATCGCTTTTCTATGATTGTGATAGAAGTTCTGTAATTGTCATTATTATGTGTGGATTACGGGCAGGTATTCTCTGACTGAATATTGTGGAAAACGGACTTGTTAGCCGTTGCCCAGTGCGGTAATAGTAAACAGATCAGCTTGAAAGGAGAAAGAATAACTACAATCGAAAATTGTCACAAGTACAGATGCATATTTTCGTAGCGTATCTTATAGTGACGTTTTGAGTTACCAAAGAAAACAAGAACGGAAGTGTTTAGACAATCTTTACTGTTTAATACAGATAATAAAAAGAATAATCCACGACAATAGAGGTTCACTTGCTACTTTGTGGGTTATTCTTTGTTTGTGTCTTTTTTGAATTTGGTTTGCGTACGGCAAGTCAGAAGTGATTATTTATAAAACTTTGTATGGATTTGGATTTGTTTGGAGCTATGAAGTAAACCGCAGTAGAGCAAAGCGCTTTAAAGGTTGTCAAATTGTTACCAGAAATATCTATCTATAAAATTAAATTTTGTGTATCAAGCAAATACAGTTTTTAAATTCTTTCGTATTTTGCTGGACAAAGATAGCGAAAAAATAGTTTCATTCATGTCCGTATCATGTATGAGTTGTAATATGGTTTGCTTGTTTAGATCTGGAAACAGATTGAATATATATGGAATATATTTTACATAATTAATATCCTTCTATATGCGCACGTTATTTATAGTTAAAGCTAATGGGCTAAGCGAACAAATGCCGGAAAAATGACTAATTTTGCGGCAGTAAAAACTAATTGGGTTTAAAAAGTTTTCTATAAACATCTGTTAATTCGACAA
>ENA-OQCW01000581-OQCW01000581.1-human-gut-metagenome-genome-assembly--contig:-NODE-581-length-20002-cov-2.395774_pt1 | contig 20002 bp, 31 predicted proteins | sample MGYA00242767_ERZ504593 | MGnify/ENA primary metagenome ERZ504593 (study PRJEB26092, sample SAMD00036307) | human gut metagenome | host: Homo sapiens | study: EMG produced TPA metagenomics assembly of... | reverse complement strand
ACTAAAAATGACCTGTCGGTGGCTGTTGAGGATATCAACACGAAATTGGACCAGCTGTCTGAACTGGAACAGCTCCATTGCCCATGAGATATTCAGCAACAACGATTATGATGGAGTCAACTATGGGCCCAATGACCTTCTGGACCAGAGAAATGTTATACTGGATGATTTGTCGCGGTACGGCGATGTGCAGGTGACGGATCTGGAGGACGGAAAGATTCAGGTTAAAATCAATGGGAAAGTGGTGGTGGACGCTTCGGGGGCTTCCTACACCAATGATAAGCTTAACATAGGCAGCGACGGCGTTACTCTGACGTGGAACAGCAACAACCAGAATGCCAATCTGGGAGCAGGGGCCATCAGAGGATTTACGGATATGCTGACTGGTGCTGACCCAATCAATGCGGGAATACCTTACTACCAGAATAAGATGGACAATTTTGCCCAGACCCTGGCAGATGTGTTTAACAATAAAATTCATGCGGATGACCCTGATTTCCCTGATAAGTACAAGTTTCTTCTCCAGGGAGGTGTTGACGGCAAGGTTACAGCGGGAAATATCAGCATCAGTGACCAGTGGGCCGATGACGTGTCCTACATAATCCGCAAACAGAATCCGGACGGAGAGCTGGACAATCAGGATATTCTGGATATGAAGGCGGCGTTTGAGCAGGATTTTAATTTTGGAGGGGAATACACGGGTACATTCAGCGAATTTATTACCAGCGTCACCAATACACTGGGAAGCGGAATCAAGACAAACAGCGCCAGGATGAGTGCTTCCCTGGCTATTGCGGAAAGCGCTGATTCGGAGCGTATGGGCGTGTCCGGCGTTTCCCTGAATGAAGAAGGAATCAGCATGATGACATACAACAAGGCTTATCAGGCTCTGGGAAGGCTTATGACCACCATGGACGAGCAGCTGGATATGATTATCAACAAGATGGGCATAGTAGGGCGTTAAGGAGGAGCATATGAGAATCACGGAAAATATGATGACATCTACCTATAACAGGAATCTCCAGAGGAATATATCTGATTTGGCGTCCTCCAACCTGAAGCTGTCGTCCAAGCGTCAGTATAATCATGTATCGGAGGACCCGGCAACAGCGTCAAAGGCCTTTGCCATCAGGGACCAGATTGCCAGGTCTGAGGAACATATCAGCGTGGTGAAGAACGCAAGGGGAGAGCTGGATACAGCGGATTCCAACATTGTTACCCTGAACTCCATACTTGAAACAGTATACGAAAAGGCCACCAAGGCAGGCGGCGCCAGCAGCCAGGATTCCATGGATGCCATTGCGGAGGAGCTGGGCGGTCTTAAGGAGGAGATTCTGCAGACCATGAACGCCAAGTATGGGGACAATTCCTGTTTTCCGGTTCGTCCAATAGCGAAGCTCCGTTCACCGTGGATGGGGACGGAAATCTGCTGTTTAACGGCAAGCCGGTGGATGCCTATGATAAGAACGATCCGGACACGTATTTTGACGAGAATAAGCCGGTTTATCTGGATATCGGATTCGGTACATACGCGTCGGGAACCAACACGGCAAAGACAGGAATTAAGATTTCCACATCAGGCGTGGATGTGCTGGGATACGGAAAGGACGAGAACGGGCTTCCCAACAATCTCTACAGCCTCATAGGCAAGGTGGAGGAGCAGTTAAGGGGCGGCGATGAAGGAGGGGCAATGGATACCCTGTCGCAGCTTAAGAAGAAGCAGAGCAATATTTCCATTGCCACATCTGAGCTAGGAACAAGAGAAAAACTTCTGGACCGCACAGAGGACCGTTTGGAGACAGGACTTATAAATTTACAGAAGAGCCAGACAGACCTGGAGTCGGTTAAGATTGAGACGGAGGCTATTAACAACAAATCATGTGAGACAGCCTGGATGATTACCCTTCAGCTGGGATCCAGCATCATACCGCCGTCCATATTTGACTTTATGAAATAAGTTGAAAAGAGGTGTCTGAGGATGAACGTCCTAAAAATCACATCTACCCCCATTAAGCTGTCCATGACCTCCCAGCGCGCCAGGCTTGAGAGCAGGCTGCCGGACCCTGAGGTGGGAATCATCCGCAATCCGGGGAAGCTGAACATGAAATCAGATCATATCAAGGTGGATATTGATACGTCCCGTTCCAGGGACAGTCTGGGGTTCAAGACCGCCAGAGGGCTTATGAAGGATGCTGCCAGCGCAGGCCTTAAGGCTGCATCGGATGCCACTGCCCAGTATTCCAGGGTGGGCAACCAGATGATGCAGATTCAGGACGGGGTGACGGTATCCGGCATTATAAAGAATCAGATGATGGCCCAGACCAATGTGGTCACGGGGATTGCCTTTATTCCGTCAGTAGGTCCGGATATTTCCTGGGAGCCCGCTGATCTGTCCATTGACTTTGCGCCTGCCCAGCTTGCGTTTGATCCTCAGGTGCAGGAGCCGGCGGCCAGGTATGTGCCGGGCGAGCTCAGCGTAAATGTGGAACAGTATCCCAAAGTAGAAATAGAATATATGGGAGATCCCATATACGTACCGCCCAGCGCCAATCCGGCCGGAAATGAAGGGCCGCAGTAACAGGCGGTATGAATGACACCAGGGCCAGGGATGAGATAGGGGGATATGCTTGAAGATAGAGACGCGGGATTTTGGAATCCTTGAGATAGAAGAAAGAAATATTATAACATTTAAACAGCCCATATTCGGATTTGAAGAATATACGCAGTTTGTACTTGTAAATGATTCCAACATGGGAAATGGAATCTGCTGGCTGCAATCCATTGAGCAGAAGGACATATGCTTTATCATGCTGAATCCTCTGGAAGTAAAACGTGATTATGCTCCGGTTGTGATGCAGGATATATTAATCCTGCTGCAGGCGGTTCCTGAGGATGATTTGGACTGCTGGGTTCTCATGGTCATCGGAGAGACGTTCCGCAATTCCACAGTAAACCTGAAAAGCCCTGTCATCATTAATCATAAGACGAATCTGGCTGTCCAGGTAATACTGGACCAGGATTATCCCATACGGCAGTCCATATTCAGCCAGGGAGAGAGGGACGGCCTATGCTGATTTTATCCAGGAAAAAAGGCGAATCAATTAAAATTGGCGATGATATTGAGATATTTGTGTCCGAGATTAAAGGCGACAAGGTGCGTCTGGGCATTTCAGCGCCCGGCGATATGAAGATATGCCGCACGGAGCTGTATCTTACCATGGAGAATAACAAGGAAGCATCGGATAAGGTGGATCTGCTTAAGGTGTTCCAGCTCTCCAGAAACCTGAAAGCTCTTGCCCAGGAGGATGAAAAGGAAGTTAGGGAGGAGAAAAATGGAAGTGCTTGAGCAGATGAGGATGCTGCTCAGGGAAAAGGCCATTCTGTTCGGACAGTATGAGCAGGAGACCCTGAGACTGGATACGGATGACCTGGACGCGGTGGACGATATCGTGGATGCAGTACAGGCACGGCAGGCCCTTATAGATAAGATAAACGGACTGGACCGGAGGATTGCCGCTATCGGGGAAGCATCGGCTTACGGCGCGCGCTGTTTCATATTGGGAAAAATCAGTGCGATTATGCCGGCCTTACTGAGGCTGAGCAGGCAGTATTCCGGGTCGGGCAGGAGGTATTTGCCATCATGACCAGAATCCGGGAGCTGGAAGACGGAATACCGGGAAAGATGGCAGTGATTCAGGAACAGCTCCAGGAAAAGATAAAAAAGAATAATGTAAACGGTAAATTTACCGGATATCTGAAACAGATGGGACAGGGGAGCAAAGGGGTGCTCTATGATAAACGCAGATAGGGGGACAAACAATGTCATCAATCAATACAGTCAGCGGCAACGGCAATAAGAATTACGTATCAGGTCTTGCTTCCGGCATGGATACGGAGAGTATTGTCAAGAGTCTTCTGATGGGTACCCAGACCAAAATAGATAAGCAGTCAGGATTAAAGCAGCAGCTTGATGGAAACAGGATATTACAGGGACCTGATAACAAAAATCAATACCTTTAGTGATAAATATTTTTCTTATTAGGTTCGGGCGATACCAATCTCATGAGCCAGAGCCTGTTTAAGACAATGACCGGAATCAGCAGTTCCGGTGCCATTAAGATAAGCTCTGTCTCATCCAATGCGGTCAGCTCCATGAATATAAGCGAGATACAGCAGCTGGCAACAGCTTGTTCGGTAAAATCATCAGGCAACGTGACCGGTGAGCCAAAGGGACAGGAGGCAAAGCTGTCCGAGTTGGAACCGGGAGAGCACTCTTTTTCCCTGACACTGGATGGGGTAAACAGGACCATAACGTTTACAAAGGGAGCAACGGAGCAGGATACGATTAATAATATTAACCAGGTGTTATACCGTAATTTTGGTACATCGGTGGGGATGGACCTGGTTAAAGTTGGTGAAGATGATAGCGGCAGTGACATAAATGTCGTGAAGCTTGTAAAGCTGAATGAAGAAAGGAAATCTGCTGGCGAACCCGTGGACTCATCCAGAAGAGTTATCATAGAGTCAGCCGGCAACAATGATACGATTTCCAAGCTGGGATTTTCCGGCGGATTTTCCAACAAGCTGGATTATGGTACATCTTTAAAAGATATGAACTTTGCCACACCTCTTGAGGGAAACAGGTATGAATTCCAGATTAACGGCGTGACCATAAAAGGACTGACCGGGGATTCCACGCTCAGTGATGTAATCAGCGCTATTAACAGCAGCGATGCAGGGGTCAGGGTGTCCTATTCCTCAGCGGCTGATAAATTTATCATGGAATCATCTTCAACCGGAGAGATATCCGATATAAAGATGTCCCAGACCTACGGGAATCTGCTGACCACCATGTTCGGCGTGGAGGCAACGGGTGTGCAGTCATCGCTGTTTTCTAAGGATATTACCAGTGACAGTTCCGTGGATTTTAATGCCATTGTAGAGAATCTTAATAACGGAAGGGACCAGTCCCTTACATTCCAGGTTGATGGAGAAGACTACACGGGTTAAAACTGGAAGGGAAAAAAATGGCGTAGGGAAATTATAAGAACGCGCAGGCTGTTATTGACGCCATTAATTCCAAGCTCTCCAGGGAGTTTGGCAGCGGGAAGGTGAACTTTTCGCTGAAGGAAGATACTGGCACCGGACCTGACCATGAAGGGAAGAATTATGTGGTGGTGCAGTCTTCTGAGCACAGTATTAATTTTACATCTGATAATATAAATTGGGGGCGGGGCGGATGCGTTTGGGTTTAAAGTAGGGGATACTCCAGGAAAAAATCGCAGAACTCGCTGAAAAGCACACGAATGTGTATAAAGAAAGCACCAAATGGAATGAGGCAGGTCTGGTTGGGGAAATAAATATTTATAAAAATGATTCTGATACTCCTATGGTTATTAAGATTACTGGGGACATGTCACTTGGAGCTATTGCTGCATCGTTGCAGTCGGCTATAAAGGATAAAGGTAATAGCGAAGCAAAGGTAGAATATAAGGATGGCCGGTTTAATATAACCGGGCTTACTAATGATGTAATAATTAAGGGTGTTGATGGTAATGTGACAAATTCAGATGGAAGTAACGTAACTAATCCGGATGGAAGTGTCGTAAAGAAGAATCCTGTCAATATGATGTTTGGTAAGAATACCATAGAAATATCTCATAAATCCTATAGGCCTTTGAAATCAAATCAGGTTGAGGCAGATGATGCAAACAATATATTAAAAGGGGAATTAAAGATAACTGTTGGAAACAGAAGCGAAACAGTTGATGTTAGTACTAAACTTACTTCTATAAGTTTTAATGATTTGGCATCATACCTTCAGGATTTTACCGGGGGAACTGTAACGTACGCAGATAACAAAATACAAATAGATGGGGTAGAGCTCACTATAGAGGGAACGGATGCAGACGGTAAAGCGTTAATGAACAGCCTTTTTGGCAGTGATACGATATCGAACCACACGTCCGCTGACATAACCGCCGGCCAGAACGCCCGCCTCACAGTAGACGGCACTGTCATTGAGCGTAATTCAAACACCTTTGAACTGGATGGAATTACCATGGAATTAACCTCGGAATACCATGATACAGGCACCCCAATACGCTTGACTACATCCCGGGATACTGATAAAATAGTAGACAGTTTAAAGAGTTTTGTAGAAGATTACAACGCGCTTGTGGAAGAACTGAATGAACATCTGAAAGAGACTGCAAATTATAAGAAATACGCGCCTCTCACCGATGAACAGAAGAAGGAAATGAGCGACAAGGAGATTGAACTCTGGGAGGAAAAATCCAAGGAGGGCCTTCTCCACAATGACGCCAACATTACCAGCTTTCTGGGCGATATGAGAATGGTTCTTTACAGCAGTGTGGAGGGCGCAGGGCTGTCCCTTTATGATATCGGCATTGAGACATCCGATAACTGGAGGGATAACGGCAAGCTGGTCATTGACGAGGATGTTCTTAAATCCATGGCCGCCACCAACCCTGATGCCATATGCAAGCTGTTTACAGACAGGGACCAGGGGCTGGGAACCGGCATGCAGAATGCCCTTAAGGACGCAGCCAATGTCAGCAGCGGAAGCCCCGGCACCATGGTGCGCTATGCGGGAACAAAGGATGTTCTTACTACCAGCAACACCCTCTATGAGGAGATGAAGCACATTTCAGAGACGCTTTCCAATCTGAATACCAAGTATCAGCTGGAAAAGACACGGTACTGGAATCAGTTTAATGCCATGGAACAGGCCATATCGAATATGAACAGCCAGAGTTCCTGGCTTACCCAGCAGTTCTCATCATGATGAAGGAGTAATCACTATGCAGAATCCATATGCAAAATATAAACAGCAGTCCATAATGACCATGACCCAGGGAGATATGATTAACCTTCTGTTCGATGAGACAATCAACCGTCTGAACAAAGGTCTTGCGGGGCTGGAGGCAGGGGACTGCGAAGCAACCAATACCCATTTTAAGAAGGCCCAGGCTATTATCAGCCATCTGGCATCCACACTGGATCCCCAGTATCCGGTTTCCAAGGGATTGTCTTCTCTCTATGAGTATTTTAATTACCAGATCATACAGGCCAATGTGAGGAAGAACCCGGAGACAGTGAACGAGATTCTTCCCATGATAGAGGAACTGAAAGAGGCATTTGCCCAGGCGGATAAACAGGTACGTATAGGCCACACAGGCTGATGAGAGACGATGAGAGACAAGGAGGCGGAACATGCCGTTATTTGATGACAGGGCTTTGGGAGCTCTGGAAAGAGGGATGGATGGCATGTGGCTGAAGCAGCAGATTGCCAGCCACAACATTGCAAACGTGGAGACGCCGGGATATAAGGCGAAGAAGGTGGAATTTCGGGATGTTCTTTACGAGACAGCCCAGGGAACAGAGCGTATATCCAAACCAGTGGTGGAAGAGGACGGAAACACCCAGGCCAGGCCGGACGGCAATAATGTCCAGGTGGAAAAGGAAGAACTGGAGCTGTGGAAGGCCTATACCCAGTATTCGGCTCTCACAGGGCGTGTGTCAGGCAAGCTGTCCACGCTGCGGTATGTAATTAATAACACAGGCAAATAAAGGAGACAGATATGGGGTATTTGGATTCTCTTAATATAACGGGTTCCGCTCTCACAGCAGAGCGGTTCCGCACGGATATCATCATGCAGAACCTGGCAAACCAGAACACCACCAGGACGGCAGAGGGAGGTCCCTACAAGAGGAAGCAGGTTGTGTTCAGGGAAAATACACTGAACTTTAAGACCGAGCTGGGAAAGGCCATGACAAAGGCGGAGAATGGCGGCGTATTTGTGGAGGAAGTGGTGGAGAGCCAGAATCCTTCGGTGCCGGTCTATGATCCGGACCATCCGGATGCGGATGAGGATGGGTATGTGATGATGCCCAATGTGAACAGTGCGGAGGAGATGGTGGATCTGATGGCTGCCTCCCGCGCCTATGAGGCGAATGTCACGGCCCTTAATGTTGCAAAAAGCATGGCTCTAAAAGCACTGGAGATTGGTAAATAAATGAAAAGGCAGAAGGATGAAGAAGGAGGCCAGGAGTGGTTAAATACCTACGCGGATATGATAACCCTTGTCCTGACCTTTTTCGTATTATTATACAGCATTTCAAATGTAAACCTGACCAAACTGGAGGAGGTTGCGTCTGCCATGCAGAGGCAGCTGGGAATCGAGGCAAAGACCGAAATTGAGGACGTGCCTTCCGATTTGAAATATCCTGTTGTAGGGGAAGGCGCCCAGGCGCCGGAAGACGCGGAGGCGCCGCTGCAGCAGACACAGCAGCAGTACCAGGCATCGGCCAGGGAAATGGCTGATATGGCCAGGGATATACAGACATATTTTGATTCGGAGAATCTGGACGCGGTTGTCAGCAACAGTGAGAACGCGGTGTACATCCGTTTTAAGAATGATTTACTGTTTGCGCCTGACAACGCAAATCTTACGGATGCCAGCAAATCCATGCTGGACGCGGTTGGAATCATGCTGAAGGAAAAGCAGGACAATATCCTGGCCATTTACATAAACGGACACACGGCCCAGGCAGCCAATTCCCTGATTAACGACAGACTCCTGTCCTCAGAGAGGGCGGATAATGTGGCCATTTACCTGGAGGAACAGGTGGGAATCCCCCCAAAAAAGCTGATATGCCGCGGTTACGGAAAATATTATCCTATTGCGGATAATACCACCAGGGAAGGCCGCGAACAGAACCGGCGGGTGGATATGATTATTCTCGGAACCGGATATAAACCGCCGGATACGGTCCAGGGAATGGAGACAATGGATCCCCTGTTTCCGGTGACCATGCCGGGGGATGAGACTATGATGCAGGAAGGAACAGCCAGTGATTAAGAGTTACGATTTTAAATCACCAAAGAAATTTACAAAGGAGCGCATGAGCACGGTGGAGAATCTGTATGACAGCTTCGCCCGTGCCCTTGCGCCGTATCTCACAGGTCTTCTCCAGTCGTTTTGCGAGATTAATATTAATGGTATAGTGGAGAAGCGTTACCAGGAATTCAGCAGTTCTGTGCAGGATCATTCCCTTTTTGGCATGATTACCATGAGTCCTGCAAATAAAGATTATAATGAGGCGCCTCTGACCATGGAAGTGGATACCAGGCTGGCGTTTTTTATGATTGAACGTCTTTTGGGCGGAGTCGGGTCAGAAATATGATTTATCCAGGGACTTTACGGATATTGAGAAGGCTATTTTACAGTATGTCCTGCAAAAAAATCACTGAGTTTTTAGGGGAAGCCTGGGGACAGTACCTGGACATCGAAGCATCCCTGACAGGGCTTCAGACCAACCCCCACCTGCTTCAGATGAGCGCCCAGGAAGATGTGGTTATCCAGGTGGAGCTGGAGGTGGTAATTGAGAAACTGAGAGCCAGAATCAACATGGTGATGCCGGCCCCCAATGTGGAGGAGCTCACTTCCAAGTTCGGCTATTCCTTTGCGGTCAGCCATAAGAAACAGGATGAGGACAAACAGAAATCCAAACGGCACTATATTGAACAGCACCTGTTGGAATCGGAGGTTGAGCTGAGGGCCATACTTCACGAGTTTACCCTGGATGCCCAGGATATACTGCAGCTTGCTCCGGGGGATGTGATTCCCCTCAATAAAAAGGTGGACAGCGCCATATCCCTCTATGTGGAGGATGTGGCCTGTTTTGAGGCCAGGGCGGGTCAGACAAAGATGCGCAAGGCAGTGGAAATCAGCAGAGAATTGTAGCCGGGAGGAAAAGGCATGTTATCAATGGACAAAGAAGCCATAAAGGAGCTGACGGAGATGGAAGCGGTTCCTATATGCAATATATTAGGCTCCCTGCTGGGCAGAAGCGTGAAGATGTCGGTGTCAAAGGTGGAGGAGACAGACATGGGCTCCCTGGCAGAGGGCCTGCCCCACTTTAATGTGGCCATAGAGAGCAGAAAAGCTGTGGGGGGCATGTCGGCGGACCAGCTGTACATCTTTGCCAAGGAGGACAGTGATAAGGCTTACCAACTATATCATGGGTGTGCCGGTGGATGCCCAGAGCCCCCTGGATGAGATTGCCCTCAGCACTGAAGGAAGTTGCTTCCCAATGTGTGGGCGCTGCCATGGATGAACTCAATGACTTCCTGGGAAGGGATATGAGGGACACAATAACCAGGATATCGGCATTTGACAATCACAGAGAGGATCCAGGATATTATTCGCAGCTGGAATGCGGAGGATTCCGTGCTTTTAATGGGGCTGCACTATGTTATTGACGGGGTGGTGGAGTCAGATGCATATATTGTTGCCGCCCAGGCACTAAAACAGGTGCTGGGTATTTCGGATATGGCGGACATGCCCTGTCAGGAGACAGGTGGGCAGCCCCCGGGGATGCCGGCAGCAGGGATGCAGACGGCAGAACACAAGGAGGCCATTGCCGTCCAGGAGGTGTCCTTTCCGGAATTTAAGTACACACCTATCGTGTATGCCAAAGAACAGATAGGGGAAGAAAAAAAAGGAAGCTGCTGGATATAACGCTGGATGTATCAGTCAGGCTTGGCAGTACGGTTTGCAGTGTAAAGGATATACTTTCCCTTAAGGAGGGTCAGCTGTTGGTACTGGACAAGCAGGCAGGTTCACCGGCTGATGTGGTTGTGAACGGAGAACTGATTGGCAGAGGGGATGTGCTGGTAACCGGGGACCGATTCGGGGCACGTATCATCGAAGTCGTGGGCAAGAGGGAATAATATGGCATTTTTAAAGATACTGTTTTACCTTATTGTCCTGATTGCGGTACTGATGCTGGCCTATTACACTACCAGGATGCTGGGGCGGGGCATGGGACGACCCGGGGGACCGGGGGGATGGAGATTCTGGACCAGATGGCACTGGGCCGTGACAGCTATCTGCTGGTGGTAAAGGTGCAGGAGAGGATTTTCCTGATAGGGGTATCTCCGGGCAGGATATCCAAGGTAGAAGAGCTGGAATCCTACGATAAGAAGGGGGAGACAGAGGGGGCGCCGGATTTTGTTTCCCTTCTGTCATCCCATATGAAGGAGCATTTTCAGGAAAAGGGACAGAGGAACAGACAGGATAAAAAGGCAGGAGAAAAGAATCATGAGTAAAATACTGCGAAAGACAGGGAAAATCATAGGCGCCGGGACCTTTGCCTGGATGTGGGCGCCGGGCGCTGTTACATCCTATGCGACGGATGTGTCTCTGACCCTGCAGGGGTCCTCCGCACAGGAAAGCCCATGGATATGCTGGATATCATGTTTTTATTCCTGTTTCTGGCTGTGGTTCCCTCCCTTATCATTATGATGACAAGCTTTACCAGGATTGTGATTGTGCTGTCGTTTCTGCGCAATGCTCTGGGCACACAGCAGTCGCCGCCCAACCAGATTCTGGTAGGGCTTGCCTTGTTTCTGACCTTATTTATCATGAGTCCTGTAATTGCCTCGGTCAACACCCAGGCATACCAGCCTTACCGGGAAGGGCAGATTACCAGGGAACAAGCCTTTGAGCGGGCCCAGGAGCCCATGAAGGAATTTATGCTGAAACAGACTGAGAAAAAAGCCTGGATCTGTTCCTATCCATATCCAAAGCACAGCCGCCGGATATATCCCAGGGGCAGGAAGGGTATATGAAGCTGGGGCTTACCACCATAGTACCCTCCTTTATTCTCAGTGAGCTGAATAAGGCATTTACCATGGGATTCCTTATATTCATTCCCTTTCTGATTATCGACCTGGTTGGTGTGCCAGGTTACGCTTATGTCCATGGGCATGGTTATGCTGCCCCCTACCATGATTGCACTACCCTTTAAAATCATGATGTTTGTGCTGGTGGATGGGTGGAGTCTGGTGATTAAGACCCTGGTCCAGAGTTTCAGGTGACGCTGAGGAGGAATTTGTATGAGCGCTGAACAGGTAATGGAAATCATGAAGGAGGCCATGTTGGTTGCATTTGAAATCGCAGGCCCCCTTCTCATCATAAGTATAGCGGTTGGGCTGCTGGTGGCCATTTTCCAGGCAGCCACCCAGATTCATGAACAGACCCTTACGTTTGTGCCCAAGCTGATTGTCATTGCCCTGGTGCTTTTAGCCCTGGGGTCCTGGATGAGCAAGGTCATGAATGAATTTGTAGTGGAGCTGTTTGCCATTATGGCAGCTCTTTGATGAGAGTGGTGCGGTATGGACAGCAGTGTATTTGAGTATTTTGATATTTTCTTTTGGTCCTGGCAAGAATGGGAGGACTGGTCTTTATCAACCCCGTGTTTTCACGCAGAGGAGTTCCGCCCATGGTACGCACCGGGGCTGTGCTGGGCCCTCAGTCTCCTGATTCGCGCCCGGAGTCAGAAGGCGGAGCCGGACAGGTCATGGCTTTAGTACCTTGACATGGTGGAGTCCCTTATAAGAGAAGTCATACTGGGCCTGGTGATTGGCTGTGTGTTTCACATACTTTTTTATATGCTCTATGTGGCAGGGGACTTTCTGGACACGGTGTTCGGACTGGCCATGGGAAAGGTCATGGACCCGGCAGGCGGAGTCCAGACCTCTATTCTGGGCCAGTTTGTCAACGTGGTTTTTTACCTCTATTTTTTTGCCACGGGCTGCCATCTGACCATGGTGCGTCTTTTTGCCTACAGCTACCAGGTGGTGCCGGTGGGAGCCGGGGCCATACTGGGAGGGCGTATCCTGTGGTATATCATAACCCTGTTCGGTTCTGTATTCCTCATGGTGATAAAGCTGGTTCTGCCTTTTGTGGCAGCGGAGTTCATTCTGGAGATGACCATGGGAGTGCTTATGAAGCTGATTCCCCAGATTCATGTGTTTGTCATCAACATACAGTGCAAAATCCTCCTGGGAATCATGCTGATGATGCTCTTTGCCTATCCCATGGGCGCATTTATGGACCGGTATACAGAGGCCATGATGACGGAGGCCCAGAAGCTGCTTATGATGTTTGGGTGACGGGTTCTGGGCATAGCCCCGGTTAATGTTAAAGGACCGGGCGCGGATTGAAACAATACATGGGGAGAGGAAGTGGTGACAGGTGGCTGCTGAGGAAAAGACTGAGAAAGCCACGCCAAAACGGCGGCAGGACGAGCGCAAAAAGGGAAATGTGTTCCAGAGCAATGACGTGGCAGCGGTGTGCTCGCTGCTGGTGCTGTTCCACTCCCTGAAGGCCCTGGCGCCCATGATGTATGAGAGCTTTGGGGAGTGTATGCATTTATTTTTTTCATATGCCTCATCGCCGGATATATTGCTGCGAGGAGGGGGAAGGGACTGTTTATGAAGGCCGTGCTGGTGTTCTTCAAGGCGTCCCTGCCCCTGCTTTTTATCGGAGTGCTGACAGCGGTTATCGTCACCTTTTTCCAGACCAGGATGGCATTTTCATGGGATGTGCTCAAATTCAAGTTTGACAGAATCAGCCCCCTTAAGGGTTTTAAACGTATGTTTTCCCTGAGATCTGTGATTGAACTGTTAAAGTCCCTGATTAAGATTACAGTGCTGGGATGGGTGGTGTGGTTTTTCCTCAAAGGCAGACTGACGGAGCTGACAGGACTCATGGAGGGCACAGTGGCTTCTGCCTTGATTTATGTGGGCAATACAGTGGTTTCCCTGGTGGACACAGTGGGAATTGCCTTTGTGTTCCTGGGAGCCGTGGACTACCTTTACCAGTGGTGGGAATATGAAAAGAATCTGCGCATGAGCAAACAGGAGATAAAGGAAGAGTATAAGCAGACGGAAGGCGACCCGCAGATTAAGGGAAAAATCCGTGAGAAGCAGCGCCAGATGGCATCCAGGCGCATGATGCAGAATGTCCCCAATGCAGATGTGGTAATCCGTAACCCGACCCACTTTGCAGTGGCCCTGGGGTATGATTCCGGGAAGAACAGGGCGCCTGTGGTGCTGGCCAAGGGGGCGGATCATCTGGCCCTTAAGATAGTGGAGGTGGCTGAGGCCAGCGGCGTGTATATCATGGAGGACAGGCCCCTGGCCAGGGGACTCTATGATACGGTGGAAGTTGACATGGAGATTCCGGAGGAGTATTATCAGACAGTGGCTAAGATACTTGCCTTTGTCTATAAACTCCAGAAAAAGGACATGTGATTGTGGATAAATTTCCTGGAAATGAGGTTTGCAGTGGATAACAGTATGATTTTCTTTGACAGGGTCACTAAAATATACGGAAACGGGCAAAAGGCCCTGGATAATGTGAGTCTTAAGGTTGGCAGGGGGGAGTTTGTGTTTCTGGAGGGAGACAGCGGCGCGGGAAAGACCACTATGCTGGAGCTGATTTTAAAAGAGACCGATCCCACCCAGGGGAATATACAGGTCAATGGGATTGAGCTGGCAGGCCTCAGAGAACGTCAGATTTACCAGTACCGCCGTTATATAGGGATGGTATTTCAGGATTTCCGGCTCTTTTCTGATTTTACGGTATATGAGAATGTGGCATTTGCCCAGCGGGTCGTGGAGGCGGATTACAAAACCATGAAGCGCAGGGTTATGGAAGTGCTGAATCAGGTGGGGCTTGGTTCCAAGGCAAAGTACTACCCGGACCAGCTCTCCGGCGGGGAAAAACAGCGTACCGCCATTGCCAGGGCCATTGTGAACCGGCCGGTGCTTCTTCTGGCCGATGAGCCTACGGGCAATCTGGACCAGAAGAACGCAGAGGATATCATGCGCCTGCTGGAGCGGATTAACGGCCAGGGGACAACGGTGCTGGTGGTTTCCCATAACCAGGAGCTGGTAAGGAGCATGCACAGAAGGCAGGTGGTGCTGCGCAGAGGACAGGTGGCCAGGGACCTTGCAAGGGAGGCAGCGGCATATGGGTATTAGGACATTGCTCTACCTGTTCCGTCTGGGGCTTAAAAATCTGTGGCATCACAGAGTGTATACGGCGGCGTCTGTCATAACCATGTCGGCCTGTATTTTTCTGTTCGGCCTGTTTTATCTGGCGGCAGCCAATGTGGACAGCATGGTAAAAAAGACAGAGCAGGAAGTCTATGTGGCTGTGTTTTTTGATGAGGGAATACTGCCGGAGCGGGTGGAAGAGATAGGAAACCTGATTCAGAGCCGTCCGGAAGTGCTGCGGACCGTGTATGTGTCGGCAGACGAGGCCTGGAGCGGGTTTAAAGAGAAATATTACGAGAATGCGGAGGCATTGGACGGAATCTTTGAAACGGATAATCCGCTGGCTTCCAGTGGGAACTACCAGGTATATATTGACCGGATAGGCAGCCAGGAAGGATTTGTGGAGTATGTGCAGAGCATTGAAGGCGTGAGGAAAACCACCCATTCAGCGGATACGGTCATGGCGCTTTTAAAGCTGCGCCAGGGTGCGGCCCGCCTGATTGCGGGAAGCGCGGTGCTGCTGGTACTGATATCAGTGCTGCTGATTCACAATACCCTGTCTGTGGGTATTGAGGCCCAAAAGGAGAAAACAAGGGTCATGCGCCTTATGGGAGCGCGGGAAGGCTTTGTGAAAATCCCTTTTATGGCGGAGGCTGTTGTCATGGGAGCGGCAGGAGTGGTTATCCCGCTGATTCTTCTGATGTGGCTGTACCGTTGGGGACTTGCCTTTGCCGTTTCCGGTCTGAATGGTCTGGGCAGCCTGAGAGGACTGGAGTCCGGGCTTCTCACCGAGGCCCAGGTATTTCCCGGACTTATCCGTGCGTCCGTACTCCTGGGGATTTTTACAGGGGTTGCGGGAGGATTGTCTGTTATGGGGAAATTGAAGCGCAGGAAGAAAGAGCGTTGATGTATGCGGTTTCATAATAATGGGGATTTAAAATAATAAAGCAGGATTTCCGCCCTTTGGAAGGGAGGGAAATCCTGCTTTATTATTACGTTTTATTTGGGCCTGCTGATATTGCGCTGCGGCGGAAATTACGGGGATCAATTCCGGCTTTCCGTATTCTGTCTCCCGGCCTCATCCTGCCGCGCCAGCCACTCCGCAAAATACGGTTTAATGACGCTGAAGGGAGCCGGGCCTATATCCAGAAGGAAACGGTTGAATTCCATGTTGGTATAGCGGCTGCCAAGGGTTTTCTTGGCCTCGCGCTGCATGCCCAGGATTTCCAGGTAGCCCACATAATACTCCAGGTAATTGGCCGGATTCTCCGCAATGTCATAATAGATGGTGGTAATGACAGAGGAATCGCTGATGCGGAAGTAGTGGTTTAGATAGTCCTCCACCTGCTTGATATCCCAGCCCTCATAGTGGATATTCACATCCAGAATAGCGTACAGGGCAAGGGTGAAGGCGGCATTGTGCTGGAGCAGCTCTCCCAGGTCCGGATCCAGTCCGTTGTTCAGGCTGTAGGAATAGTATTCCACATAGGTGGCCCAGCCTTCTGAATAGCTGTTGAAGCTCAGGAGCTTGCGCAGGTTGCAGGTGTTATGTTTGTTGAAATAGAGGGTTTGGTACATGTGGCCGGGATAACCCTCATGGGCCAGGGTGGAGTACAGGTTCCTGGCGGTATTGGTGCTTCCGTTGTTGATGTAGATGGAATTGTCCTGGGGGCGGTCAATGGGCACGGTCAGGTAGAAGGCCGGGCTCAGGGTGGCCTCCAGGGCAGCGGGTACATTTTTAATGCTGCATGTGTAATCCTCGATGGCCGGGAAAATCCTTTGCGCACTGTTTCCTCAGGTCCTCCAGAATCTGGTTGGGATCGGTGAGGGCGAAGGAGTAGGAGTACAGTTTTTTTGCCAGGGTGGGATTTTCGGTCAGCAGCTCATCCATGGCAGTCAGGTCATCCATCATCTGATCGCTCATGGCCTTTTTCAGGGCAGGAATATCCTGATAGGAAGTGCCGGTATATGCGTTCACCAGGTACTGGTAATATTTCTTGCCCTGGGGGAAGTAATACAGCCCTTTATCATTGGTTCCGGTGCCTTTCAGGGGAGTCAGCCCCTCGATCAGCTTCTGGTATGCGGGCACGAAGTGTTCGTCAATGGCAGTATGGTTCCTGGCAATGAAATCCTCCTTTTCCTGCTTTGTCAGTCCCTCCACCTGCTCCAGACGCTCCGCAAATGTTTCCGCCATGAAGCTGTGGTCCGCGTCCAGAAGATAGGCGTTGCAGGAATTAAGGATACGGTCGATGACCGTGTCGCACAGCCCCAGACCGGCATCGGTTTTTTCTTTCTCAAAGGCAATGATGCTGTCATAGTAGGTGTCAATGGAGGACAGGAGGGAAAGGTAATCCTCCACATCCTGTTTACTGTAAAATACATACTCGGACAGAAGTATGGGAAGCTGCGCCTGTATGCCCAGGGAGGACGAAAGGGGCTGGTCGTAGAGCTCCAGTCCTTCACTGTCCAGCATGGTATTTAAATAGGATGACAGGATGTTGTATGTGAGCAGCTGGTCCTCACGGAGCAGGCGGCTGTCTATTTCATTTAATTGTACTTTCAGGGATTTTGCATCATTAAGAGCCTGTTTACTGTCCTCCAGGGATACGGTTCCCAGGGTTTTATCGTAGTCAGTGATGCCGTAGGCGGCCGGATTGGCCAGGGTGTAGTGAAGCGTGATAAGGGAATTGTCAACTTCGTCCAGGAACAGGTCGTTGGTCAGCTGGTCAAAGGACGCCTGGGCATCAATGGTTTTCTTCTCATTATTGTTCATAGGACTGGGTACTTTCCTGGGCAGCGGATTCCTTTGCCAGAGGAGCGGATGCCTGAGGACGCGCAGGCGCCACGCATCCGGCTGTCAGGCAGATAACCAGAAGCAGGGATAAAGATATTGTAAAAATATGGTTTTTCGTTGTCTCATTCTAAACAAATCCTCCATTGGGGTGTCTGCTGCATTTTATTACGACATTATATAGTATATGAGCGGAAATTACAACTTATGAGCCGTGAAAAAACTGGCAGGGCCTTCCAAAGAGGGAAAAAACAGGGGGCACGTCTTGACGAACATGGGGGAAACGCTTATACTTAAAACTATTAAAATAAGCGGATTGGGTGCTGCGGCCGCCGGAGCATTTTTATGAACTGCTCTGCCCCGGCTCTTTGTTTCCGCTCAGAAAAAGAGGGAATTAATCATATGTGTCAGGATTGTAAAAAGCCATATTATATTACCACGGCCATTGCCTATGCTTCCGGCAAGCCGCATATCGGCAATACCTATGAAATCATTCTGGCTGACAGCATAGCCAGATATAAGAGGGAGCAGGGATATGACGTGTTCTTCCAGACAGGTACGGACGAGCATGGACAGAAGATTGAAGAAAAGGCTGAGGCAGCAGGTGTGACTCCCCAGGAGTTCGTGGACAAGGCAGCAGCTGAGATAAAGCGGATTTGGGATTTGATGAACACTTCCTATGATAAGTTTATCCGCACCACGGACCAGGACCATGAGGCCCAGGTGCAGAAGATTTTTCAAGAAGCTTTACGACCAGGGTGATATCTATAAGGGATATTACGAGGGACTGTACTGCACTCCCTGCGAGTCCTTTTTCACCGAGTCCCAGCTGGTGGACGGCAAGTGTCCGGACTGCGGACGCGAGGTAAAACCAGCCAAGGAGGAGGCGTATTTCTTCCGCATGAGCAAGTACGCTCCCAGGCTGATCGAGTATATCAATGAGCATCCGGAGTTCATCCAGCCCGTATCCAGGAAGAATGAGATGATGAACAACTTCCTTCTTCCGGGACTTCAGGATTTATGCGTGTCCAGGACCACCTTCAGCTGGGGCATCCCTGTTGATTTTGACCCGAAGCATGTGACCTATGTATGGCTGGATGCCCTGACCAACTATATCACCGGTATTGGTTATGATTGTGACGGCAGCAGTACAGACCAGTTTAAGAAGTACTGGCCCGCTGACCTTCATCTGATTGGCAAGGATATCATCCGATTCCACACCATCTACTGGCCCATTTTCCTGATGGCCCTGGATGTGCCCCTTCCCAAGCAGGTATTTGGCCATCCATGGCTGCTGCAGGGCGACGGCAAGATGAGCAAGTCCAAGGGCAACGTGCTCTACGCAGATACCCTGGTGGATTTCTTTGGCGTGGACGCGGTGCGCTATTTCGTTCTTCATGAGATGCCGTTTGACAATGACGGCGTCATTTCCTGGGAGCTGATGGTGGAGCGCATGAACTCCGACCTGGCTAATATACTGGGCAACCTGGTAAACCGCACCATCTCCATGAGCAACAAGTATTTTGACGGCGTGGTCTGTGACAAGGGTGTCTGCGGGGAAGCGGACGATGATCTTAAGAAGGTAGTGCTGGAGGAAGTGAAGAAGGCTGATGCCAAGATGGAGCAGCTGCGTGTGGCAGACGCCATGACGGAAATCTTTAATATCTTCAGAAGATGCAACAAGTATATTGATGAGACAACACCCTGGACACTGGCTAAGGATGAGAGCCAGAAGGACAGGCTTGCCACCGTGCTCTATAACCTGACAGAGGCCATTGCCATCGGAGCATCCCTTCTGTACTCCTTTATGCCGGAGACAGCTGAAAAAATCCTGGCGCAGATTCATACAGGCAAGCGTGAACTGTCCCAGATGAATGCCTTTGGATTATATCCAAACGGACAAAAGGTGACGGATAAGCCGGAGATTCTCTTTGCCCGCATGGACATCAAGGAAGTGATGGAGAAGGTGGAAGCCATGCATGGGGCTGAGGCAGCAGACCAAAAACAGGCAGGCGGCCAGGACGGATCCTCTGATAATGCAGAGGACAGCGGCATTGACCTGGAGGCCAAGCCGGAGATAACCTATGATGATTTTGCGAAGCTTCAGTTCCAGTGGGGGAAATCATCAAGTGCGAGGCAGTTCCCAAATCCAAGAAGCTCCTTTGCTCCCAGGTAAAGATTGGAAGCCAGGTGCGTCAGATTTTAAGCGGCATTAAGGCTTACTACTCTCCTGAAGAGATGGTGGGCAAAAAGGTTATGGTAGTGACCAAACTTAAAAGCCGGCCAAGCTGGCAGGCATGGTGTCTGAGGGTATGATTCTCTGCGCAGAGGACGCA
>ENA-OQCW01000579-OQCW01000579.1-human-gut-metagenome-genome-assembly--contig:-NODE-579-length-20037-cov-5.274837_pt1 | contig 20037 bp, 23 predicted proteins | sample MGYA00242767_ERZ504593 | MGnify/ENA primary metagenome ERZ504593 (study PRJEB26092, sample SAMD00036307) | human gut metagenome | host: Homo sapiens | study: EMG produced TPA metagenomics assembly of... | reverse complement strand
CCCTCAAGATGAGATATCCCATTCGAAAGAAGTAAGACCCCTTGAAGACGACGAGGTAGATAGGACAGAGGTGGAAGTGCAGTAATGTATGGAGCTGACTGTTACTAATCGGTCGAGGGCTTGACCTGAGTGTAGAGATACACGAACGGCAGTTGGAAAGTTTCGTTTTATATATGTGGTTTTGAAGGTATAGTGTGATAAATATTTGGCTCCTTGGTCAAGCGGTTAAGACATCGCCCTTTCACGGCGGTAACACGGGTTCGATTCCCGTAGGAGTCACTAAAAATACTTGCATATTTTTGAAATATGTGAGTATAATATATTATATGGCGCCATAGCCAAGTGGTAAGGCAAAGGTCTGCAACACCTCTATCACCAGTTCAAATCTGGTTGGCGCCTCTTTTATTATTCCTCCTTAGCTCAGTCGGTAGAGCATGCGGCTGTTAACCGCAGTGTCGTTGGTTCGAGTCCAACAGGGGGAGCTTTTTTATTTTCGGATTTAAAGTTTAAGTACATGAGCACAATTGTTTTCAAGTTTGAGAATGATTGTGCTTTTTTATTTGCTTTTTTTATAAAAGTCTGCTTGTCAGCATATATTAATAATGAGTGCATTTTATTATGCCGGATTTTGACATATTATAAAAGATTATAAAAAAGGACATGAGTCCTTTTTTGAGAATGTAAGATACTATATAATAAAAATATATTGTGTAGTGGAAAGGATAATCAAGAAAGGGACGAGAATAATGAGCAAGCAGAGAGTATATTTAATTGTATTAGATAGCTTTGGAATTGGAAATGCACCAGATGCAGCTGATTTTGGAGATAAAGGTGCAAATACACTTTATACAATTACACATTCAGGGGAATATGATACGCCGAATATGAAAAAATTGGGACTTTCTTGTATAGATGGCGTGGATTATCTGGAAAAAGTGGACAATGTAGTTGGTAGTTATGGAAGAATGCAGGAAGCGTCAAGAGGAAAGGATACTACAATTGGACATTGGGAGATTGCAGGTATTGTTTCTGAAAAGGCTCTTCCTACTTATCCTAATGGTTTCCCAAAAGCAGTTTTGGATGAATTTTCAAAGAGGACAGGCAGAGAGATTCTTTGCAACAAGCCATATTCTGGAACAGATGTTATTAGAGATTACGGAGAAGAACATGTTCGTACAGGGAAATTGATTGTTTATACATCAGCAGATAGTGTTTTCCAGATTGCAGCGCATGAAGATATTGTTCCAGTAGAAGAATTGTACAGATATTGTGAAATTGCCAGAGAGATTTTAGTAGGAGAGCATGGAGTAGGACGTGTAATTGCCAGACCGTTTGTGGGCGAAGCACCGAATTTCCAAAGAACTACAAATAGACATGATTTTTCTCTTTTACCTCCAAGAGATACCATGTTGGATGTATTGCAAAAAGAGGGATATGACACCTATGGTGTAGGTAAGATTTATGATATTTTTGCCGGAAAAGGTATTTCTCATACCCAGCGAATTCAAGGAAATGTGGACGGAATGGAAAAGACTATACAGCTCCAGGATAAGGAGTTTAATGGTCTATGTTTTGTGAATTTAGTAGATTTTGATATGCTTTATGGTCATAGAAATGACATTGAAGGATATGCGAAAGCTGCAACAGTTTTTGATAAGCAGCTGGGGACTTTTATGGAGAGAATGCAGCCACAGGATATTTTAATGATAACGGCAGATCATGGTTGTGATCCGGGCTTTAAGGGAACAGACCATTCCAGAGAATGTGTACCATTTTTAGTCTATGGCGAACAGGTGAAAGAAGGGGTAAATCTGGGAACACGTAAAACATTTTCTGATATTGCAGCAACAATCTTAGATATTTTTGGAATTGATTACAGATTGGATGGAACCAGCTTTAAGGAAGAAATCTTAAAATAGGAGATGAAAGATATGGATAATCTTAAATTGCTGGAAGAAGCAAAAAAAGCTAGATTAAAAGCTTATACTCCTTATTCTAATTTTAAGGTAGGTGCAGCTCTTTTAACAAAAAGTGGAAAGGTTTATCTAGGTTGTAATATTGAGAATGCTACTTATACACCGACAAACTGTGCAGAAAGAACTGCTTTTTTCAAGGCTGTTTCAGAGGGAGAAAGAGAATTTGAAAAAATAGCTATTGTAGGTGCAAAAGATGGAGAAGATGCAAATGAGATGTGTGCGCCCTGTGGCGTGTGCAGGCAGGTAATGATGGAATTCTGTAATCCCAAGGAATTTCAAATTATCCTTGCTGACGGAGAAAATACCTGCAGAGTAATGACTTTAGAGGAGCTTTTGCCTTGCGGTTTTAGCTCAGCTAATTTGAAATAAAACAAAAAGGAGGAAAAAACGTGGAATATGTAATTGAAATGAACCATATTACGAAGCAGTTTGGTGAATTTAAAGCCAACGATGATATTACACTGCGCGTAAAAAAAGGTGAAATCCACGCACTGTTGGGTGAAAACGGAGCCGGTAAATCTACACTTATGAGTGTTCTGTTTGGTTTGTATCAGCCGGAAGCAGGTCAGATTAAAATTAATGGAAAAGAAGTAAAGATTAATAATCCAAATGATGCCAATGCTTTAGGAATTGGAATGGTACATCAGCATTTTAAGCTGGTTCACAATTTTACCGTACTGGAAAGTATTGTTCTAGGGCGAGAAACAACAAAAGGCGGAGTTCTGAAAATGGATGATGCCCGTAAGAAAATTATGGAATTAAGTGAACGATACAAATTTAAAATTGATCCGGATGCATACATTTCTGATATTACCGTAGGTATGCAACAACGCGTGGAAATTTTGAAGATGCTGTACTGCGATAATGATATTTTGATTTTTGATGAGCCTACGGCTGTTTTGACTCCTCAAGAAATTACAGAGCTTATGAAAGTTATGAAGCAGTTGGTGGAGGAAGGAAAATCTATTATCTTTATCACACATAAATTGAATGAAATTAAAGAAGTTGCAAATCGATGCAGCGTACTTAGAAAAGGAAAGTATATTGGAACCATTGATGTTGCGGAAACTTCTAAGGAAGCCATGTCAGAAATGATGGTAGGAAGAAAAGTCAATTTTATTATTGATAAAGAAGAAGTTACTCCAGGTGATGCCATTTTAGAAGTAAAGAATATGACAATTAAATCCAAACATCATGGTAAAGAAGCAGTGAAGAATGTATCTTTTACTGTTCGTAAAGGCGAAATTGTTACGATTGCGGGTATTGACGGTAACGGACAATCCGAGTTGGTATATGGTATTACGGGGATGATGCCTATTGATGGAGGACAGATTTTCTTAAAAGGAAAAGATATTACTCATGAAAGTATTCGTAAGAAATGTCTGGATGGTATGGCTCATATTCCGGAAGACAGACATAAGGATGGTTTGGTTTTAGATTATGACCTTCAGCAAAATCTTGTACTTCAGAGTTACTTTACAAAGCGTTTTCAAAATCACGGATTTTTAAAATTTGATGCAATCCGTAACTATGCAGAGGAACTGATTAAAAAGTTTGACATTCGTTCCGGACAGGGTGTAAACAGTATTGTAAGAGGAATGTCCGGTGGTAATCAGCAGAAAGCGATTATTGCCAGAGAATTAGATAGAAATCCTGATATTGTTATTGCAGTGCAGCCGGTTCGAGGATTGGATGTAGGTGCAATTGAGTATATTCATAAACAGTTGATTGCACAGAGGGATGCAGGGAAAGCAGTGCTTCTTGTATCTTTAGAACTGGATGAAGTCATGAATGTAAGTGATAGAATTCTTGTAATGTACGAAGGTGAAATTGTTGCAGATGTAGATCCAAAGAAGATTACAACAGAAGAACTGGGATTGTACATGGCAGGAGCAAAAAGGAGTGTGAATAATGAAGAATAAGAAACGAAATATTTTTCAGGGAGAAGGTATGGCAAGCTTTTGTTCATCCATTCTTGCAATTATTTGTGGTCTGCTCTTTGGACTTATTATTTTACTCTCCAGTAATCCCAGCCAGGCGTATGGCGGATTTATGATGATTTTACAAGGCGGCTTTACAGATGGTATTCAAGGAATTGGGCAGATGCTCTATTACGCAACCCCGATTATTATGACAGGTCTGTCTGTGGGCTTTGCGTTTCAGACGGGATTGTTTAATATTGGAGCGCCGGGACAGTTTACAGTTGGTGCTTATGTGGCAATTTTAATTGGTGTAAAATGTACTTTCCTTCCGGCAGGAGTACACTGCTTTGTAGCTATTGCAGGAGCTGCTTTAGCAGGAGCATTGTGGGGAATGATTCCAGGTTTATTAAAAGCATTTCGAAATGTAAATGAAGTAATTGCTTCCATTATGATGAACTATATTGGAATGTATCTGGTAAATATGTTAATTCAAAGAACGATTTATGACCAGGTAAAAAATCAGTCTATGGCAGTTGCATCTACTGCAAACTTACCAAAAGCCGGCTTAGACAAAATCTTCCCAAATTCAGATATTAACGTAGGAATTCTTATTGTTATTGCGTTTGTTATTTTAATTTATGTGATTTTAAATCGTACTACTTTTGGTTATGAATTAAAAGCATGTGGTAAAAACCCAAATGCAAGTAAATATGCAGGTATCAACGCGAAAAGAAACATTGTATTGTCTATGGTAATTGCAGGTGCATTAGCAGGAATTGGTGGTGCACTGTTATATCTTGCAGACTCAGGAAAATATCTTCAGGTATTGGATATTATTGCACCGGAAGGATTTTCAGGAATTTCTGTAGCATTACTTGGTATGTCCAATCCAATTGGTATCTTGTTTGCAGGATTGTTTATCGGACACCTTACAGTAGGCGGTTACAATATGCAGCTGTTTGATTTTGCTCCGGAAGTCATTGATATGATTATTGCGGCAATTATTTACTGTGGAGCATTATCTCTGTTATTTAGAGGTATGATTCATAAAATTCAATCCAGAAAAAGTAAGAAACACACAGATAAAGCAAATAGCAATCTGAAGAAGGAGGAGTAGGATTATGGATATTGTATATTTTATTATGCAGCAGACAATGTTTTTTGCTATCCCGCTTCTGATTGTAGCTATTGGCGGCATGTATTCTGAGCGAAGCGGTGTAATTAACATTGCATTAGAAGGTATTATGGTAATCGGAGCTTTTGCAGGTGTTCTTTTTATCAATATGACACAGGCAAATTTAAGTGGTCAGGGACTTTTACTTATTGCCATTGTGATTGCAGGTGTTACTGGTGGAATATTTTCTCTGCTTCATGCTTTTGCATCGATTAATATGAAAGCAGATCAGACAATCAGTGGTACTGCACTGAATATGTTTGCTCCTGCATTTGCAATCTTTGCAGCAAGAACGATTCAGGGAGTTCAGCAAATTCAGTTTACGGATACTTTCCAGATTAGTAAAGTGCCTGTACTGGGAGACATTCCTGTGATTGGACCATTGTTTTTCCAGAACTGTTACATTACAACTTATATCGGAATTTTAATTTTCCTTGTAGCAGCATTTGTGATTAAAAAGACAAGATTTGGATTGAGACTTCGTGCCTGTGGTGAACATCCGGGAGCAGCGGATTCCGTAGGTGTAAATGTTTATAAAATCAGATATTCCGGTGTTATTATTTCCGGTGTTCTTGCAGGGATTGGTGGTTTAGTCTTTGTTGTACCGACTTCTACAAACTTTAATGCAAGTGTTGCCGGTTATGGATTTTTGGCATTGGCAGTATTGATTTTTGGACAATGGAGAAGTAACAAGATTTTTCTGGCAGCATTTTTCTTTGGAATTATGAAGACTTTGGCAAGCGCATATTCTGCTATTCCTGTTTTAAAGGACTTACCAATTCCAAATGAAGTTTATAAAATGATTCCTTATATTGCAACTTTGGTAGTTCTGGCATTCTTATCTAAGAATTCACAGGCTCCAAAAGCAGAGGGTATTCCTTACGATAAAGGAAGCAGATAAAGGAGGCAATCGCTATGAGAATGTATGATTTAATCATGAAGAAAAGAAATGGAGAAGCTTTAACAAAAGAAGAAATCCAATACATGATTACAGAATATGTGGATGGAAAAATTCCGGATTATCAGATGTCTGCATTTTTGATGGCAGTTTATTTTAAAGGAATGAATCAGGAAGAAACTCTGGCGATGACACAGGCAGTGGCACATTCCGGTGATATGGTGGATTTATCCGGTATTGAAGGGATGAAAGTAGACAAGCATTCTACCGGTGGTGTAGGAGATAAAACAACATTGGTGATTGCTCCTATTGTGGCTTCCTGCGGAGTAAAAGTAGCTAAGATGTCCGGGCGAGGATTAGGTCATACCGGTGGAACTGTAGATAAAATGGAAGCAATTCCGGGAATGCGTACTTCCTTAGACAGAAAAGAATTTTTTGATGTGGTAAATAAAACAGGACTTTCTGTTATTGGACAGTCAGGAAATCTGGCGCCTGCGGATAAAAAATTGTATGCTCTTAGAGATGTAACAGCGACAGTAGACAGTATTCCTCTAATTGCAGTGTCAATTATGAGTAAGAAACTGGCAGCAGGTAATGACGGTATTCTTTTAGATGTGAAAACAGGAAGCGGAGCTTTTATGAAGACAGTGGAGGAGTCCATTGCATTGGCAAAGGAAATGGTAGCTATCGGAGAAAATGCAGGAAAGAAAATGGCTGCTTTAATTACCAATATGGATATTCCTTTAGGACATAATATTGGAAATAGTCTTGAAGTTATTGAAGCAGTGGAAACTTTAAAAGGTAAAGGCCCTGCAGATTTAACAGAGGTTTGTCTACAGTTGGCTTCCAACATGCTTTATCTGGCAGGCAAAGGCACAGAGGCAGAGTGCCGGGTTTTGGCGGAGAATGCAGTAAAAAGCGGTGCAGCGCTGGAACGTCTGGTGGCTATGGTAGAAGCTCAGGGTGGTGACTCTGAAGTTATCTTAAATCCTGATAAATTTGAGAAAGCACCTTATGTCTATGAAGTAAAAGCAGAAAAAGATGGATATATTACTCACATTGATGCAGAGGGCTGTGGAATTGCATCTGCCATGTTAGGTGCAGGCAGAGAGACAAAGGAAAGTGAAATTGACTATACTGCGGGTATTATTTTACATAAGAAGACCGGAGAAAAAGTAGAAAAAGGCGATGTTCTTGCTGCGCTCTATACATCAAAGGAAGAATTATTTGAAGCAGCGGCAGAAAAGTATAAAAAATCTATTTTCATAGAAGAGGAAGCGCCCAAGAAGGAACCTCTGGTTTATGCCAGAGTTACTCCGAAAGGAATAGAAAAATATTAAGATAAGGAGGAATTATATGAACACAAGTGAAATTTTAAGTCATGTAGACCACACACTTTTGAAAGCTTTTGCAACATGGGAAGATATTCAGAAGCTGTGTGAAGAAGCTATGGAGTACCATACCGCTTCTGTGTGTGTACCCCCAAGTTATATTAAAAGAATTCATGACACTTATGGGGAAAAAATTAACATTTGTACAGTAGTGGGATTTCCTTTGGGATACAGCACTACAAAAGCAAAGGTTGCGGAAACAGTGCAGGCGATTGAAGATGGAGCATCTGAAGTAGATATGGTAATCAACATTGCAGATGTGAAAAACGGTGACTTTGATAAGGTTACTGAGGAAATTAGAAGCCTGAAACAGGCAGCCGGCGATAAAATTTTAAAAGTTATTATTGAAACCTGCTATTTAACAGAGGAAGAAAAGATTGCTATGTGCAAAGCTGTTACAGAAGCAGGTGCAGACTACATTAAGACATCCACCGGATTTGGAACAGGTGGAGCTACAATGGAAGATATTCTTCTGTTTAAGAAGTTTATTGGACCACACGTAAAAATGAAAGCCGCAGGCGGAGTTAAGAGTGTGGAGGATATGGAGGCCTTTCTGGAAGCAGGATGCGACAGAATTGGCACAAGTTCAGCAATTTCCCTGATTAAAGGGCAAAGTGTAAAAGGTTATTAAAATTTAGGAGGAAAAATCATGAAGAAAAAACTGATTAGCTTAGTGCTGGCAGGAGCAATGTTATTAGGAATGGCAGGATGTGCAGAAAAACCAGGTGCATCTGAAGAAGGACAGAAAGAGGATAAAGGTGGAAAATATGAACTGGCGTTAATCACAGACGTTGGAACAATTGATGACAAATCCTTTAATCAGGGTTCTTGGGAAGGTTTAAAGAAATATGCAGATGAGAATAATATTACTTCTAAATATTATAAACCTTCAGAAAAATCAGATAAGGCTTGTTTAACAGCTATTGACCTTGCAGTAAAAGGCGGAGCAAAGGTTATTGTAACACCGGGCTTCTTATTTGAAAGACCGATTTTTGAAGCACAGACAAAATATCCGGATACAAAATTTGTTATTATTGATGCAGCTCCGGTAGAAGGCGAAAATAAAGCTCCGGAAATTAAAGAAAACGTACTTTCTATCTTCTATGCAGAAGAACAGGCTGGATATTTAGCAGGATACGCAGCAGTAGAAGAAGGATACAGACAGTTAGGATTTATGGGTGGTATTGCAGTACCGGCAGTTATTCGTTTTGGTTACGGATTTGTTCAGGGTGCAGATGCAGCAGCAAAAGACTTAGGTCTTGCACAGGGTGACATCAACATTAAATATACTTATGTAGGTAACTTTGACGCTTCTCCTGAAAATCAGGCAAAAGCAGCAGCTTGGTACAGCGAAGGAACAGAATGTATTTTTGCATGCGGCGGTGGAGTTGGTAACTCTGTTATGAAAGCAGCTGAAGGTGCAGGTAAAAAAGTTATTGGTGTAGACGTTGACCAGTCTGTAGAATCTGAAACAGTTATTACTTCTGCAATGAAAACTTTAAGCGACTCTGTTTACAATGCATTAGCATCTGTTTATGACGGAACATTTGAAGGTGGAAAATCCATTACATTAGGTGCAGCAGATGATGGTGTTCAGTTGCCAATGGAAACATCTAAATTTGAAAAATTCACACAGGAAAAATATGATGAAATTTATGAAGCATTAAAAGATGGTTCTATTCAGGTTGCAAATGATACAGCAGCAGACGATGCAAGTAAACTTCCGGTTGAAGTTGTAACAGTTGAGTCTATTAAATAATTAAGAAATGATAATTTGTATAAGCATCTTCACATTATGTTGAAAGATGCTTATACTGCTTTTAGCAGAGAAATATCTGCCAGAAAGGAGTAGGCAATGGAAAATGAAAAAATGATACGACTTCCCAAAGTGGAACTTCATTGTCATTTGGATGGTTCACTGCCAATGGAAATTATACGTGAGCTTTTAGGCAGGGATATAAAGAAAGAGGAACTTCAAGTTCGTGATGACTGCAGAAATCTTGCAGAATATTTGGAAAAGTTTGATTTGCCTCTGTCCTGTATGCAGACAGAAACAGGCTTAAAACGTGCTTCAAAAGCTTTTTTAAAAAGCTTAAAAGAGGACAATGTTCAATATGTGGAAGTAAGATTTGCCCCTCTTTTGTCTGTAAATGAAGATTTGGATTGTACAAAGGTGATACAGTCTGTTTTGGAAGGACTTGAGGAGGCAAGAAAGGAATGTGGAATTTATTATAATGTAATTGCCTGTGCCATGCGCCATCATTCAGAAGAAGATAATTTACGAATGATGAAAGCAGCAAGAAACTTTTTAGGTGAGGGAATTTGTGCCGTAGATTTGGCAGGGAATGAAGCTGCATTTCCTATGGAAAATTTTATGGAATTATTTCAGGAAGCGAAAAAGCTGGGATTGCCTTTTACCATTCATGCAGGAGAGTGTGGAAGAGTAGAAAATGTGATAGAAGCAGTAAATTGTGGTGCAGCTAGAATTGGTCACGGAATTGCTTTAAGAGGACATGCTGATGCCATAGCGATGTGCAGAGAAAAAAGAATTGGAATTGAAATGTGTCCAATCAGCAATCTGCAAACAAAAGCAGTAGCAAGTAAAGCAGAATATCCGATGAGGGAGTTTCTTGATGCGGGATTATGTGTTACCATAAATACAGACAACAGAACGGTAAGTAATTCCAGTATACAGAAAGAAATGGAATTCGTGCAGAAGAATTATGGAATTACAGATGAAGAACTTATGCGTATGACGGAAAACGCAATCCATGCAGCGTTTGCAAAAGATGAAGTGAAGGCAGAGCTTATAAGAAGACTGAAAGAGGTATAAAGATGAGGAACAAATATTTGTATAGTGTATTGCCATTTTTGAAAGAATGTAAAAAGGAAACGCAGCAGCAATTTGAAGAGTATTTTCAAACGGCTCCGGCTTGGCTTATGGAGTGCTTTCAGGTAGAGGAAATGGAAAAAGGACAAATATTTGTACGAGAAAATACACCTATCGATACCATCTATTTTGTAGGAAAAGGAACTATAAAAGCGACAGATTACAGAATTTATGGGATTACCTATGACTTTATGAGCTTTGACTGTGTACATGCTCTGGGCGGTATGGAAATTATCATGGATTTAGATACCTATATGACTACATTAGAAACCGTCACACCATGTATCATTGTGAAGATTACAAAGGCAAAGTATGAAAAATGGCTATTAACAGATTTGCGTGTTTTAAAGTTAGAAGCAAAGCTTACCGGAAAATCATTGCTGGAGGATGGCAGAAAGAGTAGGGCATATTTATTTTTACAAGGTGCAGACCGTTTAGCAATGCTTTTGACAGAGAGATATGAATTGTATGCCAGAAACGGAGTATTACGGGTACAGGGAGGAAGACAGGGACTTTCTGATACCACAGGACTTTGTGTAAAGACCATTAATCGTTCTGTAAAGAAATTTTTAGAAGAAGGTCTTGTGAGTAAAGAAGGAAATCAGCTTCTTGTTTCCCATGAACAGTATAAGAAGTTAAAAGAATTAATAGCGGCAATTATAGATATTGAATGAAAGAAGGGAGAATTATTATGAGCGTAGTATACGAAAAATTAATGACATGTTTGGAGAGTATTCAGAAAAAGGTGAATTTTAAACCGGAGGTGGCTTTGATTTTAGGTTCTGGTCTGGGGGATTATGCAGATGAAATTAACGTAGTGCAGACTCTTGATTATACAGAAATTGAAGGATTTCCAACCTCTACTGTAGCAGGACATAAGGGACGTTTTGTCTTTGGATATGTAGGGAAAACGCCTGTTGTAATTATGCAGGGACGTGTGCATTATTATGAGGGATATGCGATGTCAGATGTTGTTCTTCCTACCAGACTTATGGCTCTTTTAGGAGCGAAAAAATTAATTTTAACTAATGCAGCAGGAGGCGTAAATTTTGCGTTTAAGCCGGGTGATTTTATGATGATTACAGATCATATTACAACAGCTGTGCCAAGTCCTTTAATTGGACAAAATTTAGATGAGTTGGGAGTAAGATTTCCTGATATGAGCGAGGTATACAGCAAGAGAATACAGGAAATCATTAAAACAGCGGCAAAAGATTTAGATATTGATATTAAAGAAGGCGTTTATGCACAGTTTACAGGACCAAATTATGAAACACCTGCAGAAATTCGTATGGCAAGAGTCTGGGGAGCAGATGCAGTGGGAATGAGTACAGCATGTGAGGCTATGGCAGCACGCCATATTGGAATGGAAATCGGTGGAATTTCCTGCATTACAAATTTGGCAGCGGGAATCTCTAAAGAAGAATTAAACCATAAAGAAGTACAGGAAACAGCAGATAGAGTGGCAGTACAGTTTAAGAAATTGATTACAGAGATTATTACAAAACTGGATTAATCGGTATTATCGTTATAAAACGTGCGTTGTGAAATATCAGGAAAAAATTACGGAAACGATTTGTAAAAAGTACAATAAAAGATAAAAAATGGATAGAGACTATTTTGTACATGAAATTGATTGTTTTGACTATTTATTTTTTGTAATAAATAGTCTTTTTTTGAATTGTAATACTGAAAATTAACATAATAGATTTCGTCAGGTTTTGTATTTTTTGTTAATTAAAAAAAAGTAACTAATTTGACAGTCATTAGTTTCTGTGTTAGGATATGTGATAATTTAGCGAGGTAGAGAGATAAAAAGCTAAAGCAATTATAGGTTTTAAGGAGGACAAAAAAATGAAGAAAAGAATTGCACTGATTTTGGCAGGAACAATGTTAATGTCATTTGTGTTATCTGCATGTGGAGATGATAAAACCGCATCGGAAAATGATGCAAAAAAGGAAGACACGGTTGATACATCTTCAGATGAAAATAAAAAAACGACATTTACTGTGGGATTTGATGCAGAATATCCGCCTTATGGTTATATGGATGAAAATGGAGAGTATACGGGATTTGATTTAGAGTTGGCTGAGGCAGTATGTAAGCTGGAAGGCTGGGAACTTGTGAAAAAGCCAATCAACTGGGACGCGAAAGACATGGAATTGAATTCAGGGTCTATTGACTGCATCTGGAATGGATTTACTATGAATGGAAGAGAAGAGGAGTATACATTTTCTACTCCGTATGTAGATAACAGTCAGGTGATTGTAGTCGCAGAAGATTCAGGTATCAACACACTGGAAGATTTGGCAGGAAAAACAGTAGGAGTTCAGGCGGCAAGCGCAGCTTTAGAGTTACTGCAAAGTGATGAAAAAGACGGACAGAAAGCATTAGCGGATACTTTTGGAGCCCTTAATGAATTTGCAGATTACAATACTGCTTTTACTGAATTGCAGGCAGGAGCTTTAGATGCGCTTGCCATTGATATTGGAGTTGCTAATTATCAGATTAAGTCAAGAGGAGAGGGTATAAAATTTAGAAAAACCTTAAATACAGAAACAATATGCAATTGCATTTAAAAAGGGTGATCAGGAATTACGAGATGTTGTAAATGCAGATCTGAAAAAAATTGACAGAAGACGGAACAGTTGCAAAATTAGCTGAAAAATACGAGATTTCAGATATGGTGACATTGAAATGAGTATTAACGTAATAATGAGAGAAATGACTGCAGGATTTGGACAGACGTGTCTGATTTTCTTTATGACGCTGGTACTATCTCTGCCTTTGGGACTGGTCATGTACTTTGGCAGAGTAAGCAAAATAAAATTAGTCAGCGGTATTGTTAAATTTTATATATCAGTTATGAGGGGAACTCCGTTGATGCTTCAGCTTTTGGTGTGGTATTATGCACCATATTATTTATGGGGAATGAACATTGGAGGATATAAGCTGACAGCAATTTTACTGGGGTGTTCATTGAATTATGCGGCATATTTTGCTGAAATTTATCGCTCCGGAATAGAAGTAATTCCCAGAGGACAATATGAAGCGGCGGCTATTTTGGGGTATTCCGGACAACAGACCTTTTTTTGGATAATTTTGCCACAGATGATTAAAAATGTATTACCTGCAGTGACAAATGAAGTAATTACTCTGGTAAAAGATACGTCTCTTGTGTATTCTTTATCTTACGTTGAGATGTTTGCAGTAGCAAAGCAGATTGCAGCTGCACAGACAACCATAGTTCCGTTTTTTATTGCAGGTGCATTTTATTATATTTTTAATTACATTGTTGCAAAGGTAATGGAAATGTTTGAAAAGAAAATGAGTTATTATGGATAGGAGGATACCAGGATGAATCTTTTAGAAATGAAACATATTAAGAAAGAATTCGGTGGGGTATCCGTTATCAGGGATATTTCCTTTTCCGTTGAACAGGGAGAAATATTGGCAATCATTGGACCATCCGGTTCCGGTAAGTCTACGTTGCTGCGATGTGCAACGATGTTGGAGACTATTGAAGACGGTGAGATTTTATACATGGGTCAGAAAGCAGCATGGACAGAAAACGGAAAGTTGTTTTGGGCAAAGAAACAACAGCGCAGGGAAATAGAATCCTGTTTTGGACTTGTATTTCAAAATTTTAATTTGTTTCCTCATTTTTCAGTGATAAAAAATATTACAGATGCTCCAATTCGTGTGCAAAAAAGAGACAAAGAAATTGTATATAGAGAAGCTGAAAATTTACTTAAAAAAATGGGACTTGCAGATAAGGCAGATGCATATCCTCATCAGCTATCGGGAGGACAACAGCAGAGAGTATCGATTGCCAGGGCATTGGCACTGAAACCTAAAATGCTATTTTTTGACGAGCCTACTTCAGCGTTAGATCCGGAACTTACAGGAGAAATCCTAAGAGTGATTAAAAACTTGGCAGTTGAGCACATGACAATGGTTATTGTAACTCATGAGATGAAATTTGCAAGAAATGTTGCAGACAGAATTATTTTCATGGATAAAGGTGCAATTGCAATGCAGGGTACACCGGATGAGGTGTTTTCTTCAGAAAATCAAAGAATGCAGGAATTTCTTGGGAAATTGTCTATGGAATAACAAAAATAATAAAAATATTATTGAAATTAAAGATTTGAAGGTTTATAATGCATAATATAAATAAAGAGAAATTCTTCGGGGCAGGGTGCAATTCCCTACCGGCGGTTATAGTCCGCGAGCCATATTAATTGGTTGAATTGGTGAAATTCCAATACCGACAGTATAGTCTGGATGAGAGAAGAAAGATAGCATTTCTATTGAACTTTCATGAGGATACCCCGTACAGGGGTATCCTTTTTTATGTGCTAGAGCACATTCTTTGTTCAAATGCATGAAGAATTTCCTTGTATGAAAAAATATTCATGAAAAGGAGAATGAAAATGAGTCAGGAAGCAGTTGTAAACAAAAGAATTCAGGTAACCGGTAACAGAACGAAATTAAGAACTATGGTGCAGATAGCCATGTTGTCAGCAGTGTCGGCAGTACTTATGATGTTTGAATTTCCAATTCCTTTTTTAGCACCGCCTTTTATAAAAATGGATTTTTCAGAAATACCGGTTTTAGTAGGAACGTTTGCTATGGGACCTCTGGCAGGTGCGGCGATTGAACTATTGAAAAATATTCTTCATCTTGTTACTTATGGAACAACTACGGGAGGTATCGGTGAATTATCTAATTTCTTTATCGGCTGTGCTTTTGTAGTACCGGCAGGAATTTTTTTACAGGAAAAGAAAAAACCAGAAAAAGTGCACTTTGGGGAATGGGAACAGGTACATTGCTCATGGTAATTATGGGATGTCTTTCTAATGCATTTATTATGTTTCCATTATATAGTGCAGTTATGGGAATTCCAATGGATACTTTTATTGCTATGGGAACAGCCATTCATCCAGCCATTGACAATATGATTACTTTTGTAGTTTTATGTATGGTTCCATTTAATTTAGCGAAAGGAATTATTATTTCACTAATTACTCTGCTTTTATATAAAAGATTGCGAGTAGTGTTAAAAGGAGAATAAAATGGCAAAAATTACAGGAATTACGAAAAAAACAGAAAATCCTTTTGTAAATCTTTATGAATTGGATAGAGAGTCTAAAACAGGAAAAAGGGCAAATATTATGTTGCGTCAAGAGCAAAGAGTGAGAAGGATTTAAAACTTGTTACAGGAAAAATTCTCCGGATGGGTTGTGATTTATAGCTTATATGGGAAAAACAGGACAAAGTGATATTAATTCGTCAATACAGATATTCTTTAAATGACTTTGTATATGAATTTCCAGCTGGATTGGTAGAAGATGGAGAACCATATAAAGAAGCTGCTATTCGAGAGATGAAAGAGGAAACAGGGTTGGAATTTACACCGCTTACGGTAAATAGTGCTTATGAAAAGCCGGCATTTACTACAGTGGGACTTACAGATGAGTCTTGCGCCATTGTATTTGGGACTTCTACTGGAGAAATTTCCAAAGAATTTCAGGAAGACACAGAGGAAATCGAGGTGGTTTTGGCAGATAGAGAAGAAGTCAGACGTATTTTAAAAGAAGAAAAAGTGGCGATTATGTGTTCTTATATGCTGATGCATTTTTTACACGATAAAGAACCATTTGGATTTCTGAAAGAATTGTAAAAATTTTATATAATTGGACTACTTTTTTCTAAGTTGTGTTATACTTAAAAAAGCATCCGAGAAAAACAGCCTGTATGTATATGAACGGTATGCATATAGGCTATTATATTTTACTAAATCGGATGTAAATCAGCTAAAAGAGGTTTTGCACATGAATTGGAAAAAACATATTAAGAATTTACTGGTATTTATTTTTACATTACTTGCAGTCATTTTAGGTGGTTTTTTTGCCTTTAAATTTATTCGATTTTTTATGCCCTTTGCTATAGGATGGCTGATAGCATTAATTGCAAATCCGTTAGTGCGTATGCTGGAAAGGCGGATGAAAGTAGCCAGAAAACATACATCCATGCTTCTGATTATAGCAGTACTGGCTGCAATTATTGGAGGAATTTACCTTGTAGGAATGAAAGCAGTACAGGAAGTGGGCTCTTTGATTGAGCAGGCTCCATCAATTTATACAAGTTTTCGAGAGGATTTTCAGGAAGCCGGAGAGAATTTGTCTTTGATTATTGAGGAGCTTCCGGAAGGTGTACAGAAAGGTATTTCGGATTTTCAAAATAGTCTGGGAGATGTAGTTGGAACAGCAGTAGGAAAGATTAGCCAGATTACAGTAGATCAGGCAAGTAGTCTTGCTAAAAATCTTCCAAGTATTTTAATAGCGATTATTTTTACAATCCTATCTGCATACTTTTTTATAGCGGATAGGGACAAGATATTGGAGTTTGGACGTGAACATACACCTCAGATTATCCAAGAAAAGTGGAAAATGTTAGAACGATGCTTTAAGAGTATTTTTGGTGGATATTTTAAAGCACAGTTTAAAATTATGGGTGTTGTTTTTGTTATCCTTTTTATAGGATTTTTAATTTTGAAAGTTGATTTTGCCATTGTAGTGGCATTTTTAGTATCACTTTTAGACATGCTTCCTTTTTTCGGAACTGGCACAGCCCTTATTCCCTGGGCATTATTCAAAATTTTATCAGGAGATATGAAATATGCGGTGGGGCTGGTAATCTTATATTTGGTAACTCAGCTTGTGCGGCGTATTATTGAGCCGAAAGTGGTAGGTGACTCGATTGGTATTGATCCGCTGTGGACTTTAATTTGTATGTATACAGGATATCGTTTTGCAGGGGTTGTGGGAATGATTTTAGCTGTTCCCATTGGGGCAATTCTTGTTAATTTCTATCATGCCGGTGCATTTAACAGTACCATTCGAAACTTGCAGGATGCAATAGATGATTTTTTTAAGTGGCTGTATCGGGATAGTGGAAAAAATATTTCAGATAATAGGAAAGAGTAGAAGAATTTACAGATGTTTGGAATAAAAAAGATAAAGTGGACAACAACGAAAATAATTGTAGCGGGCTATCTGTTCGTGATTACGGTGGGAACCTTATTGCTCATGTTGCCGATTGCAAACAGGCAGGGAACAACAACTTCATTTATAGATGCCTGGTTTACAGCAACTTCGGCGACTTGTGTTACAGGTTTGGTGACAAATGATACATATAGTTTCTGGAGTAACTTCGGGCAAGGGGTTATTTTGGTTTTAATTCAAATCGGTGGAATTGGTTTTATGACGCTGGCCATTTCAGCATTGACATTTACAGGAAAGAAAATTGGTTTATCTCAACGGCTTTTAATGAAGGAATCGGTGGCAGCTCCCCAGGTGGGGGGAATTGTACGGATGTCTAAGTTTGTGCTTTCCGGAACCTTGTTTTTTGAAATTTTAGGTGCGGTGATTCTGGCATTTTATTTTATTCCCAGATTGGGAATGGGAAAGGGGATTTATTATTCGATTTTTCATTCTATTTCTGCTTTTTGCAATGCAGGAATTGATTTAATGGGGTATTATGAGCCAAGCTCATCTTTAGTGACTGCTGCAGACAGTTATATTGTAGGAATTACCATATCACTTCTTATTATCATTGGTGGAATTGGTTTTCTGGTATGGGCAGATATAAAAAAATGGAAATGGCATTTTAAGTATTACAAATTACATTCTAAATTGGTCTTGACAGCCAGCTTGTTTCTGGTTGTACTGGGAACAGTTTTGATTTTCATTTTTGAATGGGGAAGACCTTCTATGGAAGGAAAAAATCTGGGGGAACAAATTTTATCCGCTTTTTTCCAGTCAGTGACACCAAGGACAGCAGGATTTAATACTATGGATTTAAATAGTCTTACAGACAGTAGCCAGATGCTGATGATATGCTTGATGTTTATTGGCGGTTCGCCCGGTTCAACAGCAGGTGGGATTAAAACTACAACTATGATGATTTTAATTTTGACGATATGGACAGAATTTAGAAAAAGAAAAGATGTAGAATTGTTTAAGCGGAGAGTAGAAAATGAAACCATACGTCACGCAAGCTGTATTTTGATTTTGTATGGAATACTTTGTATTGTCTGTGCGCTGGTGATTTCTACAATTGAGGGACTGGGAATGAAAGCAGTACTGTTTGAAGTGGTTTCTGCTTTATGTACAGTGGGGCTTTCTCTTGGAATTACATCTCAGCTTGGGATTGTTTCGCAAATTATATTAATTTTATTAATGTTTATTGGAAGAGTAGGTGGAATTACTATTTTACTGGCATTTAGTAATCATATTTCAAGTATACCATCCAAGCTTCCTATAGAGAAAATATCAGTAGGATAATGAAAATGGAGGAAGAGGAAAATGAAGTCAATACTTCTTATTGGTCTTGGTCGTTTTGGAAGACACATGGCAGAGAAATTAATTGAAGAAGGAAATGAAGTTTTAGCAGTAGATATTAATGAGGAAAGAGTGAATGATGCCATTGATATGGTGACAGATGCACAGATTGGAGATGCTACAAACGAACATTTTGTGGAGTCTTTGGGTGTGGGAAATTTTGACCTTTGTGTTGTAGCTATTGGTGATAACTTTCAGAGTTCACTGGAAACAACAGCTCTTTTAAAAGATTTAGGAGCTCCTTTTGTATTGGCAAGAGCAAATCGCGATGTACATGCAAAATTTCTTTTGAGGAATGGAGCAGATCGTATTGTTTATCCAGAAAAAGAAATGGCTCAGCGGCTGGCAGTGAAATATGGAAATGACAATATTTTTGATTATATTGAATTGACAGATGAGTATGCTATTTACGAAATACCTGCACCGGAATCTTGGATTGGAAGCAGTATTATAGGGAAGGATGTTCGGAAAAAGTATAATATCAGTATTTTGGCAACAAAGTCACAGGGAAAGATGAACCCTCTTCCTCATGCAGATTATGTATTTAATCACAATGAAACATTAATTATTATGGGGCATTATCGTGATGTGCGTGCAGTAACAAAATTAAAATAACCGGGAAAATGAAAGAGAGTTTGTTATATATGTAAAAAAAACAGAAGAAAAATTGGTAAAAAATTCACAAACTTTATCGTGGTGCATTGACAGTAAGATGATTTTGTGTTAAAGTAAGAACATAGTTAAGTGACAAATACAAGTATTATTTATTTGTTGCAGAATAACACACATCTGATTACTGACGGATTAATGTGGAGTACCACAGGGAAATCAGAATGTGAAAGAAAGCCGACCGTCTGGGCAACATTTGTTAATCTCAAATGTTGCCCTTTTTTCATCTCTTGCGGAGAATGGGAAAAGGGTGAGTAAAAATTATTTTCAAGGAGGATGTTACTATGGGATTCAAATCAGACATCGAAATCGCACAGGAGTGCACAATGGAGCCAATTACTAAAATTGCAGAAAAAGCAGGTATTGATGATAAATATCTGGAACAATACGGAAAATATAAAGCCAAAATTGACTATAATTTATTAAAAGAGTCTGATGCACCAAATGGAAAATTAATTCTTGTCACAGCAATCAATCCAACACCGGCAGGAGAAGGAAAAACAACTACAACAGTTGGTCTTGCAGATGGTATGCAGAAATTAGGAAAAAAAGTTATGGTTGCTCTGCGTGAGCCATCACTGGGACCTGTATTTGGAGTAAAAGGTGGTGCAGCAGGCGGCGGATACGCACAGGTTGTTCCAATGGAAGATATTAACCTGCACTTTACCGGTGACTTCCATGCAATCGGCGCAGCAAATAACCTTCTTG
>ENA-OQCW01000576-OQCW01000576.1-human-gut-metagenome-genome-assembly--contig:-NODE-576-length-20136-cov-4.868509_pt1 | contig 20136 bp, 24 predicted proteins | sample MGYA00242767_ERZ504593 | MGnify/ENA primary metagenome ERZ504593 (study PRJEB26092, sample SAMD00036307) | human gut metagenome | host: Homo sapiens | study: EMG produced TPA metagenomics assembly of... | reverse complement strand
TTCATCAGGGCAGGCTGTTTTTTTTATTGCTTTTAGAATTTGTAAGGAAATTTTACCTGTGGAAAATTTGCAAAATTTCGGAAAAATGTGTCCGAAAATCCTCCTGCCAGTCCGGTGTACATGAAGGGAAAACTTTCAGAACACAAAGGAGGTACTGATTATGCAAAACAAATTATTTTTAAAAGCAGCAGATGTATGTGAACTTTTGGAGGTATCTACAACCTCTGCTTATGAGATCATTGCAAATTTGAACAGCGAACTGGAAAAGAAAGGGTATCTGGTTCTTAAAGGAAAGGTTCCGACCAAGTATTTTGTGGAACGTTTTTACGGGATTGAGGATGTCTGTCAGATCCCGCAGGAGAAGGGAGTGGAATGGTTCCATGCGTAAAAGAAAGATGTATTTGTCAGTGGAAGACGTAGCGGAAGTATTTGATATCTCGGTCTCTTTTGCTTACAGGGTAGTGGAACGGATGAACGCTGACCTGGCAAATAAAAATTATTATGTGATTTTAGGACGGGTGCCCACTCGTTATGTTGAGGACAAGATTTATGGTCTGGAACATGTAGAACAGTATTTATCGGAGGAAAAAGCAATATGAGTATGACACAGGAAAAAATGTATATGAACGTAGATGATGTTTGTGCAGTATTGGGAGTATCGAAAGCCTTTGCATATAAAATCATGAAAGGCTACAACGAGGAACTGAAAGAAAGAGGATTTCTGGTTATTCCCGGAAAGATATCAACGAAATTTCTTGCCGAGAAGATTTATGGGATGAAAGTGGAGGAATAGCAATGGGAGTATATAAAGAAGGAAAAAACTGGAAAGTACAGGTGTATTACAAGGACTGGCAGGGAAACCGGAAGAGAAAACAGAAACGTGGCTTTCGGACCAAGGGAGAAGCAAAAGAGTGGGAGAGGGATTTCCTTCAGCAGCAGACGCAGAGTGTTGAGATCGAGTTTGGTAATTTCCTTGAGCTATATTACAAAGATATGGAAGTCCGCTTGCGTGAAAATACCATGTACACAAAACGTTATATCATTGATTTGAAAATCAAGCCATATTTTGAGCATAAGGTCTTAAGTGAGATTACAGTTGCAGATATCAGAAACTGGCAGAACGAGTTGTTGAAGCAGAATTATTCTGAGACATATCTGAAAACGATCAACTGCCAGCTGGGTGCAATTTTTAATTATGCTGTGCGGTATTACAATCTGAAAGATAATCCTTGCAGGAAAGCAGGTAGTATCGGGAAAAGCAAAGGAGAGCCGAAGGATTTCTGGATGCAGGATGAATTCGAGACTTTTCTCGAAACAGTAGATGATAAACCGGAGGCGAAGATGGCATTTCAGTTTCTGTACTGGACGGGGATGAGAATCGGGGAGCTTTTGGCTTTAACTTATAATGATATCAATCTTGAGGAAAAAACGGTTTCTGTCAACAAATCCTATCAGAGATTAAAAGGAAAGGATGTGATTACCAGACCGAAAACACCAAAAAGTATCAGGGTAATTACACTTCCGGATTTTCTGGTTGAGGAATTTCAAGAATACTGCAGTCATCTGTACGGAATTATGAAGCACGAAAGGCTGTTTCGTTTTACAAAATCATATATGGAACATTGTATGGTTAACGGAATTGAAAAATCGGGAGTAAAAAGAATTCGCTTGCACGATCTCAGGCATTCCCATGCCAGTATGCTGGTGGATATGGGAGTTGCTCCGCTGGAGATCGCAGAACGTCTGGGACATGAAAAGGTAGAAACAACATTAAATACCTATTCCCATCTGTATCCTTCAACCCAGAGCAAATTGGCAGGGCTTCTTGATAAAAAGTATAAGAATGACAGTGAATTTGAAGGGGATGGTATCAATGGTTAGAAAATCTTTGAAAAATATGATATTCAAAAATGGAGGTACTTTGAAATGGCAAGTGACAGACACGGGAAACACAATAAACCGACAATTGCATTCCGGGTTACACCTTATGAACAGCAGGTCATCAATGAAAGGGTAAAGGCAAGTGGCATGAAAAAGCAGGATTATATTGTTCGCTCCTGTATCTATAACCATGTTTGTGTGGTGGGAAAACGGGAGAATCTGGAAATTCTCAGATCAGAGGCTCGTGAAATGTACACGTCCTTGAAGAAGTGTCCAAGACATAAAAAAGGACAGCCCTGCCTTATCGGAGCATGGGGATGGAAAGCATGACGGAAAGATTTCTTGCATTTTAGATGCAATGCTGTGGATGCTGAAGGGATCAAAATATTTGTGGGAGGAAAAAGACAATGAAAGAAACAGTAAGTAATGTCTGCAAGGTACTGGCTTTATGTTCACAGAAAGGCGGAGTGGGTAAAACCACCAGTTGTGTAAATCTGGCAGTGGGACTAGCCAGAGAGGGAAAGCGTGTTTTAGTAGTAGACAATGATCCGCAGGGAAGTATGACGGCAAGTCTTGGCTATCACAATCCGGATGAGTTGAATGTAACACTGGCTACAATTCTTATGAAAATTGTAAATGAGGAAACATTTGACGATTCTCTGGGTATTCTTCGCCACGAAGAGGGGATTGATTTACTTCCGGCAAATATTGAACTTGCTGGAATGGAAGTGTCATTGGTGAATTTTATGAGCAGGGAACTGGTACTCCGGCAGTATATTGATCAGGTGAAAGGTCTGTACGATTATGTATTAATCGACTGTATGCCGTCCCTGGGAATGCTCACCATCAATGCACTTGCATGTGCGGATGCGGTACTTATTCCGGTTCAGGCAGCCTATCTTCCCGTAAAAGGATTAGAGGACCTGATCCGGACAATCGGTAAGGTGCGAAGACAGCTGAACAGAGGACTTTCCATCGAAGGAATATTGATCACCATGGTAGATAGACGAACAACCTATGCACGGGATATTACAGAATTAATTCACGATACCTATGGAAGCCAGATTCGTATTTTCACTCATAATATACCGTTTTCTGTCCGTGCTGCTGAAATCAGTGCAGAGGGGATCAGTATTTTCCGTCATGATCCCAGGGGTAAGGTTGCAGAAGCATATCAGTATCTGACTCAGGAGGTGCTTTCAGATGAAGAGTAAAAGTGCATCGAAGATAAAATTGACTTCTTATGATGATCTTATTGGTGGAGCAGTATCAAAAGATGATATTCAGGAAATTCCAATCGGTCAGTTGCGGGATTTTGTGGATCATCCTTTTCATGTTAACGATGATGACGAGATGAATGAACTGGTAGAAAGTATAAAAACACAGGGCATATTAACTGCGCTGCTGGTGCGTCCGTCAAAAAAGGGAGGATATGAGATTGTATCCGGGCACAGAAGAAAACATGCAGCTGTTCTTGCAGGATTGACGCAGGTTCCGGTCATTATCCGGGAAATGAGTGATGATGATGCTGTTCGGGCAATGGTAGACAGCAATCTGCAAAGAGAACATATCCTTCCAAGTGAAAAGGCGTTTGCATACAGGATGAAAATGCAGGCAATGAACCATCAGGGTGTCAGCGGAGGGATTTCAGCTGAAACCATCGGTAAAGCTGGAAAAGACAGTGCGAGGCAGGTGTACCGTTATGTCAGGCTGACTTATCTGCGCAAACCAATTTTGGATGCAGTGGACAAGGATCTTATGGGTATCCAGACAGGAGTGGAACTTTCATATCTGGAGCCATCCGAACAGATCTGGCTGGAGGAGATTCATAATACTACAGGGAAATATCCAAGTCTTGAACAGGCGAAGAAAATAAAAATCAGAAGCGAAGAAAAGACATTAACGAAAGAAATCCTACGGCTTTTGATAATGGGAGAAAAAAGAAAGGCAAGAACCGTTACTTTAAAGCAAAATGAGATCAACAAGTATTTTACTCCTGATTATGATGAGCAGAAGATGCGTTCCGTAATCATTGAGCTGCTGGAGGAATGGAGTAATAAGAATAAATAGCGGAAAAAGAAAGGAGGGTGATTCATGAGTATTAGAGCAACATTTAGCTATTTTCAGGGAATGGAAGGCGATATGTATCAGTTCTATCGGATTCCGAAGTTGTTGTTTACAAGTGAATATTTCAAAAATCTCTCCTGTGAGGCAAAGGTACTGTATGGTCTTATGTTAGATCGGATGTCGCTTTCGATAAAAAATCGCTGGCTGGACGAGGAAGACAGAGTATATATCTTTTTTTCTGTGGAAGAAATTATGGAAATGCTGAACTGCGGAAGGAATAAAGCGGTTAACTGCCTGAAAGAACTGGATCAGGAAACAGGGATTGGTCTGATTGAGAAGAAAAGGCTAGGGCTTGGTAAAGCAAATGTCATTTATGTGAAGAATTTCAGCCTCCGTGAATATCCAGACGAGCCTGCAGAAATGGAAATTGAAACAGATGATCTGGAATATGAGGAACAGATACCCTGCAATTTTGAAGAAAATATGCCTGAAAACGCTATAAATACGCAGAAGTTTGAAAAACAAACTTCAAGAAGTTTAGAAAACAAACTTCAGGAAGTTTCAAAAACAAACTTCAAGAAGTTTGAAAAACAAACCTCAGGAAGTTTGAAAAATAAACTTCAAGAAGTTTCAAAAGCAAACTGTAATAATACTGAATATAACGATAATGAATCAAGTAAGACTGAATCATATCCTTCTATCCATCATGACCGGAAAGATGTGGATAAGATGGATGAGAGGTATGCATATCGTCAAATCATCTGTGACAATATCGAATACGACATTCTTTGTCAGAGTTATAAGCCGGAAAGTGTAGAAGAACTGGTGGAACTGATGCTGGATGCTATTTGTACTACAAAAAAATATCTGCACATTAATGGGGAAGCTATGCCTGCTCAGGTGGTAAAGAACAGACTTTTGAAGGTGGGGTATGAGCATATACAGTATGTATTTTTCAGCTTAAGCAAGAATACCACCAAAGTAAAGAATATACGTCAGTATATGCTGACAGTTTTATATAATGCACCAGTTACAATTAACCAGTTTTATGATGCAGAGGTACGTCATGATATGTATGGAGGATAAAATTATTCTGCCATGAGATTGTGTCTTATAACTTTGTGCCCAGTGGGCATAAAGCAAGATGTAGAATAACCTTGTGCCCAGTGGGCATGAAGTAAGATCAAAAACATGTGCCTTATGGCAAGAAAGGAAGGGATAAAAAATGCTGCGCTTTTTGATTAAATTACCCTTAAGAATTTTAGCATTCCCAGTTTGGTTGGCAGTTACTGTAATCAATACGATTGGAATATTTTTGGTGGGGCTTGCATCATGGATATTTTATTTGATTGCAGGTGTAGCTGTAATTGCAGCGTTAGGTTGCGTTGGGTTTCAGTTATATACATGGCAGGAAGTCAAAATGCATTTACTATGTGCGGCTGTGTTTATCCTTATTCCAAACATAGGGATGTGGATAATAACTGGCACGGAGCTGATCCAATGTGGATTACGTTCTTTCATATTTGAATAAGAGAATTATTACTTTGAAAAGAGGGCATTGGCTCTCATTTTTTCTTTGCACGAAAATGTGCCAGATCAAAAAATCTTTGAAAATCATGTCCGAATTTAAAAACCCCCAATCCAGTGTATATGGAAGGCAAAGAGAAATCTCTCTGATTTGAGAAAAATCCAAACATGAAAGAGGTTCATTGTTCTTCCGACTGCACCTTGGAAAACTAAAGGAGCTGATACATCTTGATTAACAGGCTTACCGGATCGATTTATGACCGGCTCGTGCAGGCGAAGACTCCGTATCGGATACGGAAGAGCGAAGCTTATAATGAGACCACCAGAAAGGTGCAGGACCTCTGCCGAAACAGGGGACTGTGACTGCTCATACAGCAGCCGGGTCATCTGAAATGATGACAATCAGATGTATATGTACAGACAAGCCAAAATGCGAATACTATATTTCCTATATTGCAGGAGAAATCCTGCGTAAGTGGGGAACGGTTCGACTCCGTTCCTCATTTTTTGGTGCATTTAATGCGCTAAGATTAGGAGGAAAAGCTTATGAACTCAATTACATTAATTGGAAGACTTGCCAAAGCTCCGGAGATCCGGGAAATCACGACTCAAAAGGGAGAGACAGAAGTGGCAAGGTTTCCGTTGGTAGTAAGAAGAAACCATACAAATAAAGCATTTGTCGTTATGATTACTGCATACGGAGGCAACGCAGGATTTGTACAGAAGTATCTGGAAAAGGGGACCAAGGTTACGATTTGCGGTGAATTGGTCATCTCTCAGGTAAAAAAACGAGGAAAATGGAACTGCATCTTATTTCACAGAAATCATTATGGATACAATGGAATTTGCTGAATCCAAATCAAAGAGAGAATCTGGTGGTGAGAGATTTGAGCCTGCAAAAAGGGCAAACATTCCATTTGAAATACCAGAAGAGATGGAACAGGAAATGCCATTTCGTTAAAGAAAGGGGACTTAGAACATGAGAAAATATTTTATGGAATTATTTGCAATGGGATTTGTTGACAGTGAAGGAAACCTGGTGGAGGAGAATGTCCTCCGGGATGCACAAAGAACTGCGGCACTGACAGCAAAGATTATGAAGGAGAATATAGACAACACATGGGAAATGGAATCTCATTTAAACCGGATATTCTGTGCATGGCTGATTTATTCAGATACGATTTTTTCAAGATCCATTACGTATATCATCGGAAGAGAAGCTGCCTGCGTCGAAGAACACTTATGGATGGTGGGAGAAGCCCTGGATGATGATGAATTTAGCGATTATCTGTCAGAGTATCTTATGGCATTTATTGTCGAAGTGGCAAATGCGACAAGAGATCAGATCATTGATAATTTTATGAGATTTATGACTGGGGGATCGGAAGATGGAGCAGGCGACATGTAAAGTAACAGAATTTCATAATACCGAGTTTGGTGCAATTCGGGTAATTGAAGATCAGGGAAGACTTTTATTTTGTGGCACAGATGTGGCTTTTGCCTTGGGTTATTCAAAACCAAGAAATGCAATAAATATGCATTGCAAGGGAGCCCTGAAAAAGGGGCGCCCTTACAGCTGGTGGAGTACAAACGATGACATTTATTCCTGAAGGAGATGTGTATCGACTGATTACAAAGAGCCATCTGCCCTCTGCACAGCGTTTTGAAAGTTGGGTATTTGATGAAATTTTACCAGCAATACGAAAGACAGGTGGATATATGTCCAGTGATCTTTTGGAAAGTGTACGCAATAATCCGGAGATACTTCTGGAATTTGCGCAAAGGTTATTGGACGAGAATAATAGGAATAGAGAATTGCAGAGTCAGATTAATGACCTTCAACCGAAGGCAAATTATTTTGATCACTTTATGGTCAAGGAGAATGCTCAAATATACGAACAACAGCAAAAGAAATTGGAGTACCTGAACGGAAATTCGTGAAGTTTCTTTTAAAAGGCAGTTTTTTATATCGAAGTCCGTCAGGTACACTTCTCCCTTATGCGGTACCTAAGAATGAATCCCTGTTTATTGTCAGGGATTTTTTTAATAATGGACACTTGGGTTCTCAGACGCTGATTACTCCAAAAGGTAAAGAATACTTCCGGGCTTTGTTTGAAGATCAGGAAGAGGAATAATCGGAAAGGTGGTGGTTGTCATGATTTCAATATGGGACAGCACGTAATACGCTGAAAGGAGGGAAATTCATGCAGGAAGAAGTAACACAGAAAACGGTGACTTTTTGTGTGCGTACCACAAAAATGACGGCAGATGTGCTGAAAAAAGTGATTGCCGCATACCTGCGGCACCAGAAACAGAAAAGTGCTGAGAAGAAAGCACAGAAAAATCAGCCGAAACAGGGGAAAATCACGGTGAAAGAGCTGGCAAAGCAGAATGCCGGGATGACGAATATTGAGATCACACCCAAGAACATCAAGTCTTTTGAACGGTATGCCAGAAAATACGGGATCAATTATGCCCTGAAAAAGGATAAGACCAAAGATCCGCCGGTTTATCTGGTGTTCTTTAAGGGACGTGACCAGGATGCGATCACCGCAGCTTTCCGTGAATTTTCCCAGAAAGAGATCCAAAAGGCGAACCGCCCTTCCATCCACAAACGTCTGGCAGCATACAGGAGTATCGTTGCAGGGAAGACGAAGGGCAAAGCCAGGAATAAGCATCAGGAGGTATCCCGGTGAGAAAGCTTACTGCCGGTGGTATGACCAACAAAGCTGAAAGCAAAAGCCAGAGTTACGCTGTCCGCTTTGGATATGAAAAAGCTTATTCTCACCAATCTTCCGTACCTGTTCATCTTTTTGTTTGCAGACAGGGCATCCTGTTTGTACCGGGCAAGTCCCGGGGCAGATATGGGAAACAAACTATTATATGCCATGGAACACGCTGACCGGATCCTAACCGGGGTTCCTGCCAAGTCTTTACTACATGGATGTTCTGGTGGGAGCCGGGATTGCGGCAGTTGTGAAGATTCTGGTCTGGCAGAAACGGCAGATGCTAAAAAAACTCCGAAAAAGGCGTGGAGTATGGTTCTGCCAGGTGGGGAACAGCGGAAGACATCAAACCATTTATGGCAGATGATTTCTGGATGAACATTCCGCTGACGGCAACAGAATCTATTACCATGGAGAGCCGTCCGAAGATCCCCCAAAGTTTGCAGAAATAAAAACATCTGCGTCATCGGCGGTTCCGGTAGTGGAAAAAACAAGGTTTTTCGTAAAGGTCTCTATTATGATGATGAACTGTTCCATGGTCATCACGGATCCGAAGGGAACACTTATCGAAGAATGCGGGAAGATGTTAGCCAAAGGACCGCCAAAGAGAGACAAGCATGGAAATGTTGTGAAAGATAAATCCGGGAAGGTGGTGCATGAGCCTTATGTGATCAAGGTCCTAAATACCATTAACTTCTCTAAATACGCTCCATTACAATCCGTTTGCCTATTTAAAATCTGAAAAGGATATCCTAAAACTGGTGACGGTTATCATCGCCAACACCAAAGGGGAAGGGGAAAAGGCAACTGAGGATTTCTGGGTCAAAGCAGAAAAACTGCTGTATACGGCACTGATTGCCCTGATCTGGTATGAAGGGGACGAGGACGAGAAGAACATGAACACCCTGATCGACCTTCTGAATGAAAGCGAGACCAGGGAGGATGACGAGAATTACAAAAATCCAGTGGATATGCTGTTTGAGGATCTGGAAAAAAGGAATCCGGAACACTTTGCGGTACGCCAGTATAAGAAATACAAGCTGGCGGCAGGTAAGACAGCAAAATCCATCCTGATCAGCTGCGGTGCCAGACTGGCTCCGTTTGATATTGCCGAGCTTCGGGAGATCATGAGCTATGATGAGATGGAACTGGATAAGGTGGGAGACCGGAAGACGGCGTTGTTTCTGATTATGTCAGATACAGATACCACTTTTAACTTTGTGATCGCCATGCTGCAGTCCCAGCTTTTCAATCTGCTCTGTGATAAGGCAGATGATAAATATGGCGGCAGGCTGCCGGTCCATGTACGGGTTATCTGCGATGAGTTTGCTAACATTGGGCAGATTCCTCAGTTTGATAAGCTGATTGCCACCATCCGAAGCAGGGAAATCTCTGCTTCTATTATTTTGCAGTCACAGAGCCAGCTGAAGGCAATGTACAAGGATAGTGCGGACACAATTCTGGGGAATTGTGACACAATGCTGTTCCTTGGAGGCAAGGAAAAGACCACTCTGAAAGAGATGAGTGAGCTTCTGGGGAAGGAGACGATTGACCTTTACAACACCTCGGAAACACGCAGCAACCAGAAGTCATTCGGGCTGAATTACCAGAAAACCGGAAAACAGCTGATGACGGAGGATGAGATCGCAGTCATGGACGGCGGGAAATGCATCCTGCAGATCCGTGGTGTCCGTCCGTTCTATTCGGACAAATACGATATAACCAAACACCCGAATTACCGGCTCCTTGCAGATTACAGCGAGAAGAACCGGTTTAGGGTGGAAAAGGAACTGGATCCGAAGTACACACCGAAAGCTGATGAAGAGGTGGAAGTGATGGAAATGGATCTTTCAGGAGACGGGAATGAGCAGGAAAATAATGAGGAAAGGAATAACTAACAGGGTGCGCCGGTATTGTTACCGGCGTTTTTCATTCCCGGTTACACCCGCCAAAGTTAGTTTTGGTGATTTATATGGCATTTTTTACCAGTGCAATTACTACTCTTAAGACCCTGGTCGTAGCAATCGGGGCGGGCCTTGGCGTATGGGGTGTCATCAACCTTCTCGAAGGTTATGGCAATGACAACCGTGCGACACGTTCGTAAGTGAAAAGCTTACGCACAAAGTCGAAGGGCAATTGTAGCCCGAAACTTTGGAGAACTGATATTCCGATGGGTGAAATGAGGGGGTAACGTCCCGAAGCGCCACCCTAATACTCCGAATGGCGGGGAGCATGCAACGGCTCTCTCCAAAAGTTTATAGAGCTCGGTGAAGTCGGCAGAGAGCAACCGTAAGGCTGGTTTTCAGACCAGACACGAAAGCTGTCCAGAGGTGGATGGTGTTGCCTATATGCCGGGGGTCGGATATCCATGGTGAGAATGTATGAAAATACTGACGAAATTCCGAATGTACGAGTCTAAACGTTGATGCTGTCGAAAGGCAGTACACCTTTCATGGTGGTATCTGTGGGCGAGTAAAATTGGTTGTTATGAAAGTCCATGCATCGTTACAGGCGGTGCGGTTATGCATGACCAGATACAGGCTTAGAGGAAGAACCTAAAGATATCCAATGATAGGAATATCGGAACGTGGAAAGCTGGGAACACGGAGGCGGTTGCAAGCCAGTGATGTGGTGGATGGGAATACCTTCGTGAGAGGGCAATAACCATTCTTTATTCCAGTGAGAGTAGTGGCACAGTACCTATGAAGCCGTGAATAAGTAAGCGGTGGAGGGATAGCCACAAGTCGAATTCAGCAATGAAAATGAAAACACAACAAACACAGCTTCGAGTATGACAAAGAAAATCCAAACCGAAGGGAGAGGATGCCTGTGTTGACTTCGGGGCAGCAAGAAAGGAAAAGTAAACAGAGAAAAATCCGCAACTCAGAGTATTACGACATGGAAGGTACTTTTGACAGGCTGTATGCAGAAAGTAAGAAAAATAAAACCTTCAACCATCTGATGGAAATCATCGAGAGTGAAGAAAATATCAAGCTTGCATACAGAACGATAAAGAAGAATACAGGAAGTGATACTTCGGGGGTGGATAAAAGGACGATAGCCGACCTTGCAAAGTTAAGCGAGGAAGAATACGTCCGTCTCATACGGAAACAATTCAGTAATTATCATCCACGACCCGTAAGGCGAGTGGAGATACCAAAGCCCAATGGAAAGACCAGACCGCTGGGAATTCCAACTATCGTGGATCGGATCGTACAGCAATGTATTTTGCAGGTCATGGAGCCGATATGTGAAGCAAAATTCAGTGAGAACTCCAATGGGTTCCGCCCGAACCGTTCCGCTGAGACTGCGATTGCGCAATGCATGAGGCTGATACAGGTACAGCATCTGTACCATGTGGTTGACCTCGATATTAAAGGCTTCTTTGATAATATCAGCCATATAAAGCTGATGCGTCAGATATGGGCATTGGGAATTCGGGACAAAAAGCTGTTATGCATTATAAAAGAGATGCTGAAAGCACCTGTTGTTCTGCCAAATGGGGAGAAAACATATCCCACACGGGGTACCCCGCAAGGCGGTATTTTGTCGCCATTGCTTGCAAACATTGTTTTGAATGAACTGGACTGGTGGATTGCTTCCCAATGGGAACAGATGCCAACAAAGACAAAATTCAAAACAAGGAGCAATGCGCAGGGAACAGAAATTAAGAGCCACGCTTACAGGGCTCTGCGCCGGAGCAGATTAAAAGAGATGCATGCAGTTCGGTACGCAGATGATTTTAAAATTTTCTGCGCATCACATGAGGATGCTGTCAGAGCATACAAGGCAACAGAGTTATGGCTAAAGGACAGGCTGGGGCTGGAAATCAGCCCTGACAAATCCAAAGTAGTTAATCTCAAAAGACAGTATTCTGATTTTCTCGGGTTCAAACTGAAAGTCCGTAAAAAGGGTAAGAAATATGTGGTTCGGTCTCATATGAGCGATAAAGCATACAAAAAGGCTCATGAGAAAGTCTCGGAAGAAGTAAAGAAACTGGCTCATTCGTCAGATGATAATGCTCAGTTCATGCAGCTTCAGAAATATAACTCCGTAGTTGCTGGACTTCATGAATACTATTGTATTTCCACAGAAGTATCCCATGACTTCAGCAGACTTGCCTTTAGTATCAATAAACAGCTCAGAAACAGACTGAAAGGCGACTTATCCAAAAAGGGACAGCTCAGAAATGGGTTCATCAAAGAAAAGTATGGAGCAAGCAGGCAGATGAGGTTCCTTCATGGACGTCCGGTGGTTCCACTGGGATATGTCCAGTCGAAGAATGCCCAGCACAAAAGGAAATCCATCAATAAATTCACGGTCAAAGGTCGGGAACAGATTCATAAGAATCTTGCAATCGACACAGCGACAATGCTATGGCTGATGAGAAATCCTGTAAAGGGCAGAACCATTGAATATGCGGATAACCGTATTTCCTTGTATGCGGCACAGTATGGTAAATGTGCAGTGACGGGAATTCCGATGGATTCCCATGATATTCACTGCCACCATAAAGTGCCGGTAAGCAATGGCGGTTCGGATGAATACGCAAATCTTATTCTTGTCAGCAAAGCGGTTCATATCCTTATCCATGCTTCTTCAGAACCTACGATTGAGAAGTACCTGAAATCCTTAAATCTTGACAATAAACAAATGGAAAAGCTTAACAAACTCCGTACTATGGCAGAAATGTCACCTATTATTCTTTGAATTTAATGCTGTAACGAAGTGTGTAAGTTGTGTTTAAAAGCCCTGGACGGCTGAATTCGATGGAGCGCCGTGTGCGGTGAAAGTCGCATGCACGGTGTGGAGCGGGGGAAAATCCGGAGATAATTTCAAAGGATTACCTATCGCTATCGGGCGCAAAATCACAGGGAATTAAGCAGCTTATGAGTGGCGGTGGTGTGATCCTGATCGGTACACAGTTGATTCCGCTTTTGAGTGGATTATTTGGTTAAAGGAAAGGAGTAGAGATCCATGTTCAATCAAATTTTTGATGCGATTGAGGAATGGATGAGGGAACTTCTAACAGGTATGATCAGTTCTAACCTGGACCGTATGTTTACGGATGTCAATCAGAAGACAAGTGAGATTGCGGGCCAGGTTGGACAGACGCCACAAGGATGGAATGGCAGTATCTTTAGTATGATCGAAGGACTGTCAAATTCAGTCATCATGCCGATTGCAGGTATCATCATAACATTTGTACTGTGTTATGAACTGATCTCCATGCTGACAGAGCGAAATAATATGCATGATATTGATACATGGATGTTCTTTAAATATTTTGTAAAAATGTGGATCGCCGTTTATCTGGTAAGCAATACGTTTACCATTACGATGGCGGTCTTTGATGTAGGACAAAACGTCGTAAACTCGGCGGCAGGGCTGGTTTCCGGAGATACATCCATTGATATCAGCTCTGCGATCACAGATTTATCTACTACATTAGAAAGCATGGAGATCGGAGAACTTGTGATATTGGCATTGGAAACTTTGATCGTAAGTTTCTGTATGAAGATCATGTCTGTACTCATTACGGTTATCTTGTATGTCCGTATGATAGAAATTTACCTTTATACCTCAGTTGCACCGATCCCATTCGCAACGATGAGCAACAGAGAGTGGGGACAGATCGGAACGAATTATTTCAGAGGACTCTTTGCCCTGGCATTCCAGGCATTTCTGATGATGGTATGTGTTGCTATTTATGCAGTATTAGTGGCAGGCATCCAGTTTTCGGATAATCTGAGTTCCTCATTATTTGGTGTAATGGCATATACGGTGATCTTATGTTTCAGTCTGTTCAAGACAGGATCACTCAGTAAGTCAATCTTTAATGCACATTAAAAAGAAAGGAAGTGAAGCACATGGCGTATGTGAGTGTGCCGAAAGATTTAACGAAAGTAAAGAATAAAGTGGCATTTAATCTTACGAAAAGGCAATTGATCTGTATTGGCATTGGAGCAGCTATGGGGATTCCCTGTTATTTTCTCTTTAGAAATGCTCTTGGAATCAATAATGCTGCAGTCCTTATGGTCCTTATGATGCTGCCGGCCTTTTTGTTTGCCATGTATGAGAAAGATGGAATGCATCTGGAAGACGTGTTGATGCATGTGATCCGGATGAAATTTATCCGGCCATCTGTCAGAAAATATGAAACTGAAAACTATTATGAATCGGATCCGGATGGAGAAGATCAGAAAACGATGAGAAAGGAAGAGAGGAAAGGGGGAAAAAGCGGTGGTAAGAAAAAGGAAAAAGACCGCAAATAAAAGAAGAATGGAAAAAAAGATGTAAAGAAACTTACCGTTCAACAGACCATTGCCTACAAAGAAATGGGAAGGGATGGTATTTGCAGGGTGCAAGGAAATGTCTATTCCAAATGTATCCGGTTTTACGATATCAACTATCAGTTAGCACAGAATGAAGATAAGAATGCGATCTTTGAAAACTGGTGTGATTTCCTGAACTATTTTGACAGCAGCATCCATTTTCAGCTCAGTTTTATCAATCATAAGAGCAGCATGAAAGAATTTGAGCAGGTGATCAAGATCAGTCCACAGGGAGATGCTTATGATGATATCCGTATGGAATATGCCAACATGCTGAAAAAGCAGCTTGCAAGAGGAAACAATGGTTTGGTGAAAACGAAATATATCACCTTTTCCATTGAAGCGGAAAATATCCGGGAAGCAAAACCGAAGCTGGAGCGTATCGAATCCGATATCCTGAATAACTTTAAGATCCTTGGTGTGATGGCGTATCCTCTGAATGGGGAGGAACGATTACGGATCCTGTATGAAACCTTTAATCCGGATTCCACAGTAGATTTCCAGTTTGATTATGGCTCTATGATCAAAACTGGTTTAAACACAAAAGATTATGTAGCGCCTACCAGTTTTGTCTTTAAGGATGGGAAGACCTTCCAGATGGGAAATACGATGGGGGCGGTTTCTTATTTACAGATCCTTGCTCCGGAGCTGACAGACAAGATGCTGGCAGAGTTTTTGGATATTGATAAGGACTTAATCGTAAATCTGCATATTCAGTCTGTGGATCAGATGAAAGCGATCAAGCTGGTAAAAAGTAAAGTAACGGATATCAACAGAATGAAAATTGAAGAGCAGAAAAAAGCAGTAAGAGCAGGGTACGATATGGATATCATTCCGTCGGATCTGAATACCTATGGAGGGGAAGCAAAACGGCTTTTGGAAGATCTGCAGTCACGAAATGAGCGTATGTTCCTTGTAACAGCGCTCTTTTTAAATACCGCAAAAAGCAAGCAGGAATTGGAAAATGCGATCTTTCAGACAGCCGGTATCGCACAGAAATATAATTGTATGTTAAAGCGTCTGGACTATCAGCAGGAAGAAGGCTTGATGAGCAGCCTTCCCCTTGGTGTCAGCCATATTCCGATAAAAAGAGCGCTGACAACGACCAGTACAGCAATTTTTGTACCGTTTACCACACAGGAATTATTTATGGGCGGCGATTCTTTGTATTATGGACTGAACGCTACCAGCAATAATCTGATTATGGTAGACAGGAAAAAGTCAAAAAATCCAAATGGACTGATCCTTGGAACACCCGGATCAGGAAAATCCTTTGCGGCAAAAAGGGAAATGACGAATGTATTTTTTACGACCAATGATGATATTATCATTGGAGATCCGGAAGGCGAGTATTATCCTTTGGTCCATGCTTTGGGAGGACAGGTCATCCATATTTCTCCAAACAGTAAGGATTACATCAATCCGATGGATATCAACATGAATTATTCTGAGGATGATAATCCGCTGGGAGTAAAATCTGACTTTATTTTATCCCTTTGTGAGTTGATCATGGGAAGCCGGGATGGAATTGAAGCAGAAGAAAAGTCGGTCATTGACCGATGCCTTCCCCTTGTATATCAGAACTATTTTTCTGATCCGAAACCGGAAAACATGCCAATCCTGGGAGACCTGTATGATTGTCTCCGCAAACAGAAAGAACCTCAGGCACAGAGGATTGCCACAGCTCTGGAAATCTATGTCAACGGCTCTTTGAAGGTGTTCAATCACCAGACCAACGTAGAACTGAATAACAGGATTGTCTGTTTTGATATCAAGGAGCTTGGAAAGCAGTTGAAAAAGCTTGGAATGCTCATCATACAGGATCAGGTGTGGAACAGGGTGACGGTTAACCGTGGCGTAAAATCTACTTGGTACTATATCGATGAATTCCATCTTCTTCTGAAAGAAGAGCAGACCGCATCTTATTCGGTGGAGATCTTCAAGAGATTTAGGAAGTGGCAAGGCATCCCGACAGGAATCACGCAGAATATAAAGGACCTCCTTGCCAGCCGTGAGATTGAAAATATTTTGGATAATAGTGATTTTATTCTGATGTTAAATCAGGCTGCAGGTGACCGGCAGATCCTGGCAAAACAATTAAATATCTCACCGTATCAGTTGTCTTATGTTACGAATTCCGGGGAAGGAGAAGGACTTCTCTTCTATGGGACAACAATCATTCCGTTTAAGGATAAATTTGATAAGTCGCTGAAGTTATATTCGCTCATGACAACAAAGCCGGAAGAAGTGGAACAAAGAGAAAAGGAAGGAGGCGGAAGTCTTGGCAGGGAAAGAACTGAAAGGAAGAGAGAAAGTTGTAAGTAAAATGACAAGAGACGGTCTGACGGAAGAAAATCTGGCAGATGGTTCTGTAAAAGATATCAGCCATAAAAGCCGGGGCAGACCGCCGGAAATGAAACAGGACTTTGTTTTTGACCGGGAAAAGAAGAAAGACAAGCTGTCAGATGGACAAAGCGAGGAACGGAATCTGCAAAAAAAGCAGATCCGAAACTCCTCTTTGCGAAAAGAAGCAATATCTGAGGAACCTATTTTAGAAGAATCTGTGTTAGACGGAGAGGGAGCTGGGGAGAAAAACGTATCTGAAAAATCTCCCCAATACAAGAAAAAGTTTCGGGAACATGCGCAGATACCGGAAGATGACTCCTTGACCGGACAGAAGAAAAAGATCCGGAAAAAGCAGATCCAGAAACAGATGAGAAAAGAGCAGGCAAAATCCGGAAGGTTATCCTTTGATGATGAGGAAAATCAGATGGTAAAAGGACCGGGGATAAAACCGGGCAGAACCATTGGAAGGTATGCGGTAAGGGATGCAATTTCAAAAGGGGTATCGGATCCAGAAGAAGAGGAACAGGATGTTGCAACGGAAACGGTTCAGTTTGCAGAAAGAGGAACCGAAACAGCAATAAGAGGTCTGCGCTATGCACAGCTTCGGAGCCAGCGTGCAGATGTAAAGGCAAACCGGAGAGGATATCATCTGGATGAAACCGGAGAAAAGTTAAAATTTGGTATGAGTGACAGCATGGGGAAAGCAGGGGCGGAGGAAATGGCCAAAAAGTCGGAAGAGAAGAAAAGGGTTCTGAACCGCTTTTTCCAGAGAAAACGATATAAGGATGCCTATCGGGCTGCCAGAACAGGAAAAACTGCAGGCAGTGCAGGCGGGGCGGCAACTGTTGCCGGCGTTGAGAATATAACCGTGAAAGCGAAGATCGCATTAAAAGAGATTGTGAAGCGGAATCGGGCTGTATTTTTCGGCGCCGGTATTTTTGTGCTTTTATTTCTGATCGTGGCAGTATCTTTGGGAAGCTGCAGCGCTTCCATACAAGGGGGCGGCTCTGTGATCGAGATCACCACATATCCGGGAACAGATGAAGATATCTATGCGGCTGAGAACTACTATGTTTCTTTGGAAACAGCTTTGAACCAGCAGATCAATGAGATGGAAACCACTCATCCGGACTATGATGAATACCAGTACAACGTAGGCGAGATCGCTCATAATCCGTATCATCTGATCTCCTATCTGACAGCAAAATATGGGGATTGGAAATTTGAAGATATCAAGGATGAATTACAGGCTTTATTTGAAGCACAGTACAGCTTGGATACAGAAAGCAAAACAGAAACCGTGACAGAAACGAAGACAGTACGGGTAGGGGAATCCTTAGGGAACGTAGTTACCAGCGGTTACTGTAATTGTTCGATCTGTTGCGGACAATGGTCAGGCGGTCCTACAGCGAGTGGCGTTTATCCAACCGCAAACCATACGATCGCGGTAGATGCTTCTGATCCATTTGTTCCGATGGGAACAAAGATTGTGATGAATGGCGTGGAATATACTGTAGAGGATACGGGAGCCTTTGCAAGATATGGGGTGCAGTTCGATGTTTACTATGATAATCATAGCGCAGCATCCGCACATGGTCATAAGACCTGGGAAGCGTTTATTGCGGATAGTAACGGAAGCAATGAAGTGACGGTAACGAATACAACAACGAAAAAGATCTTGTATGTAACCATAGGGAATACAGGATTTGATGCAGTCGCAAGAGCCAATCTGAATGAGGAACAGATGATCCTATACAATGCTTTGAATACCACCTATGGAAACAGAAATTATTTGTGGGATATCGGAAATATCTCCACGGGATCCGGTTCAGACGGAATGAGTTATGAGATACCACCGGAGGCATTGCAGGATGAAGAATTTGCCCGGATGATCCGGGAAGCAGAGAAATATCTGGGAGTTCCGTATGTATGGGGAGGATATTCTCCTTCTGGATTTGACTGTTCCGGATTTGTATCCTATGTGATCAATCATTGTGGAAACGGATGGAATCTGGGAAGACAGACCGCAGAGGGATTGCGAAACAGTTGTACGTTTGTTTCTCCGGGCGATGCAAAGCCAGGGGATCTGATCTTTTTCCAGGGAACGTACAGTACGCCAGGAGCAAGTCACGTGGGTATCTATGTGGGAAATAACATGATGATCCATTGTGGGGATCCGATCCATTATTCCAATATCGGTACAGCATACTGGCAGCAACATTTTATGTGTTTTGGCAGATTGCCATAAGAAAAGGAGAGTGAAAGATTTGAATAAAAAAATCAAGAAATATATGGAGGAGATCCATAAGACAGAACAGAAGATCGCTGATCTTCAACAGTATCTCAAAGGACTTCATGCTGCTTTAAAACAGGAAGAAGATAATGAGATGATCAAAAGCATCCGCGGAATGAAATTAGATAGTCATGCCCTGCATGATCTTCTGAATGGAATCCAGGAAGGAACCGTAAAATTTCAGGTCAGCCAGGAGTCTGAGGAAGAAGGAACAGGCTCCTTTGTATTTACAGAAAAGAAAGAGGAGGGACATCCGTATGGTGAAATGGAAAAAACTGAATAAGAAAGTGGCAGGAGTATTGTTAGGCGTTATGGTGCTTTTTTCCGCATCCACAACAGCCTTTGCATATGTGGATCCGTCGGCAGAGACGGCAAATACAGAAGCGGCACAGACGGAGACGGTACAGAATGAAGAAACAGAAAAGCCGGCAAATAAGGGGGGTCTGCCGGAAAATAATACAACAGAGAAGAAGGAAGATGCTTTTACAGAACCGGGAAATGGGGAAGTCCAGGATGATATCCAGAATGGATTCAGTAAAGAATTTCTTACGATCACAACAAAGAATAACAATACCTTTTATCTTGTGATTGACCGCAGTTCTACCTCCCAGAATGTATATCTGTTATCCCAGGTAGATGAAAATGATCTGAAGGAATTTGTGGATCAGGAAAAAGAGCCGGCAACTGTCACACCCACTCCGCAGGTAGTCATCGATGAAAATAAAACTGAAGAAACCGATAAAAAAGAAGAGATAGCAAAGCCAGAAAAAGAGAAGATGCCACAAGCGAATATGGGAGCAATGGCAGCGATCCTTATTCTTGCGTTAGGTGGAGTTGCAGCTTATTACTACTTCAAGATCTATAAGCCAAAGAAAGAGGAAGAAGAGGATTTTGAAGAGGAAGGACTGGAAACAAGTGACGGATTGGAGATCACAATGAGGATGAATTTGAAGACCGGGAA
>ENA-OQCW01000573-OQCW01000573.1-human-gut-metagenome-genome-assembly--contig:-NODE-573-length-20245-cov-11.948454_pt1 | contig 20245 bp, 14 predicted proteins | sample MGYA00242767_ERZ504593 | MGnify/ENA primary metagenome ERZ504593 (study PRJEB26092, sample SAMD00036307) | human gut metagenome | host: Homo sapiens | study: EMG produced TPA metagenomics assembly of... | reverse complement strand
CGAGTCTCTGGATTATATACTGCGGGAAAAAACATTAATCAGTAATGAATACCAGGTTGCGTTCAGTTGTATGGCAGACGGAGCTGCACTTTCTTTTATGCACCCTGCAGATCTCTATGCACTCATGGGCAATGCGCTTGACAATGCACTGGAGTCGGTGATAAGGGAAGAAGAAGGAAAAGAGTTATCAGCCTGAAAATAAGCAGACACGGGAATATGGTATCTATTCAGCTGGAAAATACATGCAGCAGGAATGTGGAGTTCGAAGATGGAATGCCTGTCACGGATAAAGAGGATAAAAGATATCACGGGTTCGGAGTGCGAAGCATCCGGTATGTGGTTGAAAAGTATAACGGCGAATTCCAGATGCGTGTTCGGAACGGCTGTTTCCGTCTTGATATCCTTCTTCCATCTGTATCTGCCGATTTAACCTGAAACCGAACCGATTTAACCAGTTTTCGAGGAAGAAGAAAATCTTTGCTATACTCTGCCTGTAAGAAAAAATACTTCGTTTTATGAAAGACGGAGAAATCAAGAAGGAGGAAAGAGAAAATGGCAGGGATTCAGGTTGCATGGGAAGACGTTTTCAGTGTAGTCGATCTGATCCGTCCGCAGCTGATCGGAATCGTTCTTGTAAAGAATGAGGATAATGCACTTCCTCTCACTGATGTAGCAAATCTGAATGTATTTGGATGGGCGTCAACCAATCCGATCTATGGTGGAACCGGCTCAGGAACGATTGATGTTTCAACTGCAGTTGGTATCCTTGAGGGACTTGAAAACGCAGGATTTACGCTTAATGAAGAATTATCGGATATGTATACGGAATACCGTGCTGACAGACCGATTATTTCGATCAATGACGGGCAGGACTGGACACTGCCGGAAGTTCCGGCAGATCAGTATTCTGAGGAAATGCTGCAGAATGCGGTGTGTGTTGCCGGTCTTTTTATTGGAATTATTCTCTGGAAAAACAAGGTAAACCTGAAGAGAAAGGATACGGAGATTCTTTACAGGGACGAGCTGTTTCAAAAGCTGTCAATGAGTGTGGATGACGTTTTCCTGATGCTGGATGCCAAAACATATAAAGCAGATTACGTCAGTCCCAATGTGGAAAAACTGCTGGGAATTAAAGTAGAACAGATCCGTAAAGATATTTGTGTTCTGGGAAAACTGTATCCTAAGGATGTTGAAGATCCGGAGAAGAATTATCTGGAAGAAATCCAGGTTCATGAGCAGCAGGAATGGGATTTTGAATATGTTCATCAGAAAACAGGAGAACACCGCTGGTTTCATAATGTTGCAATGGGCAGCGAGGTAAACGGAAAAAAGAAATATATCCTGGTTCTGTCAGATCGTACCTCTGACAGAAAAATGAATCAGGCGCTTTCTGAGGCGGTCCGCTCTGCGGAGACTGCAAACAAGGCAAAGAGCACCTTCCTTTCCAATATGTCTCATGATATCCGGACACCAATGAATGCAATCATTGGTTTTACCACATTGGCTGTAAGCAACATTGATGATAAAGAAAGGGTACGGGATTATCTGGGTAAGATTCTTTCCTCCAGTAATCATTTGCTCTCACTGATCAATGATATCCTGGATATGAGCCGTATTGAGAGCGGAAAGATTCATCTGGAAGAAACGGAAGTCAGTCTGTCAGAGGTTCTTCATGATCTGAAAACCATTATCAGCGGACAGATCCATGCGAAACAGCTGGAGCTTTACATGGATGTCATGGATGTTACCAATGAGGATGTTTATTGTGACAAGACGAGGCTGAATCAGGTGCTGCTGAATCTTTTGTCCAATGCGATCAAGTTTACTCCTGCAGGCGGAACCGTTTCTGTCCGGCTGAGAGAGTATCCGGGTACACAGAGAGGCTGTGAACTGTACGAAATCCGGGTAAAGGATAACGGAATCGGCATGAGTCAGAAATTTGTACAGAAGATCTTTTCTCCTTTTGAGAGAGAGCGGACTTCCACTGTAAGCAGGACTCAGGGTACAGGACTGGGCATGGCTATCACCAAGAACATCGTGGATATGATGGGCGGAACCATTGAGGTTCAGACAGAACAGGGCAAAGGTACTGAATTTATTATCCGTCTGCCATTGCGGATCCAGCCTGAGAACCACCGTATAGAGAAAATCGCAGAGCTGGAAGGTCTGAAAGCATTGGTAGTAGACGATGATTTCAATACCTGTGACAGTGTGACTAAGATGCTTGTGAAGGTTGGAATGCGTTCGGAATGGACACTTTCCGGTAAGGAGGCTGTTCTCCGTGCACGACAGTCTATGGAAATGGGGGATGCATTCCACGCTTATATCATTGACTGGCGTCTGCCTGATATGAATGGCATTGAAGTTACCCGTCAGATCCGTAGTCTTGGTGACGATACGCCGATCATTATCCTGACTGCTTATGACTGGTCAGATATTGAAGTGGAAGCCAGGGCAGCCGGGGTGACTGCATTCTGTGCAAAACCTATGTTTATGTCAGATATCAGAGAGACTCTGATGGCTGCAATCGGCCAGAAGCAGGCTGAGGCAGAGGATAATATCCTTCCGGTAGCAGATTCAGATTTCAGAGACAGGCGCATACTGCTTGTGGAAGATAATGAACTGAACCGTGAAATTGCAGTAGCGCTTCTTAGTGAATATGGTTTTCAGGTTGATACAGCGGAAGATGGAGCAGAGGCTGTGGAGAGAGTCAGGAATTCAAGGCCCGGGGATTATGATCTGGTGCTTATGGATGTGCAGATGCCTGTAATGAATGGATATGAGGCTACTGAGCGGATCCGTTCACTGGATGATCCTTCACTGGCGGGAATTACAATCCTTGCCATGACTGCCAATGCTTTTGACGAAGACAGAAAGAAAGCACTGTCATGTGGTATGAATGGATTTTTATCCAAGCCAATTGTTATAGAGGAACTGATCAGTACATTACAAAACAGTCTAGAGCGTGTCTGAAAAAGGCTTTCTGCAAGATGTGCGTCACAATTTGTGGGATATTTTGCCCGGATGAGGGCGCCGTAGCGGGCTACGGCAACTGAATTTGGGTGAAATATCCCGCAAAGTGGGGCGTGCAGATTGCGGGAATGATTTTTCAGACACACTCTAGGGTAAGTTTAACTGAATCAGGTAAGTTTTCTGTTTGAACTGTGATAATGGGATATGAAAAGTGGTTTGATGAAAGCAAGGAGGAGCAACGAATGATTTGTGGAATGACGTATTTTCAGATATGTCTGTATTTTCTTATTTATTCTTTTGGCGGCTGGGTTGTTGAAGTTATTTTTCATGCAGTAGCGTTGGGAAAAGTTATAAACAGAGGTTTCCTGAATGGACCGGTCTGCCCGGTATATGGATTTGGGGTGCTTTCTGTTTTTGCTTTACTCAATACAATTCAGGGCAGCGGGCGTCAGATGAGTGATGGAATGATTTTTGTGTTTGGAATTGTTCTGGCAACTGCGGTGGAGCTGGTTGCAGGCTGGCTGCTGGATGTGTGTTTCCACGCAAGATGGTGGGATTATTCAGATAAACCCTTCAATTTTCATGGCTACATTTGCCTGGAGTTTTCTCTGATCTGGGGACTGGCTATCGTTATGGTAGTAAAAGTTTTCCAGAAGTATGTAGAGGCACATGCGTTACATACACCTGCAACTTGGGAATGGATTGTGATAGCAGTTTTGTATGCTGTGTATCTGACAGATTTTATTGTGACGGTAGCAGTGATCCAGGGACTGAATAAAAAGCTTACCAGACTGGATAAGGTTCGCTCAGATCTGAGAATTGTAAGTGATAAACTGAGTGATACACTGGCTACGACTACGATTGGCACAGCACAGAAAGTGGGAGAAGGAAAGGTTCAGGCAACTCTTGCAGCAGCAGAACTGCGTGATGCAACTGCCGCACAGCGAGAAAAATCTATCGAAATGCTTCGTATAAAAAGAGCGGAGCTTCAGGCTCAGTTTGAGGAACTGTCCAGTTCTATTACCAATCATACCGTTGTCGGTCAGGGGCGTATCATCAAGGCATTTCCGAAGATGCAGCACAGAGACTATTCCGAACTGATTCAGGAGCTGAAAAAGAGATTAAAATAGATTAAAATGCAGAGGGAGGCTTCAGGTGAACAGACAGGCAGTACAAACCTTAAAGACTTATTTTGGATATGATACATTCAGAGAAGGGCAGGAGAGTGTTGTGGAGTCCATTCTGGAACACCGGGATGTGCTTGCAATCATGCCGACAGGAGCTGGAAAATCCATCTGTTATCAGGTACCGGCGTTGATGATGCCTGGGATCACAATTGTGATTTCTCCATTGATATCATTGATGCAGGATCAGGTAAAGGCATTGAATGAAGCGGGGATCCATGCTGCTTTTATTAACTCTTCACTGACAGAAAATCAGATCAGCAAGGCGTTGTATCTGGCAGCAGGGGGACGATATAAGATTATCTATGTTGCACCGGAGCGTCTGGAAAATTATGAGTTTCTGGAATTTGCCAGACAGGTGGAGATTTCCATGGTGACAGTGGATGAGGCACATTGCATTTCCCAGTGGGGCCAGGATTTCAGACCAAGCTATGTCAAAATCGTAGACTTTGTAAAAAATCTTCCCGGTCGTCCGATCGTCAGTGCTTTTACCGCAACTGCAACAGAGGAAGTAAAGAACGACATTCTCTGCACTCTAAATCTGGAAGATCCGAAAGTAGTGATCACCGGGTTTGACAGAAAGAATTTATATTACAGCGTGGAAAATATCCGGCGAAAAGACGATTTTGTGATGGATTACATAGACAGACATCCAACAGAGAGCGGGATTATTTACTGCTCTACAAGAAAAAATGTGGACAATCTTTTCGAACTGCTTTTCCAAAAAGGAGTTGCTGTTACCAGATATCATGCAGGACTGAATAATGAAACCAGAAAAAAGAATCAGGAGGATTTCATTTATGACAGAACCCCCGTTATTATTGCAACGAATGCATTTGGAATGGGGATTGATAAATCTAATGTGAGGTATGTGATCCATTACAATATGCCGCAGAGTATGGAGAATTATTATCAGGAGGCAGGACGTGCAGGGCGTGACGGAGAGAATTCTCGGTGCGTTCTATTGTTTTCTGCACAGGATGTTATGATCGACAGAATGCTTCTGGATAACAAAGATTTTTCCGATGTGGATGAAGAGGATGAATTTCTCATTCGTCAGAGGGATATACGAAGGCTTCAGATCATGGAAGGATATTGTAAAACAACAGGATGTCTGCGAAATTATATTCTGGAGTATTTCGGTGAAAAGACCTTCGGTCCCTGTGATAATTGTGGAAATTGTCACAGAGAATACCATGAGACAGATATGACCAGAGAGGCGAAGTGGGTAGTGAACTGTGTGGCTGAGACGAGAGGAAGGTATGGACTGACAATTGTGCTTGGTACTCTGCTGGGGGCTAAGAGAGCCCGGTTGAGGGAGCTTGGAGCAGATAAGTATAAATCTTATGGAGCATTGAATGATCACAGTGAGGCAGAACTCAGGGCACTGATCAGCCAGATGACTGAGATGGGATATCTCTATCAGACACAGGAACGTTACAGTGTGCTGAAACTGGGCGATATTTCTCCGCTAAGAGATGAAAATACTCACGTGATCATGCGTACTTACGAGGAAAAAGAACCGGATAAAAAGAAAAAGCCCCAGAAATCTGTCAGAAAACGCAGTACAGATGCGCTTACGGCAGCAGGTTACGATTTATTTGAAGCCCTGCGGAAACTTCGTCTGGAAATTGCAAAAGAGGAAGCCATGCCTCCATATATCGTGTTCAGTGATAAGACGCTGATAGATATGTGCATCAAATGTCCATCAAATGAAGAAGAAATTCTGGAGGTTTCCGGTGTGGGCGAGAATAAGTTAAAGAAATACGGTCAGAGATTTCTGGAAGAGATACAGAAGTTCTGCCTGGAACGTCCGAATGCGGTTTTGAGTATGTCGGAAGATGAAAATGGTAATCCCTGAGAACAAAGGTTGGAAAACAGATGAATATAGAAAAATATACGGAAGAATTAATCACATTGAGACATTACTTTCATCAACATCCGGAGCTGGCACTTCAGGAAGTGGAGACGTCTGCATATATCCGGAAATATCTGGAGAAACTGGGATATGAGATTGTGCCGATAGAACCTACAGGATTGATCGCGGAACTTTCATCTCTGAGAAACAGGGAGAAACTGGTTGTACTCAGGGCGGAGATGGATGCATTGCCCATACAGGAGCAGACAAATCTACCATATGCATCAGTAAATCAGGGATGTATGCATGCCTGCGGTCACGATATGATCCTGGCAGCAGCACTGATCCTTGCAAAAATTGTGGCAGAAGAGCAAAGAATGCAGGAAAATTTTCCGGTCAGGCTCCGGTTCCTTTTTGAACCTGCAGAGGAGATTGGTGAAGGTGCAAAAAGAATGCTTCAGGCCGGAGCATTAGAGAATCCGAAAGCAGATGCATTTCTGATGTTTCATTACGCAGCGGACATGACATTTGGAATGGCAGTGCATCAGGGACAGGCATCTTCCATGATCAACAGTATGCAGATTCATGTTCATGGAAAATCCAGTCACTGGTGTGAAGCGGATAAGGGGATTGATGCAATTTATGCAGCTGCTCAAGTGATAAGTGCCATTCATGATTTGAATGAAAGTTTTGGAAAACAGCATCCGGATGCAGGAAAATATATTGTGGGTACGGGTACGATCCATGGCGGTGAATATACGAATATTATTGCAGACCATGTGGTATTAAACGGAAATATACGCGCAGTTCATGAAGAAACTTACATGGCACTTGAGCACGAGCTGGAGAGAAATCTGCAGGAAATTGAAAAGCAGACTGGCACGCAGATCCGTATGGAATTTCCAAAAGATCCGGTATATGCGTTTGCCAATGATGAGGAACTTACAGAGACAGCAAAGGTAGTGGGTGCAGAAGTATTCGGAGATAAATTTGTTCTGGAAGGAGAAGATGAGTTGTTTCTTTCCGGTGACAACGCATACAGATATTTTAGAGAAACCAGAGGACTTTTCACAGTATTTCTTGCGGGAATACCAGGAGAAAATCATCCTCTGCATCATCCGAAATTTCAATTAGATGAGAGGATACTGCCGTACAGCGTGGAGACATTGTATAAGATTATAACTACATTATGAAAAAAATTACCAAAAGGACTTGAAAATTAGATTAAAATAGTATAATATAAAAACATAAACAAATTAAGGATGCATAGCAACTATAACTTATTAACGTTGAGTGACAGCAGATTGCTGAATAGTAACGGACAGACGATATACTATAAAGAAAGAATTGAGGGCAGAAATATGAAGATTACAGATACCATTAAATATGTCGGAGTTAATGACCATCAGGTAGATTTGTTTGAGGGACAGTATGCAGTGCCAAACGGAATGGCATATAATTCCTATGTGATTCTGGATGACAAGGTTGCAGTTATGGATACTGTAGATGCCAATTTCAAACATGAATGGCTGGATAATCTTGAACAGGCACTGGGCGGACGTAAGCCGGACTATCTGATCGTTCAGCATATGGAGCCTGACCATGCAGCAAATGTAGCGAACTTTCTGGAAGTATATCCCGGCACTACAGTAGTAGCCAATGCGAAGACATTTGTAATGATCAAAAATTTCTTCGGACTGGATCTGGAAGGGCAGAAACTGGAAGTAGAGAATGGTTCTACACTGAGTCTGGGAAATCACAATCTTACTTTTGTATTTGCGCCAATGGTACACTGGCCAGAGGTTATGGTGACTTATGACAGCACAGATAAAGTTCTTTTTTCAGCAGATGGATTTGGTAAGTTCGGCGCTCTGGATGTGGAAGAAGACTGGGATGATGAAGCAAGAAGATACTTTATCGGTATTGTTGGTAAATATGGTGCACAGGTACAGAGACTTCTGAAAGTAGCAGCTACGCTGGATATCCAGATCATCTGTCCGTTACATGGTCCGGTACTTACTGAAAATCTGGGACATTATATCAGTCTTTATGATACCTGGTCCTCTTACACACCAGAAGAAGAAGGAATCGTAGTTGCATATACTTCTGTATACGGACATACCAAAGAAGCAGTTAATCAGTTTGTTGAGAAATTAAAGAGCAAGGGATGTCCGAAGGTAGTTGTTTATGATCTGGCAAGAGACGATATGTCTCAGGCACTCAGTGATGCATTCCGTTACAGTAAGCTGGTACTGGCAACTACTACTTATAATGCGGGAATCTATCCGTTTATGAATGACTTTATTACCCGTCTGGTGGAGCATAATTTCCAGAACCGTACGGTAGGTCTTATTGAAAATGGTTCCTGGGCACCTCTGGCAGCAAAAGTAATGAAAAATATGCTTTCCGAATGTAAGAAGATCAACTGGCTGGATACTACAGTGAAGATCATGTCCGCAGTAAATCAGGAAAACAGAGATCAGATGGAAGCAATGGCTTCCGAGCTTTGTAAGGAATATATTGCAAAGAATGATGAACTGGCAAATAAAAATGACATGACAGCATTATTCCGCATTGGTTATGGTCTCTATGTAGTGACATCAAATGACGGTAAAAAGGATAACGGACTGATCGTTAATACAGTTACACAGCTGACAGACTCTCCGTTCCGCGTTGCAGTTAATATCAATAAGACAAATTATTCTCACCATGTTATCAAACAGACAGGTGTGATGAATGTAAACTGTCTCTCTGTAGAAGCTCCGTTCTCTGTATTTGAACAGTTTGGCTTCCAGAGTGGAAGAAGCGTGGATAAATTTGCGGGACAGAAAGTAAATCGTTCTGATAATGGACTGATATTCCTGGATAAATATATCAACGCATTTATGTCCTTGAAAGTAGAGCAGTATGTAGATCTGGGAACCCACGGAATGTTCATCTGCAGTGTGACAGAAGCCCGCGTGGTAAGTGATCAGGAGACAATGAGCTACACCTACTATCAGAAAAATGTAAAACCAAAACCGGAAACAGAAGGTAAGAAAGGATTTGTATGTAAAGTCTGCGGATATATCTACGAAGGCGACGAACTTCCGGAAGATTATATCTGCCCATTGTGTAAACATGGAGCTGTAGACTTCGAGCCGATTGGATGAAAGATTTCTCTTGTTGAACTGCTAAATAGTGACATTCTGTCATATGAATAGTTGTCGAGATTTCAGAGTGATCTGATTGATAAAAAAATAGAGATTGTCAGTGGTTAAATAGCTGGCAATCTCTATTTTTGCTCCAATATGGTACTATTATTAAATACTGTTTCAGTACTATTTCAAATTTACATTCCAAAATGGTGTATTGATATTATAATGTAAAATTTTGATAAAGTCAAAATATAAAAAATAAATCCATTGAATTAGTATTGAAAATGCAAAAGTATAGTGATACAATAAAAAAAAGAAAGGATGAAGAGAGGAGGAACTGAGATGACAGAACTTAAACTGGAATTTGAATTGGAAAATGCGGAATTGCCAATAGATTATGATAAAGTAATATTAAGCTTTATGAAAGCAGCAATTGAAAATTTTTCGCCGGATTTATTTGACAGGTTATACAACAAGCGGGAGTCTGTGATGAAGACTTATTGCTGGGCATGCTATTTGCCTCATGCCCAATTTACTTCAGATACAATTAAACTTGGAGCAAATAAATTTATGCTAACTTTTTCTGATATTGATATGGGAGAATTACTGATATTTTTTAATGCATTTAGTCTTATGAAGCATAAAATATTCCATATGAACAGAAATTGCATGAAACTGCTGTCAGTGAAAACAAGGAAACTTCAGACAATTAAAGAAACGGAATTGATTGTAAAAATGCAGAGTTCATTAATAGCGAGAAAACATAATAGTGATGATAATACAGATGTTTATTATACTTGTGATGAGCCGGAATTTTCGGATATTGTAAAGGAGAATCTGAAAATCTTTTTACAAAGGATAAACATAGAGTGCGATACAAGTGATTTTTCGATTGTACCTTTAAAAGGAAAAAAGGTAGTTACAAGAACTATGGGACAATTTGTAGATGGAAATATTGGTATCTATAAAATAACAGGAAATCTCAGACTATTGGAAATACTGTATGCAGCTGGAATTGGAACTAGACGTTCTGCGGGACATGGGAAATTTGAAATCATATTTTAGTAGGAGGCGGTGATTTCTTGGATAAATATGTAATTACATTGGGGGATTTCCTGAAGAATGCAGGAATCGTAGGTTTCAGATATATGTTAGAAGTAGCAGAAGCAAAAGAAGATTCAGACTTTGGCATTACGCAAGACGGACAAGGATTATGGATTGATATGGATTTCGCATTGAATGCTGACTGGACAGACATGTACTTTAAAGCCTGTGTACAGTATTTTGGACCATTTACAGTTTATCAGGGAGTCCTTGACAGAATTGGTAAGTGTATAGATAAAATTCAGATTGGAAAATGGAATCCAGGAAAAGAAGAAAAGGAAGATCTGAAATTTATTAATGACAAACTGCTTTCTAACAGTTATCAGGCTGGATTTGAAAATATAAAACATGATATTGAAATGCAGGAAGTATACCAAATTTTAAAAAAGAATAAACTCAATGACAAGTTAGACGTGACAGATTTGGAAAAACGATTAATTGATTTGGAAAAATTTCTTCAGCAACCAAAGTGCAGGGAAACATTTATTATGAAAAGTGTGATATATACATATATTAATCGTTTTTGGAGTGGAAAGTGTTTTTTACTGCGGGCAAATGCAAAAAAAGATATGCGAGAATTATTTGAAAAAGATTTTTCCGAGCCGTTTAGGAAATATCTGAAGACAGATCATGTAAAAGCAAAAGATTTATGCATTGACTGTGGAGCACCAATAGGACCTAAAGAGAAGAATTCAATTGCATTTATGAATGAAGTGGGGGATGATTTTACAAGAAAACGTTCTGCTTTCTGGGATTGCAAAGTAGATGCATTTCTTTGTCCGGGATGTACGTTTGTTTATGCTCTGAGTCCATTGGGATTTCGGCTGTTTGTAAATAAATTTGTTTTTATGAATATTAATAATGATATTCATGCATTATTGGATGCTAATTCGAAAAACGGAACTGACAGTATAGAGGGAGAAAAAAAGGAGGATGAAAAATATTCACAGTGGTTTGCCAGAACAATTAATATATTGCTGAAAGAAAAAACGAAAGAGATTTCCAATATTCAGGTGATTTTGCGTGGAATAAGGGCAGAAGACAGGTATCTGCTTGGTATTGTTCATAAAAGTATGCTGGACATTATAAGTATGTCTGGTACTTCAAATGTATTGCAATTGTTGGGAAAATATCCTTATATAAAAATTAAGAATGAATTTGTCAATATACATGAAATAGTGGTTATTAATCTGTTGAAATATCGTAATCAATATCAATTGTTGGATAAGGTATTGAAAACGGCTGTTGAAACAGGCTCATCAAATTTTTATGCTAACTGTATATATGAAATTCAGCTGCGGTCAGAAATTGTATATTATACAGAAGAAGAGAAGAGAAAGGAGATTGCTATGTACACAAGTATGAAAAAAAGTGGAGCAGATTTAAGAAGAGCAATCATGTCTGCTAAGGGTGAGTCTTCCGGTGAATGCCTGCGAGGAACGGAATATCAGTTGTTGAATGCTCTGTCTGTAAGAAATGTAGAGAAATTTATGGATATTGTATTGCGACTGTATAGTGCGTACGGATCACGCAAAAACGAAAATGGTCAGGAGCTGTTAATTCCAACAGGTCTTGTACAAATGCTGGAAAATTCGGAAAAATTTACGAGATATGGATATGCATTTGTAATGGGCTTGGAAGGATGCTATGAGAAAAAGGAGGAAAAATGATTATGAAAAGAGAAGGCTTAACTATTACGATGATTTTTCTGGCAGAAAGTGCAAATTATGGGGAAGGGATTGGAAACATTTCTTCTCTCAAAAAAATGACGAGGGGAAATCATGAGCAGTACTCTTATATTTCCAGACAGGCTATGAGATATAATATTGTACAGCAGTCTAATTGGGATACAACTCCGGTGGATGGAAAAAGCGGAGTTGTTCAGTTTGCACCATCTGCAACTATTAAAGATTATCCCGAAATTGATTTGTTTGGATACATGAAAACAACAGCGAAAGGTGATGAGCAAAAGGGAGGTGCTGCTACGAGATCGGCAGTTGCCAGACTTAGCAATGCTATTGCTTTGGAACCATTTCAGGGAAATCTGGAATTTCTTACTAATATGGGACTGGCTGTAAGAGGAAATCTGGAAAATGGAATCGCGCAAAGTGAGGTTCATCGTTCTTATTACGCATATACTATGTCAATTGATTTGGACAGAGTAGGTATAGATGGAGAGATTGATATTGATAAAGAAGAAAAGGCAGAACGTGTGAAGATTCTGTTGGATACTATACAATATCTATATAGAGATATCAAAGGAAGACGTGAAAACTTGAGTCCGTTATTTGTTATTGGAGGAAGATATAGCAGAAAAAATCCGTTTTTTGAAAACAGGGTAAAGGTTGATGATAATAAAATAAATGTAGAAACGTTACGGGAATTGATTAAAGATAATGAACTTGCCGGATATACTTTTACCGGAATTACGTCAGGTATTTTTGATAACGAAAAGATTGTCAGAGGAGAGTTAAAAGCAGAATCTGTTGGAACAGTATTTAAGCATTTGAAAGAGGAAGTGAATCTGTATTATGGAGAAAGCAATTAGATTACAATGTTTTCAAAATCTGGTCAATTATAGAAAACCCAGCAGTTTTATTATTAAAGAAACATTTCCATTACCTCCTTATTCCACTGTACTGGGAATGATTCATGCTGCATGTGGTTATACGGAATTTCATCCAATGAAGCTTTGCATTCAAGGAACAAATTGTGGTACAGTGTCAGAATTGTATACACGATATTCTTTTTCATCAGGAGCTAAATTTGAGGAAGGAAGGCATCAGATTTGCATTGAAGATGATGAAAAATATGGTATTTTTCGTGGAATTGCAAATGTAGAACTTATATGCGAAAACCGTATGGTTATTCATATTGTCCCAGATGAAAAAGACTTTGATACGGTATATCAATCATTAAAAAATCCTCCTCAATATTTGTCACTGGGACGATATGAAGATCTACTGGACATAGAACGAGTTGATATTGTAAGAATTCATCCGGAAAATGAAGTGGATTTGAAAAGAGATATGTATATTCCGGTAGAAAATGAATGGGAAAAGGATGAAGAAAAGATAAAAATCAAAAATCCAAGAATGACTATTTATAATCTTACAAAAGAATATGAAATTACAAAGCAGGGATTACGGCGATGGAAAAAGAAAAATGGAAGAATCAAAGCATATTATTGTCCGCAGGGAATGACGTTAAGAAAAGGTGCGTATGTAGATAATATTGAAGAGGATGCTGCTATAGTTTTCTGTTAATAACCTGTTGTATAAATATATAGAGCAAGGCAGCTTATGGAGGCTGTCTTGCTTCAGAAAGGACCACATGTATGGAGTACTATGCAAAGTCAAAAAAAGTGCAATTCACTTCGGAGCGGATCAATGAAATAAAGAAAAATCTGAGGAATATTGAGGAATGTTTGAAAGAGAATCTTACCGAAACAGATGTTGAGATATTGAATAGTAGTATTACCAATATAGCCGAAAAAACTGAAGAAAAGCAGAAAACATTGAAAGAACATCATGAGGACATAGTAACGTGTGCTGAGATGTTTTTTTTAGAATATGGGCAATATTTTACTGAAAAAGAGAAAAAACTGGTGGTTGAGGCATGCAGGATTCATGATCTGGGAAAGGTTAATCTTGCTTTTCAGGCAATGATATGTCCGAAATTAGCTGAAAAATTTCATATAGATGTAAGAAAAACTCCGCAAATTCCACATGGTTTTTTAAGTGCTGTTACTATTTCTTTAGATGAATTTGATGATTTATCAGAATTGTTTTCGGATAAAGATTTTGGACCATTTATTACAGCGGTTTATTATCATCATGACAGGGTAGATCATTACAACAGTCCAGCAATTAGAAAATATGCTGAAAAGTATTATATGAAACAGATTGAAGAATATCTGAATAGAAAAATCAAAAAATTGAATTGCAGTAATTTAGATGATTTACTGTTTCGTAATAATGTATATACTGGAAAATATATACCAGATTCAAATGATTGGAAAGAATATTTATTGATAAAAGGCTTGCTTAATAAATTTGATTATGCAGTCAGTGCAGGATATGAAAATGCAGAAAGCGCCATTGATCTTCATGAGAAAAAATTGGTAAAGAATATAGAAAAATTTCTAAACGGAAAAGAATTAAGGCCGGCGCAAAAATTTATGAGGATGAATAGAGACAAAAACCTGATTGTTATAGCACCTACAGGATCTGGAAAAACAGAAGCATCACTATTATGGATGAATGGTGAAAAAAGTTTTTATACATTACCGTTGAAGGTATCTTCTAATGCTATATATCTACGTATAAAGGAAAATTATGAATATAAAGATGTTGCATTGTTACATTCTGATGCTATGGCGGTATATTTAAGAGAATATAATGGCAATGAAGATGATATTGGAGAGAAATATGAGAGGTCAAAAATGTTGTCACAACCATTGACCGTTTGTACAGTTGACCAACTGTTCAGATTTGTATACAGAGCATTAGGAACAGAGATATTTGCGGCTACATTGAAATATTCAAAGTTGGTTCTGGATGAGATTCAGGCATATGAACCACGTGTAATTGCAACCATTATTTATGGATTAAAAATGATACAGGAAATGGGTGGCAAATTTGCAATTATTACAGCAACTTTTCCACCTGTACTTAAATATTTTATGGAACAATATGGTTTGTTTGAGGGAAAACAATACATATTTAAAGATTTCACCGGAAAAGAATATCAAGTGGAGAAATATCCAAGACATAAAGTTGAAATCAGACATTCGGAAATGAATTTAGATGAAATCAGGCTGCGAGGGAAAAATAGAAAAGTGTTAGTTATCTGTAATACTGTTTCTAAAGCTCAGAAGCTTTATAAGAAATTAGAGGGAGAAAATGTATGGCTTTTACATTCAAAATATATTAGAAGAGACAGAGCATTTCTAGAAAGGAAAATTATGGAATTTTCTGAGTCAGGTGAATCTGGAATATGGATTACAACTCAAATAGTTGAGGCTAGTTTAGATATAGATTTTGATATTTTGTATACAGAAATGTGTACGGCAGATAGTCTTTTACAGAGAATGGGAAGATGTAATCGTAAAGGTCGTTATTGTCCGAATGAGGCGAACATTGTTGTATTTGATAATAGAAATGGAGTCAGTGAAGGAAAAAGACGGAGTGTTTATGAAGACAAATTATATGACAGATCTTTGGAATTACTGAGCAAATACGAACACATATTATTTTCTGAAGATAAAAAAACTGTATACATGAATGATGTTTATAGTGTAGATGGTGTGAAAGAAACAATATACTTCGAAGAAATTCAAAAAGATTTAAAATTGTTCTCTGAAATTCATCCAACGGAGTATTCTGCTGCTGAAGCTAAAGTTCGGGATATCAGAAGTATAACTATTGTTCCGGAAAATGTTTATGTTGAAAACCAAAATTTATTCGAATACGGAGTAGAGTTTTTGAAGAAACCTAATATGAGCAGGGAAGCCAGAAGTCTGATAAAATCAAAATTGGAAAATCTTACATTAAGTTTAAATCTTTATCAAAAATTTCCGGCAGAAGTGGACAGAACTACAATTGGGTTAAGCGAAAGCAGAAAAATTACAGATATTCACAGAGCACAGTATAATTATGAATTTGACATTGAAAGCGGGAAAGGACGTGGAATATTGTTTGATGAACAATTAGAATTGGATGGAATATTTGTGTAAATATGGAGCGTGGATATGGAAAATCGGATAACAGGAGTGATGATTTATTATTATTTTGTATGCAAACGAAAACTCTGGTATTTTTGTCATGAAATCCGAATGGAAGCAGAAAATGAGGATGTCATATTAGGAAAAATACTTGATGAAAGCAGTTACAGTAAAAATGAGAAGCATATAAATATTGATAACATTATTAACATTGATTTTATGAGTGAACATAAAGAATTGCATGAAGTGAAGAAAAGCAAAGCAGTAGAGGACGCTGGAATATGGCAGGTTAAGTACTATCTATATTATTTATGGAAACGTGGAGTCAAAGGGATTAAAGGAAAGGTTGACTATCCGCTGTTAAAAAAGTCGGTGATAGTTGAGCTATCAGAAAATGATATAAAAACGCTGGAGAAGATTATTGGTGAAATTACAGAGATAGAGTGCATGGATACGCCACCGATGATTGTAAACTCTAAATTATGCAAAAAATGTGCTTATTATGATTTGTGTTTTATATAAACATTCAATTTATAATTAGGAGAAGGTTATGAAGCAAAGCTTTTATGTTTATAATAATGGGGATTTGAAACGTAAAGATAATACATTGCAATTTACAACCTATGAAGGTGAAAAGCGAGATATTCCAATAGAGCGAATATCAGATATTTATGTGATGTCAGAAATGTCTTTTAATACAGCATTTATCAATTACATTTCTCAGTATGGGATACCAGTTCATTTCTTTAATTACTATAATTTTTATACTGGAAGTTATTATCCGAGAGAAAGCCTGTTGGCAGGACAGCTATTGGTAAAACAGGTGGAAAACTATACGGACTATGAGAAAAGAATGATACTTGCAAAAAAATTTATAGAAGCTGCGGCAGATAATATTTACAGGAATTTGAGATATTATAATGGAAGAGGAAAGGATGTAGCAGAATATCTTAGAGATGTGGATTCATTGCGGAAGCAGATTGGAAAAACAAAAACAATAGAAGAATTAATGGGGGTTGAAGGAAATATCCGAAGAAGGTATTATGCAGCGTGGAATGTAATCGTAAATCAGGAAATAAAATTTGAAAAAAGAGTTATGCATCCACCAGATAATATGATTAATTCGTTGATTTCATTTGTGAATACATTGATTTATACAAAAGTGCTTAGCGAAATCTATCATACGCAGTTAAATCCGACAATCAGTTATTTACATGAGCCTGGGGTAAGACGATTTTCTTTGAGCTTGGACATTGCAGAAGTGTTTAAACCACTGATCGGAGACAGATTGATTTTTTCACTGCTAAACCGAAAGCAGATTACGGAAGATAGCTTTACGAAGGAATTAAATTTTTTACATTTGAAAAAAGATGCGTCTAAACTGATTGTCTCAGAACTCGAAAAAAGGTTGAAACAATCAGTGATGCATAAAGACTTAGGCAGACAGGTATCTTATCAGTATTTATTAAGATTGGAATCATATAAACTGATAAAACATCTGATTGGCGAAAAAGAATATGAGGGATTCAGAATATGGTGGTGAGTTATGTATATAGTATTAGTTTATGATGTAAGTCAGGCAGAAAACGGTGCAAGACGCTGGTCAAGAATTTTTAAAATATGTAAAAAATATCTGACGCACATCCAAAATTCTGTATTTGAAGGTGAAGTGTCAAAAGGACAGCTGGCACAGCTGCAAAAAGAATTAAAAGAGTATATTGATAAAGAATTAGATTCTGTAATTATTTTTAAATCTCGGCAGGAAAAATGGTTGGATAAAGAATTTTGGGGTAGGAAGGATGATTTAACGAGTTTCATATTATGACTGTCGACGTCAGATAGAGTAAAAACTTCAGGAGGTCGACAATGCTTGAGATATCAGGAAAATTTCAAAAATGAGAGCTGTCCAGAAAGATAAAAATAAGTATAAAATAATGAAGTGACAAGATTGACAGAAAGTGGTAAGATTATATCTGTATTGTAAGGATGAATAGACGACGGGTATTAATAGAAACATCGTGGAATGTAAAGCCTTTTGAACGTGGGACAATGTGATCTTTTGTCATTGTATTAATAGAAACATCGTGGAATGTAAAGTTTTATATGATTAAAGAGAATAAGGGTTCAAAAGATGTATTAATAGAAACATCGTGGAATGTAAAGAAAGCCGAAACGGGCGTTTTGCCCGTCATGCCGGAGTATTAATAGAAACATCGTGGAATGTAAAGACTCTCTCATATTTTTTGGTTTTGTATAATCTCCGTATTAATAGAAACATCGTGGAATGTAAAGATCAGTCTTAAACGTGCCTTTGCTACCGCTGCGTCGTATTAATAGAAACATCGTGGAATGTAAAGTGGTTTCTTTGAGAGATTTCATGCTGCCATCTTCGTATTAATAGAAACATCGTGGAATGTAAAGTAGTTCTAATTCTACTCGTTTGCCGCCAAACTTTCGTATTAATAGAAACATCGTGGAATGTAAAGGTTTTTCCTCTTCTTCTCTAGCTGCTTCTTCTGCGTATTAATAGAAACATCGTGGAATGTAAAGTTCCGTATACTGCAGTTCCTTCTGTAACTGCTGCCGGTATTAATAGAAACATCGTGGAATGTAAAGTGAGACTCTGACGCTTTAACGGGCAGTCATCAATTAGTATTAATAGAAACATCGTGGAATGTAAAGGATAGAGAACATAGACGGAAAAGACCAGGTACTTGGTATTAATAGAAACATCGTGGAATGTAAAGATGCATGGAGTGCGGGAAAAGACTCCCTGGTACTTGGTATTAATAGAAACATCGTGGAATGTAAAGGTGATTCTTTGATAAGCCGTCCTCTAATTTCCTGTGTATTAATAGAAACATCGTGGAATGTAAAGAATGCTACCTGTCCGTTATTCTGCACATAAATCACCGTATTAATAGAAACATCGTGGAATGTAAAGGAACTTATTGAGAAACAGAAGATTGATAAGTGGAAGTATTAATAGAAACATCGTGGAATGTAAAGTCAATCATTGCGTCAATTACTTTCTGCACATCTCTGTATTAATAGAAACATCGTGGAATGTAAAGACTCTTGGCAACTGCCAATGATATACATGAACTCGTATTAATAGAAACATCGTGGAATGTAAAGTCCGATCTGTGACGCTTAACACAGTCTTTGTTTCTGCCGTATTAATAGAAACATCGTGGAATGTAAAGGAACATCCGGGGATCACATATTCGGAGAGTACGAAGGTATTAATAGAAACATCGTGGAATGTAAAGTATATACCACACCCCCTTCATGAATAGCCGTGTGGTATTAATAGAAACATCGTGGAATGTAAAGCTCTTTAGGTGGTACATACGGGAGAATCTTACCGGTATTAATAGAAACATCGTGGAATGTAAAGAATACACAAAAAACAAGAGAACTGGAATGAAAGTAAGTATTAATAGAAACATCGTGGAATGTAAAGCGCATTGAATCTTCATAGCTTCTTTCAGAAAGGCGTATTAATAGAAACATCGTGGAATGTAAAGACTGAACCAAACCGAAGAACATGTTACACAGATCCGTATTAATAGAAACATCGTGGAATGTAAAGTAATTTCCATGGTTCGGACTTTCCGGATATGTTCCTTGTATTAATAGAAACATCGTGGAATGTAAAGATTATTAGCCCTTGGATAATCTATTTCGCTAGTAGAGTATTAATAGAAACATCGTGGAATGTAAAGTTTGAATTTGTATCAGTATGAAACGTTTTGTTTTAGTATTAATAGAAACATCGTGGAATGTAAAGGAACCATCCTGGATTTGCTATGAGTGGAAGAAAGAGTGTGAACTTCCTGATATTTTAACTCTCGTTTTCTAAAATGCTTATTTTTAGCAATGTCATTAACGAGACTGTGAGAAAAAGTCTGTAAATAAGATTCTTCTATGATATGCAAGGGTGGCAAGCCGAAAATCAGGCTTCTCACCCTTGTTTTATATATAACAGTTGTTGAATGGCATGTCAAGAGCAGGCGGTTTTCCGCCCGTCTTATTCGCCTGTTTATTCGTTACTCTGGGAGGCGTCCTTCGTACATAATACTCAGTTCACCATACACCTGTGCCCAGTTGCGGATCGTACTGGTCCATTTCTTCGTAGCTTCAAATGTGGCAAGATACAGTGCCTTTAATAGAGCTGTATCGCTTGGAAATACGCTTCTCTGGCGATTCAGTTTCCGGTAGGTAGAATTCAGGGATTCAATAGCATTTGTAGTATAAATCA
>ENA-OQCW01000572-OQCW01000572.1-human-gut-metagenome-genome-assembly--contig:-NODE-572-length-20270-cov-2.453756_pt1 | contig 20270 bp, 20 predicted proteins | sample MGYA00242767_ERZ504593 | MGnify/ENA primary metagenome ERZ504593 (study PRJEB26092, sample SAMD00036307) | human gut metagenome | host: Homo sapiens | study: EMG produced TPA metagenomics assembly of... | reverse complement strand
GGTGCCGTTAGTTCAGTTCGGTTAGAATACATGCCTGATCACGCATGGGGTCACGGGCTTCGAGTCCCGTACGCAACCGCAAAAGTCTTTTTTCAGATTTATTCAAAATTATTGGTGCGTTAGTTCAGTTGGTTAGAATACATGCCTGTCACGCATGGGGTCACGGGTTCGAGTCCCGTACGCACCGCAAGCTTACAAAGTAAAATTAGGAAAAGCTCTGATTCACAACAGAATCAGGGCTTTTTTTCGTTTCCGGGCGTAAGCAGAATATAGCGTTTCTATCGAAGTTTGTCAGGTGCAAATTCAGGGTCCTTTTTTAGGGACAATAAAAAAGCACCTGAAATGTATAATACTTCATTGATTATCATGTTTTTGCGTAGGATTTTCCTGTTCCTCATTTTCTAATTTTACAACGTAAATAAAGTGGTATGAAACAGGAATCAATGAAAGTTCTGTTCTTTATCCGTAAGAGCAGACTAAAGAAAAACGGTGAGGCACCGATTTTTTTGCGGGTGACAATTAACGGACAATTGGATGAAGTCCGGATTCAACGTTCTGTTCCGTTGAAGTTATGGGACAATGTGAAGGAACGCAGCAAAGGGAAAGATCGGAGTTCAACGGAATTGAACAGCTATATCGAGGCATTGAAAGTAAGGCTGTATCAGATTCACAAGGAACTTCTTTGTCGGGAAGCCCTGATTACCCCAAAGAATCTCCTCATAAAGTTGTTCTCTAAAGAGGAACGGCATCTGGTTCTGCAGACCATGCGGAAATGTATCGATAACTGGACTTCCCTGATCGGTACGGAGTACCAGCCCTCCACCATTTCACGTTATAACAACTGTTATGAATCGCTGCAGACGGTCATCAAGGATTTCTACAGGAAAGAGGACATTACATTTCATGAACTGAATGGGGAGTTCATCGACCGGTTTGAGATGCATCTGAGGACGGTACGCAAGCTTTCCCAGAATACCCTGACCAAGTATATGAGCTGTTTCCGCAAATTTCTCGGACTGGCCCGGGAAAACGGATGGCTGGAACTGGATCCGTTGGCCGGAAAACGCAAGCGTCTGTTTCGGAAGGAGGAGACGTGTCCTACGTTCCTGACCCTGGAAGAACTGAAACGGATTATGGAGAAGGACTTTTCCACGACACGTCTGAACACCGTGAAGGATTTTTTCCTGTTCTGCTGTCTGACCGGCCTGTCGTACATTGATGTGAAGACCTTGTGCCCGGCACATCTTTACAAGGACAATGAGGGGAAACTGTGGATACACAAGGCCCGTGTGAAGATAACGACCCATAAGGAAAGCTGTACCTGCAATGTCCCGCTTTTGGGACCTGCTCTTGTTATTCTGGAGAAATACAAGGACTGGAATCCGGAAAATCCTGAAGGTCCCTGTTTCCCGATTCCGTCGAACCAGAAGATGAACGAGTTCCTGAAAGAGATAGCCACCCTGTGCCGGGTAAACAAGCGGCTGACCGTCCATGTGGCCCGGCACACATTCGCGACGACTGTTACCCTTGCCAACGATGTCGCCCTGCAGAATGTGTCGAAGATGCTCGGTCATTCTTCAACCCGCATGACACAGCATTATGCCCGTGTGCTGGACAACAGTATCATGAAGGACATGCAGGATGTCGCCCGGGTCTTCGGATAAACGGAAAGGCTATACTTCACAACGCACAGTGATGTATAGCCTTTTACATAATGAAGAGTTGTCTGCTTGTATGGATTGGCCCCGCTTTTACCGAGATTATCTCTTCTTCCCTTTTTCAATCAGTCTGATAACATCCTGTCTCCGATAATAGGTTTTCCGGTCAATCTGGGAGAAGGATAAGGTGCCGTTGCTTCTCATGGCCTGCAATGTTCTCTGCGATATGTTCAGTGCCATACATACTTCCTGATTGTCCATCCAGTCATCCAGACTCTTTGGGGTTTGCCTGCCTTTGAGGTTTTCCAGTTTTTCTTTCAGTAGCCGGATGGACGTTACCATTTCCCTGAAAGTACCGGCTTCAATGTTTACGATTTCCATAAAGTGTAGTTGTTTGGTTTGAGGCAAAGATAGACGGTATGGTCTGGCTGGTCAATACCATGTCATCAGATGGCATCACAAGTCATCAGATGTCTCATGTTGTCTGTTGCAGGAACCGGTCTTTCAGAAATATCCGGTCATTGAATCCGGAAAGTACAGCCGTGTTCAGGAAAGGTATGTATTATACTTCGCAATATTGCGCAATTTTGCATAGTGTTGTATTTCAGCGTATTTACTAAGTTTGCACCAAAACAGAACGTATGAAAGGAAACACACTGAATGTAATGTTCTTCATCTTGAAGAACAAGTTGTTGAAGAACGGTGAAGCACCGGTCGTTCTTCGGGTGACAATCAACGGGCAACGGGATGAAATCCGTATCCAGCGCTCTATACCGGTGGAGTTATGGGACAATGCAAGGATGCGTAGCAAAGGAAAAAACCGAAGTTCGAGGGAACTGAACATGTACCTTGAGACACTGAGAGACAGAATATATGTCATCCACAGGAATTCCGTGTATGATGGGGAAAGACTGACTCCGAAAAAAATCCTGGATATCCTGTATGCCAGGGAAGGACGGCATCTGGTTCTGAAGACCATGAAGGAATGTATAGACGGATGGGCGGCTTCTCCCGGGAATTTGCATCCTGCCACCCTGGCGCGTTACAACAGGTGCCGCGGATTGGTGGAGACAGTCATACGGGATGTCTATAATAAGGAGGATGTCGCGTTCTCCGAACTGGACAGGAAGTTCATCACGGCATTTGAAAGATATCTGAAGGAAACCTGCGGGCTGGCCCGGAATACGGCGGCTAAATATCTGGAGTGTTTCCGTAAGGTTCTCAAGGTGGCCCGGCAGAAGGGTTGGATGGAGGATGGCAAGTGCCTGAAAGAACTGGGACGGCTGTGCGTGAAGGAGGAGACTTCCCCGTCTTTCTTGGACTGGGAGGAGTTGAGAACAGTGATGGAAACGGATATGCCGGCCGGACGTTTGGAGCGGGTGAAGGATGTGTTCGTCTTCTGTGCGCTCACCGGACTTTCCTATCAGGGGGTAAGCACCCTTTGTCCGTCGCACCTGTTCAGGGATGACGAAGGAACACTGTGGATTTGCAGGACACGTGCTGAAGGAACGGAGGCTGGAGACAGCTGTACAAGCCGTGTTCCTCTTCTTAAACCGGCAATGGTCCTGCTGGAGAAATACAGAGGCTGGAATCCGATGAATCCGGAAGGTCCGTGTTTTCCTGTCCCGTCAGTCCAGAAAATGAATGAATACCTGAAAGAGGTTTCGGCACTATGTCGGATTTCCAAGCGTCTGACCACCCAGATGGCCCGCAATACGTTCGCTGCGACAGTCACCCTGGCCAACCGGATTCCCAAAGAACACGTCAGGGAAATGCTCGGCTATTCTTCCGACTATATGTTGCGCCATTATATGCAGGCTCAGGAGAGAAATTCCTGAAAAACATGAAGCGGACATACGCAATACCCTGATAAAAAGTGAAAGGCTATACTCCAACGGATGTGGTGGTATAGCCTTTCCCATAAACGGAACCGGATGTCAGAACGCTTCTTTCCGGTTCTTTTCCAGCAGTCGTACGATATCGCTTTCCCGGTATAGGATTTTTCCTCCTATCTGGTAATAAGGCAATATGCCGCTCCTTCTGTAGTCCAGCAGCGTACGCTTGCTCAGCTTGAGCTTTCCGGCCAGTTCCGTATCTGTCAGGTAGTTTTCCCCGTCCAGTAGGTGCCGGTTTTCCGCCTGGCAAATGGTCTATGAGGTCCGATACCCTTTTCATTTCATCGAAGAAATGAAGCACTTCCTTGTCTGATCTGGTGATGATTGTTCCCATAAACTGTCCTTTTTGGTTTGAGACAAAGATATCCGCATTCCCATGCCGCCGCAAACCGCCGGAGCTGTTGTCATCAGATTTCATTAAATGTCATCTAGATTTCATCGGACCGGATTCCGGCTTCCAGTCCTTCAGCTTGTTCTTTAATACCTTCATGTCCTCCGTGACTTTTCTGTATGTGATTTTGGCATAGGCTTGTGTAACCCTCAAATTGGTATGTCCAAGCATTTTGGAAAGCGTTTCTATCGGAAGTCCGTTTTCCAGGCAGACAGTCACGGCGAACGTGTGCCGGGCCACGTGAAATGTCACCCTTTTTCTGATATGGCAGATATCGGCAAGCTCTTTAAGGTAGGCGTTGCTTTTCTGGTTCGAGATGGTCGGGAACAGGTATTCCGACTCGCCTTTCCCGATGTAGAGGCTGACCATTTTCCTGGCCTGGGGAAGAAGTGGAATGAATGCGGGGTGATTGGTCTTGGTCCTGTACAGATGGATATACATTCTTTTGTCAGAATCTGAAATGATTTGATCCTTTCTCAACCGACAGATGTCTGAGTAGGCGATGCCCGTGAAGCAGCTGAAGATGAATATGTCACGGATGGAGGCCAGCCTGGGAATATCCAGCCGCTTGCCCATTATCCTTATTATTTCCTGCCTGTTCAGGTATTGTTTCTGACTTTCTTCCTTCTTTATCCGGTAGGTTGAGAACGGATTGGTCAGGATGATTCCACACCGGTATGCCCATAGAATTCCTTTTCTTACCATACTCATCATCTTGGCTGTCGTATTGACCGACAGTCTGCAGTCAGTTCTGAAGAACAGCTCCAGTTCGTGTATCATCTGCCGGTCGAACTGTTCCAGTGGCATATCCTGTCTGCCCATTTTCTTGCAGAACTCTTCAAGCCGTCTGTAGACCAGTTTATGTCTGTTGGAATGGGACATGCTGATTTGTCCGGCATGTGTCAGCCTGTCCGCATCTTTTACTTGTTTGTCAAACATCTCTAGAAGGGAAGGCGGATTGGATCCTGTGGCCATGAAGCGTTGTTTCAGCATGCTTGCCGTAAGCTGTTTTCCTTCCAGTTGGGCCTGTCGGTAATGATGCTGCAATGTGGAACTTACTTTGTCCAGATATGCATTGATGTCGTGCGCTTCCGGGTTTATGGCAGAAACACGCCTGTTCTGCTTGTCCCAATGCTCCTGCAGGATGGAAGTCTTCAGGCTTACGTCTGCTGCCTTGTTGTCGACTATGATGCGGAGCATGATTGTTGACTTGCTGTCTTTTTGAAGCCTTCTACGCTTCAAATAAAAGTAAATGGAAAAACTATGTCCCCCTCATAAGAATAAATATTAATTGTGTCCATATCACAGACGGATGCATAGGACACGGATAAGACATAGATTATGGTTCTGAATGGAATGTAATATGTTGATTATTAATAGCCTTGGATAAAACGCTACAGGAGAAGGGAATAAAGTAAATGCGTGATTTTCAGATATTTGTTAGGGTCATAGGGAGAGGTTCAAATCCGCTTGGGGCCCGAACCCAGAGCCCCAATCTGCCTTGGAGTAATTGGGCGGAATGTAATGTGTTTATTATCAGATGTTTGTATCTGTATAGCTCGGTATTGCTTACAAAAATAGGTTCAGTTCCTACATAATTTGCTGGTGAACCTTGTAGGATATTAATATTCAACCAGATACATCGGGCTACTAAGTGCGTACTTTTCAAATAACCACCTCTTCCCGTCTACATCAGAGAAGAATTTGACGCTACGGAGGTAGTGTTTTGGCTCGCCGGAACGGACAGGAAAAGCTGGTTATTTCTGTTTCTTTTGGGAGTTCCTACATTCCGCAGTTTTGGCATGTCCGTTCACATAAGTACGGGCTTCTTCACGGAATCTTTCACGTTCCGGTGTTCCGGGTTTACCGAACTGGGAATCCATGAGTTCGTCGATGTTTGTGAGACCGTTTTCTTTTAAAAATTCCTTTTTTGTCTTCATATTCCAAAGATATCTCTCTTGCTGGAAAATGACAAGTTTTTATGGTGTAAAATTGTGAAGAATGATGTTATAAAGTTCTATAATAGCACAGTAACTTGGTATGAAGGACTTGTTTCACAGGAGGGGTATTAAATTGAATATTGATATATTGCCATTAGTATCCTTACCTAACGTAGACTTCATATAGAATTGGCTTAGACTCTCTATAACATTCCATCTTGTCTTCCTGTGAAGCATATTGTTTATGACTTTATTGTAGGTATATTTTCCAGGTATTTCTGGAGGATAATAATTTATATTTATGTGTACTTCCATTAGATGGTATAATAACAACCTCGCTTTCTTCCTCATAAAGTTGAAAGCAAGACTTATTCCAATTTTCGCTACATTCCTAAATATTACCCAATGTCCTGCACTAGTATTACTTTCTCGAACCAATACTCCCATCTTCTGTAAAGCTGCTAGTTCATGTTCTAACGTTCTCTTTGCTACTGACAATTCTACCGTCATCTATTCAACGGTTACTTTGGGATTGTTTTTTATTGTATTGCAGATTTTTTTTTAGTCTTCTGTTAGTTAGTTGTATTACCGCCAAAATTACCGTCACGATCGCCATTATCAGTTGTACCTGATATTTTCATAAATTTTGTTCGTTCTATTGTAACCTGAACACCACCACATAAATTTTGGACTTTTGGCATAGGCATACCTGCCGTTTCAAATCCGTCACGTATTTTCTTGTAACCACGTCCCCATGTGTCAATGAAACCTGCCTTGAACATCGTGTCAGCAATGTTTCGATAGCGCGGTTTAGACGAATGCTTGCTGTATAGCCTATTTTCATCATGCCCTCTAGGTAATGTACCTTCGTTCCAAATTTCTATTAGGTCGTTATAAAAATGCATTTGTATATCTGGTCCTGTATAGTCTGTCGTTATATGCAATGACATTTATAGTATTTCGCATAAAGCCTTCTTAGGGATTTTCAGTGTTTCATAACGTTACATATCCTCAAAACGTACTGGCGACACAAGATATTTAGCTTGGAGTGCTTCCATAACGCGATCAGCCATTTGAATGATATTGTCCTATATGACATCTTGGAACATCAGGTCGGTTTCATCTTCTCAAAACGGTCAATCTTAAACCAGACGCTTGGGAAAACTTCAGCGGATTCTTACCGAAAAGTAAGATAGCTACATTTTTGAAAAATCCCTTATAGTCAATAAGTTCGAGATTTGTTGGAATGAGAATTTTTCTAATTTAGTCAGTTCACGTAAACCGGTTGGCATAGCGACTGATGTCCAATTATCACAGCAACAAATTGATAGCATTAAAATATATGCTTACCCTAAAGACGGTTTTGTTAGACGTAATGAAGTAAAATCAAATATAGAATGGGTTGACTGATATAAGGTTTATATCTCTTATGCTTATGGGAACGTGGTGATTTTCCCTATTTTGTTATGGGGAAACCATTTTTAGGCGAGCCTAATACTTGTTGTAGTGAAACCTATCTTGTAATTGCGCCTAATGAACAAATACAGTATTGTATGAATGTTATCAAATATCTTAAAACTAAGTTTCTACGCTTTCTTGTGCTGCTAAAAAAGAATACGCAACATGCAAAGTATATGCATTTGTTCAAATTCAAAATTTTACATCCAAAGGTGATATTGATTGGAGTAAATCAATTCCTGAAATCAACCAACAACTCTATGTGAAATACCATCTAACCGATGAAGAAATTGCATTCATTGAGAAGATGATAAAGCCAATGTAAAAAAAACAAAGTGCAAGTCGGTGGAAACTTTGTAATAGTCAAAATTCACACTTGATATTTCAAGTTCTGAACGATGCTTATTCAAGGGTTGTAGCCAAATTAAATTTCATTCACCTTTGTTACTCCACTTGTTATAATATTGAAATACAGCACAGTATATCAGGCCTTGGTGCTGAATAGTTTTTCATAGGAAAATATTTCCATTGGTATTCGGTCTTTAGCTTATAGAGAATGACATTGATGATTTCAATCAGACTGTTTTTGACACAAAACCGCATTTCATTATAGAAAAATGAAGAAGTATTTCGTTTTTTATCGTATCTTTGTCCAAATACAGCGTACATAGATTGTTTATTAATAATTCCTATTTATACGCTGTTTGACGACATTTTAATCGATATACATAAGTTTAAATCACTTCAATATGTGCAGCGAAGGGAAAATATCAGAAGGCGTAGTCGTGGATATGTATTATTTTAGCGATTCACGGCCTGATCCAGTTGAACATGAAATAATACGTAAAGCAATACTTGAACTTATTGAGAACCGTTTGGATGACAACAACATACTTTGTCTGTACGGAGATGACGGTGTAGGAGTAACGACGGTTCTGTCGCAATTCGTTCAAAAGCACTCCACACATTGTGTCAGCTACTTCTATGACGGATTGAGCGTTATGTGGCTTAATCCGGATGTGATGGAACATAGCATTGTGGAGCAATTATATTGGTTTGTGTTTGGAGGTGATGAGTATTTCAACAGGTATGACGCTCAAAATCATACTTTGGCTACATTGTGGACACGAGTATCACGAAAAATAAAAAATGAAAAGAAACCGCTCTATTTTGTGTTTGACGGGTTCGATGATTTGCCGGTAGAGAAAAAGGAGGGCGTAAAGCGCCTTTTGGCCAATATGGATTGGAGTAGAGGTAGGTTTATATTCACAGGGAAAAAAGAGAAAATCAAGGAATTATTGCCAATAGACAATAATTTGTCTATTAGCGAACATGAAATAACACCTTTTGAGCAAGCAGACATCAAAGAGTTTTTCAGAAAAGCCCAAAACAACATTTCTGATGAAGAACTTGGCTTTCTTTGTGAAATTACAAGAGGGAACGGTCATCGAATGGAGATAGTTCTTCACCGCTACATCACTAAGAATAAATTGCAAGATTTGTTGCAATCAAATTTAACAGGTGAAAGTGATTTATACGATGAGGATTTCAATTCTTTATTTGAGGAAAGCGACTCGCTGACGAAAAATTTCTTCGCCTTGCTGACTTATGCGGACTTTCCCTTGCACAAGTCTATTGCAGCTGCAATCTTGAATGTCTCAACGGAATATTTGGAAAATATGGCGAAACGCCATAGTGATTTTGTTTCTATTTCTGCCGATGGATATGGCAGGTTATCGCAACAGGGTTTTCACAAATACCTCAAAAGAAAGCTCAAGAGTCTCAAGCAAGAAACAGAATTGCGAATACTCCACGAGTTGCAAAAACATGAGAACGAGGTTACTTATACTCGTGTGATACCAACACTGATGAAATCATTGGGACAGACGGAAAACCTTGTGTCTTATCTCAGCAATGAGAATATGCAGCAAATTCTTGTAACAGGACAATCACAGGCTGCACTAAATGAACAATGCGAATTTGGCTACAATGCTTGTAGTACAAAGATTGGTAGATATGCTTCAGCTATATTCCGTTTTGCCGTCAACAGGTCAATGTCGCGAGAGACAGAAAAAATGAACTTTGGGATTATGAACTGGAAGCCTTGCTTGCAACAGGCCATATTGAACAAGCATTGGCATTAGCACAAAATGTCTACCTGTCAGAAGAACGGCTAAAATCATTCCTCATAATAGCAAGAAGGAAAAAACTACTCAGTTCCAATGACTATGATATAGTGAAAGATAATATAGACCAGTTGGTTTCTATCATAGAGTTTGAAAAGATTCCTGACAAAGCTATCGAATTAGCCAAACTATTACTCCCTATTGACTACAAGGCAGCCATCTGTATTGTTGACCGGGTAACAAAAGCCAACAAAGAAACGATAAATGCTGACAAAGTATATTCGATGATGTCTTTACTGGCTAACAACAAGACCGACGATGAGATGGGTAATATTACCAACTTTGATGTGGTCAGTTCAAAAATAGAGAATAACGAACTGCGCTCATTTACCCATGCAGCCAAGAGTTTGTTTGCAAATGCCTCTGTCGACCAATTCCTGACAGAACTGAACAAGTTGCCGAACAATTCTCGAAAACTTCATCTACTGCAGTTCTGGTTGCCGGAGCATAAAGAGAAAGAGGGTATTGGTAAAGCCATACTGGAAGCTATTCAATTGATTGTGGCAGTATCAGGTACAGATATGCCCAAAGCGAAAATACTCAATAGAGTATGCCAATCCATGTCGAAAATGAACGAAGATGAGATGATAAAGGCGATGGCATATATTGAATCAATGTCTGAAACCATCAAATATCCCACTTTCGACTATGTGGATGCTGAGTTGACAATCATTGAAGCGACAAAGGATGTCTTGCCTCAAAAGAGCAAGGAGCATTTAGAGAACATATATCTACATATCCTTGATTTGACGGATGATTCTGTGAAGGTGGCTTGTCTGTCTAAATTGTTAGGAAGGTTTGATCATTTAGGTGAGAAGGCGGAAACAGAAAAGACTTTGGGGTGTTCAAGCGTTGATATAAGGAAAGAAATCACAGAATTTGTCAATAAGCTCCTGCAAGAAACAGCGTATCATCTTAAGGTCGTGGAAGAACCTATTAAGGCGTTGGTATGCGACTATTCGACCATGATAGATGAATTGGTAGTTGGTATCAACACCGATGAAAGAAAGAAGAGAGCCTATTCTTTGGCTGCCACACACTATTTGTTGAAGCAGGATGAAGAAAAAGTTTCTCCCAACTATTTCTTTGAACTAATCTCAAAAACAGACAACACATACGACAATAGAGAATATCCTTTAGAGTTGCTTTCCGGAATGCTCTTGTATGCCGATAAGGTCAATCATGCTGCATTTTTGTCCGTTGTGAAGAAAGAGTTCCATTTCTTTGAAGAATTGGAGCGTGCATCCCAAAAGGTTATGATATTTATGCGCTTGTATTTATGGATAACAAAGAATTTCCCTACAGATAAATTTGCAGTGAAACTTAAGGATTCTGTTATGAAGAATTGGAACTTGATAGATACGTTGAAAGCGCAAATAGAATGTGGATTCTTCTTGGCAAAGAATTTTGCCAAGACTTCAAAAGAAGATGCGGAAGCTATTTTGAACAAATGCAACGCACTCAAAGCAGAGTGTTTGTTGGGATCATCATCATGCGTGTCTGCTTATGAAGTCGCCATGAAACTTTATGTTCGTTCAATGTCGCTATTGGTAAGATATGGCTTGAGTAGTGATGAATGTATGCTGTCACAATTCAGAGACGACATAGATTCACAACTGTCATGTGTTGAGAAAGCGTCAATATGGGGGAATATCGCTTTGGAATACTATTTGGCTAATAATCATCAGCAATTCGACAAATTGTGCATGGAATATATACCCACTGACTTTGACGGGCTTTCTGTTATGAGTCAGAAATGTATCATCTATCGTATTGCTCCTGCGCTATTCATCCATAGTCGGGACACGTTTTATACGCTATTGGGTAAATACGATGAAACATTCAAAAATGATTGCCTACGTTGTATCGCCGAGTTTATTATTGGCAAACACTCCTTTCTGTCCGGCACGTCCATAGAGCTGAAAGCATACGACTTGGATTATAAAGACTATCAAGACTTGATAGCCGTCTTAGAACATTCTACCACCGATGACACATATTATCAACTAATCACTATAATTTCAAGGAGTTTGCGAGATGGAAAGCCCAAGCATACACTAAGCGTGGAACAGAAGAATACCATAATCAAAAGGTTAGAACTAGTCGTTAGTAACAATCTGCCAACAGCCAAAGGCATACAGCACGATGGTTACAAGATAGCCTGTTTAGCTTCATTGAAATATGTGAATGGTGATTTTGGGAACGACAAAAGAACATATTGGGAAACTGAAATTGGGAAAATTGGGAATAAAGCAGATAGAGCATTTCTCTTCTTGCATATAGCCCCTTACTTTAAGAAGAAGCAAGACAAGACCGATTTTTTCCAAAAAGGAATCCATTTGGCAGATTCGATAGCTTCCACTTACGATAAGGTAAACCGTTTGGACATGAGCATCAACGAGTGCATGGAAAACAAGCTCAGTGATATGGTCAAGCCTATTGCAGAGTCTGCTTTGACTAGTTTGCGCATAAATGGTACACTTGAAGACCATCAAAGGCTAATTGACATGATATATCAGCATAAGCCGGAATTAGCGGAAGAAATGGTCGATAATATGGACAGAGACCCTGCGCGAGTGCAATACAAGCAACGATTGCTTAATCATATATCATCGGCTAAGAAATTGAAACAAGCACATGAAGATTTTGACAAAGATGATTTTAGTAGGATTTAACCGCCTTTCGTTAGAAGAACAAATAAAATTCTTTGAAAAGCGATTGGATGACATTGTCAATGGTACCGGGCAGCTGTTGGATATAGAAACGATTTTCAATGTTTCCATTAAGCACATATTTGCAAATAACATTGAAAATACACAATGGGCTATCCTTTACATAATGGAGGACATTTTTAGAAAGTATAAATTTTCCAAGGAAAATCGGGAATTGTTGCTTAGCATTCATAGTGCATTGCGTTTCAACCTAAAACTCGCATTGTCGTTGGGAGCTGGCACAAAAGAGCGCATCAACCGTGTGGACAGTTTAATTCATAATCACACCAATTCTGACGATGGTTATATTCAAGTTGGAGAGGAGGATAAGGCGATTGCGTATATCACCAATTGGTATCAGTCTGTACACTACAACACTTTGACAATCATCGACCCTTATTTTAAACCAAAAGATTTAGATATAATCAAGACGCTTTGTGATATCAACAATGAATTGGAAATAAGGATTCTCGCCCATCGAAAGGAATACTGCAACGAGGATTATTCCTCTCAATGGCGCACAATATCTTCGGGTGTAACCAACCGCATAAAGCTCAATTTTGTGTGGTACGCAGACAAACCAGATGATGGCCCTATGCACGACCGTTAATTGGATTTGTTCAGATGAAGACAATGACATTCACGAAGCCATCATACATCTGTTCGATAGATTCCTTTGGGTAAAAAAGAGTCTTCTATCACAAAAGCTGATGATAATATTGCATTGGCTGCACTCAATTCATATATGAGATACGCATATGCGCAAATAAAGACCGTCAAAGGTCGAAGTTTACAATATGATAGCATGAATTTGGATTAATGTCCTTACGGACGAAGGGTTTTAAGGGAAGGGGATAACGCACAGATGAACTGGCTGCATGATTATGACTAATAAGCGTCCAAAACTGACGTATTGCTTAATCTGATAGATACTTTCACGCTGTAAACATTAAAGTCAAAGAAAAATGTACAGTAGTGAAGATTTTGAACGGCTTTTCATCCGTTATAAGGGTGAGGGCTACCTAAGGAACGAGAGTATCCAATCGTTCTATTACAGGAACAACGTCCCTTATAACCTGTTCCAGAAATGGTACAAGGATACAAGGTTCAAGGTAGTGGAAGTTTCCGGTCGTTCTTCACCGCAGGAAACGGAGAAGACAAAGGAGACTGTTCCGTAACAGAAGGAAGAGGCGGTTCGGGAGGTACGCGTATTGGTGAACTTGTGTGTAAACAACGGACGTTAGTTGTCCCAAGGCAATTTAAGCTATGCGGACCTGAAACATCGGCAGAGAAACTGGAGAGTCGATTAAGCATCAGTGAACTTGGAAGCTTATATTATCTGCGTAAATTCCATGTCATGCACATGCAAATAAACGATAATCTTGTCCGTCAACTGATGGACAGGCTCCGACCGGGTGAGGTATATCATGATGTAGATTATTTTCAGCATCTGTGATATGGACTAGGATGAATTTCAAGCAGATAATCAGAATTGAACGTTTACTTTAATAAAAGCACACTTTATGAATTATTTTACAATAGAGTTTATATCGATTAAACTATGCAGGAATTATCGCTTATCAGGAAAAAATTAAAGACCGTTTCGGAGCAGTCTCTGTGGCTCTTCACTGTTAGGGGGCAATACCCGCGCTATCTTCCCTTCCTGATTTATTTGCTGTCGATATTAAAAAGTAAAAAGAACTTCTATTCAGACTACAGTCAATACAATACGTTAATACAAGCCTTCGTACGATTGCCATAAAAAGCGGAGTACAAACTGACATTACCTTCAAGTTAGCCAAGAAATATTATATCTCACATTCTTCAACAATCGGCACAAAGACAAGACTCATTAAATACTCCTCCGGATAAATGCTGCTATTGTATCGCTGGTAATTTCAGCACATTAGTCATAAAGCATATAGATTAATCAAGAGGCAACACCTAGAGTTTATCCGCTAAGGGAGATACGCATCGAAACCAGAATATGAATAGATACCTATCCAAGTAATATCCTCAGTCCTTCATAGATACATGATGCGGTCATGGATTGAGCGACTGCTATGCCATGTCGATTCATAAAACCGAGGACTTTCTCTTTAAGTGATTCCTTCTCCTGTACTCCGGAATCGGGGGAAAGAACACGGACATGTTCCTCCAACTCTCCAATCTCTTCCTTACTTAGTTTACCTATCAGGAGTTCCAAAGATTTCATTATTTCGACAGGCACTGTATATACAGTCTGCTGAATATTTATATCTTTTGCATTTTCTAAGATATTCACCTGTCCATTATGAACATTCAAATTCTGTATTTGCATAATTATTTTCGTTGCGTTTAATTTAATAAGCTCGTTTATTTTAGTCTCTTCATCTTCTGTTCCGGGAATAGCCTTAAAAAGCAAAGATGTATCCATCTCATTCCAATAGCCACACATACTACGTACCGCAATTTTCCCAATGGACATAGACTTGGATACATAATCATCCAGTTTCGCAACAGCGGCTTCGCTTCGTTCAAATTGCAGTTCAGATACATCAGAAGGAAAAGTCCAATATTTACTTCCCCAAAAGCTCAATCTCTCAAGGAATGTGTCAAGTTCTATATCTTCATCGGTAAAATAGAACAAGGAAATCTGATCGATTCTTTTTTCAAGAAACTCCACACCCAAGTTAAAACCGGAAGAATGGAAAAAGTATTTGGAAAAAGAATAAGTCAGTTCTTCTATTATATTTTGGTTTATCGAATCAGTTTTGATCATTGCTACAGGTGACTGTACTCTATACTTTATACACCCTGAGCCTATAATAGTTTTGCTATCTTTTTGAAGTTTGAGTAAAAGCTTCCTGTCCTTTTCTACTATTTTTAAAAAAAGTTCACATTCTGAAAAATTGAAAACAACCATGCATATCATCCTCATTCAGATTAAAGCGGATTGATTTATTAAACATTCTATTTTCAAGATTTTCAGATTCAAAAATCATATCTTCATAATACTCACATTCGATAAAATCGCAAAAATCATTAAATGCCGCATTTTTAAATGTTGTTCCGACACCAAAAGTAACATTTTCAATCTCCATCGCTCCATTGAACACACAAGATGAAAAATCAGTATTCATCTCGAAATTCACTCCGTTCAGCATCCAAATAGTAGTGTTGAACACAGAAAAACTGAAATTGACCGGTCCTTTAAAGACTGTGGAAGCAATGCAGAGTTCACCGGCTACTTCCATAGAATAGAAGGCCGCATCCTGAACAAACACACATTTACCTATATCCAATCCATTTTGAAAAAGAGAATTGTCAAAAGAGATACATTTCAGAGTCGTGTCAGTCACAGAGACTGAGCCAAAAAATTTACACAGGCTTAAATCCGTTTCTGTTTCAGGAGACTTACAGTTCCTTATCCTGACTGCATCGTAAAAAATACCGCCCTGAAAAAACAGATACATATCTGATTGATAATTTAATCGGTCCAATAGAATAACCGATTCTTCTCCTTCCTCATACGAAGTAAGCCATCTGATACCTCTCAAATCAAATTCTTTCCAACCATTATGCTCATAGTCAATAGCACCCTTATCCACCAATGACAAAAACTTGAATAAGGTCTGCATCCAATAGTCATAGTTATTCCTTCTTTTCCATTCTATATCTTCACTATGAAAAATACAATATCCATTTTTATCAATTGGCAGCACATATTTTTCATGAGTAACACTGGCCAGTAATGAAAAATAATTTTCAAGACAGCATGAAAAAATCTGCTTTTCCCCTCTTGAATCTTCCTCTATATATTTGTAATTACACATTATGTCAGTTTTTAGATATTTCATAAAAAGCTTTTCCTGCTAAAACATTGACATTTTTATTTTTAATGAAATAATAATATCAGACATTTCCTTATAATTCTTATTGATCCATTCATCTCCGACCGATTTCCTTATGGTTATAATTTCATCTTTTAGGGAATTGAGATTATCATATACCACCCTAAACACCTCAATACCTAGTTCGTCCCCCATGGGTATAAGCATGGCCAACACTTCCTCCATTGCCTTCTGACAGATATCAAACTTCATGATCTTTGAGGCATCTAGATAATTGGCTGTCACATCGAAAGCATTTGCTATTCTCACTCCCGGGTGTGGGTGTTTTTTCAATCTGTTACCACTGATAAAATTAGATTTATAAGAAAACATAAGGAACATTAAACCAATAGAAAGGAAAATTCCTTTTAACAATGCCACCTTCCCATCTTCAATCGACCATTCTTCGTTTCCATAATCGGGAAGAGATTCTAGCTTCAAAGTTTCTACCAATAATAAAGAAGCTAAACTATCAGCTTCCAGTTCGGCCCACTGCCACCTCATGTCCCTATTGATCGGTTCTTCATCCTTTGAATTAGAAAAAGTGCTTTCTTCCATATTTAGTTCACGAAGGTGGCTAATTCCCAATAACGTGGAATGTTTGCAAAGGAGATGCGCGTACTCATGAAAAATAAGAAAATACCACATGAACTTATAAATAGAATAGGACATTTCCGATCGGCTTCCCAACACCTCATTATCCATCATCAAAGTTATATGTGTATCATCCAGCTCATATTTATCAATTTCATAATAAAAAGCATTGATGATATCATATATATTCTTTACGGACTCATCTTGGTCAAATTCCTGTTCAAACGGAATCTCCGGCCATACATAGTCCAGCTTTGCCACATTAATAGCCAGAGCCTGAAGTAAAGGCACTACTCCAACATTGATTTGAATTTCATTAATAAATCCCTTTCGTGCAGTAGCATTAAAGCTCAGGTCCGGGACAATAGTTAATTTTACTTTCTTGCCAAAGTCCCAAAATCCCCATTCAAATGTATTCTTCAACATTGAATTAAAGGATTTTTCCAACCGTCGTCTCATTTCTATTACGTCTGGATTGGATCTTAACATTTTCTCTACATCCTTTGGATTCATAATATAAAAATTTAACAATACTTAGATAAAATACTCCTTGTCCAATTCTTTCAGACAGTCATTGCCCATATTCAAGATCGTATCACAAACATTTTCATACCGAAGCGCACTCGGAGCATAATTCAAAGAGTTATATTTTCCTATCAAATCCTTACATTCACGTATCACTGATTTAAGTTTCGCCATTCTACTTGTCACCAGCTTCCTTTTTTCTTCCGGTCTGATAATTAAGTTCAGCAAAGTAAGAATCAAAGAGATAATTCCAATCCAGCCCAATAATAAAGGATTTATTTTTTGCTGGATAAACCCCGATGCTAGCAAAACACCAACAACCGAATTGACAACGACAAACAGTATATACAAGGTGTTGTAGAAATTCTTTGCTTTCCGTTCTATTTCCAGTTGTTCTTCCAGTTCTCTGATTTTTGCAAAATTAATATCCGGTTCACAATATGAATTAGATCTAAAAGAGAGGGCGGTTTGTCTCCTGGGGAAGATTCGCATGTAGCCATAAATGCCAACTATCACGACTAACAATGTGAAAAGAAGGCCGATTCCAATTTTAAAAATTAAATCCATCATATAATCATAAGAGGTTCTACAATCACTAATTAGCCAAAGGCTTTCAATAGATACTAAAGGTACTAAAAATCGCGATTTTTTTACGCCTGGTTCATAAGAAAGCCAAGACCGTGACTATTTTTGTGGGTGAAAAGGGGTCTTTAGGTAAATTACCTTCGCTTCACTTGTGTTTAACGGATTGATGTCCCAAATATTGAACCCTATGAAGACAGTCTACAGTCTTGACGTGTACGAAGATAGCGTTTTTTACTGTATTCTGAGCACTGACGGACGGAAAATTCAACAAAGGTTCGGTGTTTTAACCGAAGAATTCATGACGCTTCGCGATTTGATGGAAAGTGAGTGATTGTGACAGCTTAACAACGCCATACTATCCCGGATGGCTGTACGTTGAAGCAAATCCATATAAATTCGGAAACCTGACATTACACATCTCCCTCTGTCAAGACATGATACTGACGGTGAAACGGATGCCCGTCCAAGGCAATGTATGCGTGTGCGGCTGTCTGTGAATGTATAGACCGTTGCTCAGTAAAGGCTGTTCTATAGTTGATGGACATACGGAAAACGGATGATTGAAGGATGACGGGAAATGCGCTGCAGTGTTTGCCGCATCGAGCGAATTCATACAGAACATATCCGACTGAAAAGGAGAAAGGCATACCCCAAAAGAAGGTATCCGGTCTAGCATGGTTTCAAGGACGGCCAGGCTTATCTGCTTTGGCGAAACCGACTGTAATAAGAATCAATACAGCCATCCGTATTTCCTTACTTGCATTCAACGAAAAGGTGATGGCCGGACGGGAAATGTCACGCAAGGAAATGTTTCTGCACGGCGAGAAAAACTGTCTCCGTCCTCTTCCGTCCAAACGTTATGTCTTGAAGGAAAGAAAAATTATGACTGTAGGCAGAAACTCGTACGTTTCACTGTTCAAGCATCATTACAGTGTTCCAAAGGAATATGTAGGAAAACGTGTGACCATTCTCTACAATGCTGATATGGTAGAAATCTACTGCAGCATGAATCTTATTGCCACCCACGACCGTTGTGATATCCCCTATACTTATTCATGGAAAAAGGAACACAACCTGCCGGGACACTATGGTCCTTATGACAAGGATCTGGAAGAACTTTTCTGGCGTGCCTCGGAAATGGACAATATCGTGTTGAATTATCTTCGGGAACTGGAACGCGTCATGCAATATCCTCCCAAAGCGTTCAGATCCTGCCGGGGCATACTGGCTTTGGAGAAAAAATATGGCCGTGACCGTCTGGTCGCAGCCTCGCCTGCGCAGACCAGAAGTTGCAATACGGATATCAGGCCATACACGAGGTGCTTGAACCGGGAGAAGATGCGGATTTCCTTCCCGATGAAGACGGAAGAATACAATCCGGGGTGACTTCCCCGGCTCCGTTGGTTCACAAAAAACATACGTGGACGTGAATATTACAAAAAAGACAAACAAGAACAATAAAACTCTATTTTATGGAAATAAACAACAAGACTGCTCCCATTACGGGACAACAGGATCAGAATACCATATCACTGGATTTAATGAACCGCATGAAATTATACGGTATGGCAGAAGCTTTCAGGGAAAGTCTTGCCGGCACCACACCACAGTCCATGACCGCGGACTCTTTCCTGTCCATGCTACTTGCGCGCGAATGGGACTATCGTGCCCAGGCTGCAATAGTAAGGCTCACCAAGAATGCCGCATTCCGTTACAAGGCCTGTATTGAACAGATTGACTATGCCGTAAACCGGGGGACTAGACCGCAATCAGATGGAACGCCTCGCTCCCCTTGACTCTGTGCATAAAGGGCGGAATCTTTTCATTACCGGTTCTTCCGGTACGGGGGAAAAGCAATCTGGCGTGCGCCCTTGGTCACGAAGCATGTAAAAGAGGATTCCGGACTCTCTATGCCAATGCACCGAAACTGCCTGGCGCACTGAAAGTGGCAAAAATCAAAGGAGGACTCGAAGCGGAACTCAAGAAGATTGAACGCTGTCAGTTGCTCATCCTCGATGACCTATTCCTCGTGCCGCTTGATGCCAAAGGACGTCCCATACTACTTGAAATTATTGAAGACAGACATGAACGGAAATCCATCATCATAACCTCTCAATACCCCTCATCCAACTGGTATGACATGATTGGTGATCCGACAATAGCCGATGCCATCCTTGACCGTATCATCCACACGGCTCATACCATAGAGCTGTACGGTGAAAGTATGCGTAAGTTAAGGTCTAAGAAAAACAGATAAAATTAAAAAGGTATAATAAAATTATACCCCCATCACCAGGACTTTTAAAGGGTCAATCATATTGTGGCCAAAAGGGGCAATTCTTTTTGGCCAAAGGGGTCAAATGTGTTTGGCTTTTCCATTCAAACATTATTAGGACATAGCAGCATTAACTACACAAATATACACGCATGTAAATCTGAATAAATAAAAAGAAAT
>ENA-OQCW01000569-OQCW01000569.1-human-gut-metagenome-genome-assembly--contig:-NODE-569-length-20392-cov-2.716654_pt1 | contig 20392 bp, 22 predicted proteins | sample MGYA00242767_ERZ504593 | MGnify/ENA primary metagenome ERZ504593 (study PRJEB26092, sample SAMD00036307) | human gut metagenome | host: Homo sapiens | study: EMG produced TPA metagenomics assembly of... | reverse complement strand
AGCAAAATTGCAAATGCTTTACTTATTACTCTTTTTCTCATAACATATTGCTCCTATTCTAAATGCCCCATTTTCAGGGTGGTTTTACAAATTACTTTATCAAAGATCATAAACATCGCCGGCAAGATCAAAATAACTACAAACATGCTGATCAATGCACCTCTCGCAAGCAGTGTACAGATGGAGCCGATCATATCTACCTTTGAATAAAGCGCCACACCGAAGGTCGCGGCAAAGAAGCTGAATCCACTGCTGATAATAGAAAGCATGCTTGCTCTGTGTGCGATTGAAATCGCTGTCTTCTTATCTTTTCCTTTTCCACGTTCTTTCTGATAACGGCTCGTCATCAAGATCGCATAGTCCACAGTTGCTCCAAGCTGAATAGTACCGATGACAATACTTGCCACAAACGGAAGGCTCGTTCCCTGGTAATATGGAATTGCCATATTGACAAAGATTGCGAACTCAATAACCGCCACAAGGATGACCGGAAGGGAGATCGACTTAAACACGATCATAATAATGATAAAGATTGCAAGGATTGAAATGGCATTGACTGTTTTCAGATCGACATCGGTCGTATCCTGAAGGTCCTTCATCAGAGGAGCCTCTCCGATGACCATTGCATGTTTGGAATAAGATTTTACAATTTTGTCAATTGCTGAAATCTGTTTGTTGACCTCATCTGTTGCAGATTCATATTCCGAACAAATAAATGCCAATTCATAATTGTCACTCTGAAGCATCTTCTTCATATCATCCGGGATCATGGATTCCGGAATGGTCGGTCCGAACAATGTGTTCATTCCAAGGCTCCATTTGACTCCATCGACTTCGTCAATCTCTTCCAACATCTTTCTTTTATCCTTTGCATCCATATCCTTCTGCATCAGGATCATGTGCATATTGCTCATCTTGAAGTCGTCTACCAGTTTCTTGTTTGCCACGTTTGCCGGAAGTGTATCCGGGAGTGACTGTGCAATATTGTAGTAAATTTTCGTATGATTATTTCCGTAAATTGCCGGGAACAGCAACACTGCAAACAGAATGAGCCACAGACGGTAGTGTTTTGTAATAAACGCAGATGGCTTATCAATACTTTTAATCAATGGTCTATGTTTTGTCTTTTCAATCGCTCTATCGAAGATCAATATCAAAGATGGTAATAACGTTACACAGCATAAGACACCGATCACTACACCTTTTGCCATAACAATACCTAAGTCTTTGCCAAGTGCAAATGTCATAAAGCAAAGTGCCATAAATCCTGCAACTGTTGTGACGGAACTTCCCACAACGGACTTAAATGTATTTGCGATCGCATGCCCCATCGCACGTTCTTTTTCTCCTGGAAATCTTAATTTATTTTCCTCATAGCTGTTCAGCAGGAAAATCGAATAATCCATCGTCACTCCAAGCTGTAGTACTGCTGTTAATGCTTCTGTAATATAAGAAATCTCTCCGAGAAAAATATTACTTCCCAAGTTATATAAAACTGCTGCACCAATACTGATCAAGAAAAATATTGGTACGAGAAATGATGTTCCCGTCAATTCCAACACAAAGAAGGAAAGCAGCGTTGCAATCACAACATAGATCGGAAGTTCTTGTAATGAGATATTTTTAATATCTGTGACAATCCCTGTCATACCACTGATAAAGCATTGCTTATCTGCAATTTTTCTCATGTTTGTAACAGCTTCCATAGCTTCATCTGAAGAAGTTGTATTATCAAACAATGCAAGCATCATTGTCGCATCTCCGTTAAAAAATGCTTTCCGTAAATCTTTCGGAATCATTTCTACCGGAAGGCTGATATCTGCCACATCGTCATACCACATCACATCTTTCACATGATCAACTTCGCTGAATTTTTCTTCCAGTTTTTGTACATCTTTTAATTCCATCCCTTCGACGACAACCATGGAAAATGCACCCATACCGTATTCGTCTACAAGGATGTCCTGCCCTTTTACTGTTTCCAGATCACCCGGAAGGTAACTGAGCAGGTCATAATTAATCTTTGTCTCTGCTTTCCCGATTGCCGCAGGAATAAGCAGTAAGATACTTACTAATAAAATAAATATCCTGTGTTTGGCGATCCACTTACCAACTTTGATCCACTCTAATCATCTCCTGACATTTTCTTTTTTCTTACAGACTTTATTATATTCAAAAATGACTAATAGTCAATACTAAAAATGAAATTTGGTCATTTTATAGCTTGACTTTCTTTTTGGAATCGTAAATAATACATATGAGCAAAAAATTGGAGGGATTCGAGTGGGAAAATTAGAAACAAATAAAAAGGTGGAAAAAAAAATGCACTCCTTCAGAATGCATTTGAATTATTTACAGACAAAGGCTTCGCAAAGACAACGATTTCTGACATCGTCAGTCGGGCAGGTCTTGCGAAAGGTACTTTCTATTTATATTTTAAAGACAAATATGACTTGCGTGATAAACTGATTGTCTATAAGGCAGGACAACTTTTCTGCGATGCTTACAAAGCTCTTGTCAGTCAACCGATAAATGGATTCGAGCAGGAACTCCTCTTTGTGGCAGACTATATCATCGAGCGTCTGAAGAAGGATCATTCGCTTCTTCAGTTTCTCGCAAAAAATCTATCCTGGGGAATTTTCGCACTGCTTTTTCAAGCAATGTCCCAAAAGAGTCTGAAGAATTTTACGATTACTATCTGAGAATGCTGAAGAAAAATCATATTGGTTGCAAAGATCCTGAGTTGATGCTGTTTACCATCATTGAACTGATCAATGCAACCTGCTACAACTGTATCCTATTTGAGGAACCGGTGACCATCGATGAATATCTGCCATATCTGCACCTGTCGATCATCCAGATTTTCCGTGCATTTACAAGCGAAGAACCTATTACCGCTTCCAAGAACTTACAACAATAACAAAACAAAAACAGATGTCCCAAAGCTTTATCTCTGCTTTTCAGACATCTGCTTTTTCTATCCGCTTCTTATAAAGAATCGATTTCCACGGTTCTTCCATCGCTCCAGATTCTCTCTAAATCATAGAACAGACGGTTTTCTCTGTCAAATACATGCACGATCAAGTCGCCGAAATCTAACAGTACCCAATTTCCGAGTCCCTGTCCTTCTCTTTGTTTTACTTCGTATCCACCTTTGTGCAGATATTCTTCCACGTTGTCGACCAGCGCTTTTACTTGATTTTCACTGGAACCATTTGCAATGATGAAATAATCTGCAAGTACAGATACTTGTGAGATATCGATGATACGGATATCTTCTCCCATTTTTATCGCTCAGCGCCTCATAAGCAAGACGCACCATTTCTTTTGAGTGATCCATTTTTATGCCTCCTCTGTCCGCTTTTTCAAATAAGTCTTTGTAATATAGATAAGTCTTCTCTGTGATCGGATCGATCACCTTATCCCGTGTCCGCAAATAGGCGAGAGAATTTTCCAAGATTGTAAACAATGCCTGATCAATATTTTGAAAAGACATCCTTCGGATCTCGTCCAGTTTTGGAATCTCCTTCCTTCCCGGTTCTATAAAATCTGCAATATAAATAATTTTCTCAAGAAGTGTCATTCCCGGCCGCCCGGTCGTATGAGATGTGATTGCCTGCGCAATCGTCTCATCACCGACATGATATTTGTGTACTGCCATATAAGCGCCAAGCTTTGCATGCAGCAATTCTGGATTTTTCTTTTCAGACTCTGTGACCTCGATCTGGTATTTTTCGCACAGCTTTATTTTCTTACTGTTTGGAATCCCTTTGGCACAGTCATGAAGCACCCCTGCGGTCATCGCCTTCTCAATATCTTCCCCGTAGCACATCGCCAGTGAAGCGGCTGTGTACATCACTCCAAGCGTATGCTCATATCTGTCACTGTCGAGATGTAGTTTTACTTCTTTTTTAATTGCATGAATGTTTGCATTTTCTTTCACTTTCCCTTTTCCTCCGTAAGATACAGTCTGTGCTCATGAATATACTCTTTGACTCCAGGCGGAACAAGACTGCTGATATCCATTCCATACTGGACCATCTGACGGATATCACTTGAGGAAACATCCATCATCGGTGTGAGAAGCAGTTCTATCCCTGCCTGATACTTTTTCTTCAGATAATCAATCTGCTCCTGTACCTGTGACTGATCTTTCTCATCACGGCATGCCGCCAGAATCGTACAGTCAGACAGAAGGCTTTGCGGACATTTCCATGACTCAATGGAAAAAAGCGAATCCGCACCTATGATAAAATAAAATTCGTGTTCCGGGTAAAGTTCATTTAAGTTCCGTATCGTATCATAAGAATACGATACGGTTCCCTTCTCTGCCTCGTACAGATTCAATTCAAAACGGTCATGCCCTTCCAGAGCCAGTTTCACCATCTCAATCCGATGCCGGATTGAGATCTCCCCTGATTTGTGTGGTGGATTTCCATTTGGCAGGAACCACACTTTCTGAAGGCGGAACTGTCTGGCTGCGTACTCTCCGAGCATTAGATGACCATTGTGGATCGGATCAAATGTCCCACCCATGATTCCGATTTTCATTGTTCTCATTCTCCTTTACGGCAGAATAATTTTCTTTTTATTGTCTTTTCCTTCTCTGTAAAGTACGATTTTCTTTCCGATCACCTGCACAACCTGTGCCCGTGTTCGTTCTGCGATCAACTGTGCAAGTTCTTTTGGATCATCTGCACAGTTCTTTAAAACACTGATTTTAATCAGTTCTCTTGCCTCCAGCGCCTCGCTGATCGCCTCAGTAAGCGCAGGTGTCATGCTGGATTTACCAATCTGGAAAATTGGATCCATCGTCATAGCAAGACTCTTTAAATATGCTCTCTGTTTTGTTGTCATCTTTTATCCACCTCTGTTTCTCTGTCAAAAACTCTTTTCTATTTGTAATAGTCAAACTGCAGACCATACATCCGCACAGTGTCTCCTTCTTGGATGCCTGCATCTTCAAGCTGCTGAAGAATACCGGTATCTTTTAAGAATTTCTGGAAGAACGCAAATCCCTTTTCGGAATCCAGATTGGTGTAACCAAGCATCTTCTCGATCTTTGGCCCTTCCACAACATATACATCGTCTTCTTTCTCTACCGTATAAGGAAGATCGATCGTAATTAATTCCTCCTCCGGGAAATACTCCTGCTCAAAAATAACCGGAGGTACATCCAATGTCTTCAGCTGTTCACGTACATAGTAGAGGAGTTCCTGCACACCCTCACCGGAAACACCGGAAATCGGAAATACTTTGATTCCTTTTGGCTCAAACTCCGCCCGAATCTTCTCTACCGGATCTTCATCCTCCGCATAAATCAAATCTGTCTTATTTGCCGCGATCACCTGAGGACGCTTTGCGATCTCGCTGTTGTAATTTTCCAGTTCTGCATTGATCTTATAAATATCCTCAATCGGATCTCTTCCCTCCGAAGAAGCTGCATCGACGACATGGATCATCATCTTTGTACGCTCAATGTGACGTAAAAATTCATATCCCAATCCAACTCCCTGTGATGCTCCTTCGATCAGACCCGGAATGTCAGCGATTACAAAGCCATCTCCGCCATCTTTAAAATCTACAACACCTAAATTCGGATTCAATGTTGTAAAATGATAATTTGCAATCTTCGGATTTGCGTTTGTCACACGAGAGAGGAACGTCGATTTTCCTACATTTGGAAATCCGATCAGCCCAACATCCGCAATCACTTTCAGTTCCAGATTCACCCAGAGTTCCTGTGCAGGCTGTCCTGGCTGTGCATACTTCGGCACCTGCATCGTCGCAGTTGCAAAATGCTGATTGCCAAGTCCTCCTTTTCCTCCCCTGAGAATTACCTGTCTTCTATTTTCTCCGGACATATCTGCGATCACCTTGTCAGACTCTGCCTCTTTGATGATCGTTCCTTCTGGAACTTTCAGGATGATATCCGGCGCATTCTTCCCATGACATCTGCGCTTTCCACCCTGTTCTCCATCTTTTGCGACATACTTTCTTCTATGACGGTAATCTGCAAGTGTGTTGAGTCCGTCATCTACTTCAAAGATCACATCTCCGCCTTTTCCGCCGTCTCCTCCGTCCGGTCCGCCGTTTGGCACATACAATTCTCTCCGGAAACTTGCATGTCCATCCCCGCCTTTTCCGGAACGGATATAAATTTTTGCTCTGTCTGCAAACATATTTTTGTTTCCTTTCTATGTCAATCTCTCTGTTCTATTGTTCCATGAATGCTATTATTATATCAGAATCTTGTAATGATAGATAGTAGAATTTAAAAAAGACTCCAAACCTGATGATTTGAAGCCTATTTTCATACTTATTATTCTGCTACTGGATAGATAGAAACTTGTTTCTTATCTCTTCCTTTTCTTTCGAATCTTACAACTCCGTCAACTAAAGCGAATAAAGTATCGTCTCCACCACGTCCTACGTTAGTACCTGGGTGAATCTTTGTTCCACGCTGTCTGTAAAGGATATTTCCAGCTTTTACAAATTGTCCGTCAGCTCTTTTCGCACCTAATCTCTTAGATTCAGAGTCTCTACCGTTCTTTGTAGAACCAACTCCCTTTTTGTGAGCGAAAAAATTGAAGGTTTAATTTCATCATGGTCTTACACCTCCTCAAATGTTATATCAATATATTGCTCGTAGTTTTCGTCATCTGCTATGCTCTCAAGACCGAGAATCATCGCATCCAACAACAGTGCAGCCCTCTCCGAAGGACTATTTGGCAGTTCAAATTCAATTACACCTTCCTCATCATCCGATACCAAACTTGTCTCATCTGATGTGTAACGGTCAATTGCATTCACTGTATTAATGATCAGTACCGAAGCTGCTGCGCAAACAATATCCTGCCCCGCCTCGCTCATTCCGGCATGTCCTTTCGTACGAAAACCAACACATGCATGCTTTTCATTTTTTAAAATCGTTACCTGAATCATGGTCTTGATTAAGCGTTGATCTTTTCGATCTTAACAGCTGTGTACTGCTGTCTGTGACCATTTTTCTTATGGTATCCAGTTTTTCTCTTATACTTGTAAACGATAACTTTTTAGCTTTTCCATCTCCGATTACAGAAGCTGTAACTGTTGCACCTTCTACTGTCGGATTTCCAACTTTTAATTCAGCATCGCTAACTGCAAGCACCTGGTCAAATGTGAAAGTTTCTCCAGCTTCTACACCAAGTTTCTCTACTCTAATGATATCGCCTTCGGCTACTTTGTACTGTTTACCACCTGTTGCTATAATTGCGTACATATGGCACCTCCTATTATCATTACTCGCCAGCTTTGGTGACCTTAAATAAGATTCTTATACCTCGCTGTGCGGCATCTCCTATATACTATCATCTGTTTTTCATTGTGTCAATAGGTTTACTGATTTTTTTTATACTTTTTATTCCTCTTTCCATATGCTTATAGCAGTAGCTGATGATCTCGCGTCTTGTGATGATTCCGATAAAATTCTGCTGATCATCTACGACCGGGACGAAATTCTGCTCCATCGCACGGTCGATCAAATCCTCCATCTTTGCGCCTGCATTCACGGCCTGATAATCATAACGTCTTGTAACCTCTGTCATCAGAATATTTTCCGCCTTTTTCAGGTCAAGATTAGCATGATCCTTGATCCACCAGAGAAGATCGCCCTCTGTGATGCTTCCCACATATTTTCCCTCCCGGTTCAATACCGGAACAGAAGAATATTTATGATACTCCATTGTTTCTAACACCTGTCGCAATGTGTGATTATCATAGACATATGCAAGATCACTCTTCGGTCTTAGAAAAAATAAAATGTTCATATATCTGTCCTCTCTTTAGCTGTTAAATCTGCGTTTTTACAAAGATATCATAAATTGCCTGGATGGCAGTTTCAAACTCCTCATTTTTCACTCCGATAATAATATTTAACTCACTGGAGCCAAGATCGATCATTTTGACATTGACATTTGCATGTGCTAAAGCAGAGAAAATGCGCCCGGCTGTTCCTCTCGCACGCGCCATCCCTCGTCCAACAACGGCAAGCAAGGCGAAGTCTGATTCCAGCTGAATATGATCCGGTTGTACTGCCCGCTGAATTCCGGAAATTACAGCCTGCTCTTTCTCCTCAAACACAGACTGATCCACAAGCACTGTCATCGTATCAATACTTGACGGCATATGTTCAAACGGAATCTCATTGTCTTCAAAAATCTGAAGAACTTTTCGTCCAAAACCGATCTCTGCATTCATCATTTCTTTTTCAATATGAACCGAAGCAAATCCTTTTTTTCCTGCAATCCCGGTGATCGTATACTTCGACTGACGGCAGGTACTTTCCACGATCATCGTACCAGGATCTTGCGGTGCATTGGTATTGCGGATATTGATCGGAATTCCGTCTTTTCTCACCGGAAAGATAGCATCCTCGTGCAGGACTGTGGCCCCCATATAAGAAAGCTCTCTCAACTCTCTGTATGTGATTGTCTCGATCGGCTGAGGATTGTGGATAATCCTTGGATCTGCAATCAGAAATCCCGAGACGTCCGTCCAGTTCTCATACATATCCGCCTTCGCAGCCTTTGCCACGATCGATCCCGTAATATCTGATCCTCCTCTTGAAAATGTGTGGATCTTTCCATCCGCTCCCATTCCGTAAAATCCCGGAATCACCGCACGATTTGCATTTTCCAAGACGTTTCGCGAGTACATCTTCGGTCCGTGTCAGATCAAGATTTCCTTGCTTATCAAAAAAGGATCACTTCTGCCGCATCAATAAACGTGATGCCCAGATAACTGCTCATAACAATCCCATTCAGATATTCTCCTCTGGATGCCGCATAATCTCTTCCTGCCTTTTTTAAAAACTGTTCCGCGATCACCTCAAATTCTTTGTCAAGAGACAACTCCAGCTGAAGTCCGTCAATGATTTCTTCATAGCGTGCTTTGATCTCGTTTAACAGTGGAAGAAATTTCTTTCCTTTCTCTGCCAGCTCATAGCAGTGGTAGAGCATGTCTGTGACTTTCGTGTCATTAATATGCCGTTTTCCCGGTGCAGATGGAACTACATAGCGTCTTGTCTGATCCGCCCGGATAATCTCTCCTACTTTTTTAAACTGAGCCGCATTTGCAAGCGAACTCCCGCCAAATTTTACTACTTTTCTCATTCGGTACCTTCCTCTCATTTATCCAAGATATTCTTCTGCAACTTCTGGTGTAAAAACAACACCCTGGATGCCGAGCATCTTTGCCGCCTCTACATTCTCCGGTCTGTCATCAAAGAATATCGCATTCTCCGGTTTTATATTATACCTCGTCAGAAGGGTTTTGTATATCTTTTCTTCCGGTTTTATACATTTTTCTTTGTAAGAAAAAACACCTCCGTCAAAGCTATTGATAAATCCCAGTTCCTCTTTTGTCATTTCATATAATCCTTCCGAATAATTGGAAAGATAATAGATCCGGCACCCTTTTTCACGAAAATGAGCGATGAGACGATCTGTGTAAGGGAATTTATGTATGCAGCCCGCAAGTCCTTCAAATACTTGCCGCACTTCCTTCTCATTATGCGGTGCATTTTGAAGAAAGCACTGCAGCCATTCTTCTGGTGTAACAGCACCCTGGTCCCCAAGGATCCAGGCCTCACTTAGAAAATCGCATCTGCCAACACTTGAAAAGTCTTCTCGTCAAAACAAAACTGCTTTAGATAAGATTCCCAGTCATACTCAACAAGCACTTTCCCAAGATCAAAAATCACAGTATCTATCATCTTTTTTCTCCTCTTTTTGTATTCTTCTCATCATTTATATGAAACCATTTAAGCTCTTTCTATCTTTACACATTGAAAAAGGAGTGTTTGTAAAAATCACTCCTCACTTCTGCACATATTCATTAATTATATTTACGTTTTCTAGCAGCTTCAGATTTCTTTTTACGTCTTACGCTTGGTTTTTCGTAATGTTCTCTTTTACGAATCTCCTGCTGAATACCAGCTTTTGCACAGTTTCTTTTGAATCTGCGTAAAGCGCTATCTAACGTCTCATTATCTTTTACGATTACATTTGACATAGTCTCACACCTAACCTCCCCTCCAGCCCTATATTGTGCATCATACGACTGTTCGGGTATTTTTTATTGCACTACATATGATTATAGCATATTTTTTGATTTCGTCAATAGTTTTCTGCAAATTTCCGGAATGATTTTTATTACTTTTTTCTTCTTTTTCAGACTTTTTCAAAAAAAATCAACCAGTTTGCACGCATCTACATGAATCTGTTCTGCTAACACTTCTTTCGCTTTCGACAATGCTCGTCAATTCCTTCTGGATTCTTTTCCGCCGGCCTGCGCCATATTCGGACGACCTCCGCCGCCTCCACCTACAAGACCAGCAATTGCTTTGATCAGATTTCCTGCATGGGCACCTTTCTTTAACGCACCTTCTGTAGCTGTCGCCATCAGGCTAACCTTACCACCTGCTGCTGAAGCGATCACTACAACTCCTTCTCCGAGTTTTTCTTTTAACTGATCGCCAAGCTCACGAAGTCCTCCCATGTCTACATCTTCCACACGGACTGCAAGCACTTTCACTCCGCAGATCTCCTCTACCTGATTCATCACATCGCCGACAGCTTCCTGAGCCGCTTTGCTCTTTAAGCTTTCGATCTCACTGTGAAGTGACTTTGTCTCTGCGAGCAGATGACTGATTTTCTCCTCCAGATTCTCTGGTGTTGCTTTTAATAATTTTGCCGCTTCTGCAAGCTTCTGTTCCTGTGCTTTATAATAAGCAAATACACCGTCTCCAGTCAGTGCTTCAATACGGCGCACACCTGCTGCTACACCGGATTCGGACACGATCTTAAATGTTGTGATCAGACCAGTATTACTTACATGTGTTCCACCGCAAAGTTCTTTAGAGAAGTCTCCCATTGTGACAACGCGCACATCTTCTTCGTACTTTTCTCCGAAAAGTGCCATCGCACCTGTCTTTTTCGCCTCTTCCACGTTCATTACTTCTGTTACGACCGGATTGTTCTTTGCGATTTTCTTCATTTACAAGCGCTTCTACTGCCTCAATCTCTTCTCTTGTCATCGCAGAAAAATGTGCGAAGTCAAAACGAAGTCTGTCTGGTGTCACAAGAGAACCTTTCTGCTCTACATGAGATCCGAGTACTGTTTTTAATGCCTTCTGGAGCAGATGTGTTGCACTGTGATTCTTACATGTATTCAAACGTTCTTTCGATTTCACCTCAAGTGTCACAGTATCTCCTGTACGGAACATTCCCTTTGTCACACGACCGATGTGTCCGAATTTTCCTCCGAGCAGCTTGATCGTCTCTTCTACTGCGAACTCTGCATCTGCAGTATGGATGATTCCAGTATCACCTTCCTGTCCACCCATTGTAGCATAAAACGGTGTCTTCTCTACGAAGATTGTAGCTCTCTGTCCATCTGCAACCGCTTCCGTGATCTCACTTTCTGTTGTAAGCACTGTGATCTTAGAATCACAGGACAGTGTGTCATATCCGACAAATTCGGTTGTGACAGACGGATCGATTTCATCATATACAGTCGCATCTGCACCCATATAGTTTGTCTCTTTGCGGGCTTCTCTTGCCTGGACTCTCTGTTTTTCCATTGCTGCCTGGAAACCTTCCTCGTCAATTCCATAACCTTTTTCTTCCAAAATCTCTTTTGTCAGATCAAGTGGAAATCCATAAGTATCATACAGTTTAAATGCATTTTCTCCAGAAAGTACCTTTTCTCCGGCCTGATTCATTTCTTCCTGCATCACCGAGAGAATATGCAATCCCTGATCGATTGTCTTGTCAAACTTATCTTCCTCCTGCGTCAGCACATTGAAGATAAACTCTTTCTTTTCATCTAATTCCGGATACCCGTCTTTGGAACCTTCGATGACTGTCTCACTTAATTTTGCAAGGAATTTTCCTTCAATTCCAAGAAGACGGCCATGTCTTGCCGCGCGGCGGATCAGACGGCGAAGCACATACCCGCGTCCTTCGTTTGTCGGCATGATTCCATCTGAAATCATAAATGTTGCAGAGCGGATATGATCGGTGATCAGACGGATCGATACGTCCTGATCCGCATCTTTCTTGTAAGTCACGTTCGCTGCTTCACACACTTTATCACGAAGTGCTTTGACAGTATCCACATCAAAAATAGAATCTACATCCTGCACAACAGAAGCAAGACGTTCCAATCCCATACCGGTATCGATATTCTTCTGCTCTAACTCAGAATAATTTCCATGTCCATCGTTGTCAAACTGAGTGAATACATTGTTCCAAATCTCCATATATCTGTCGCATTCACATCCAACTGTACAATCCGGGCTTCCGCATCCGTATTTCTCTCCGCGGTCATAGTAGATCTCAGAACATGGACCACATGGACCAGCTCCATGCTCCCAGAAATTATCTGCTTTTCCAAACTTAAAGATACGCTCTGCCGGAATTCCCATCTCCTTGTTCCAGATCTCAAATGCTTCCTCATCATCCACATACACAGACGGATATAAGCGGTCTGCATCAAGTCCTACCACTTCTGTCAAAAATTCCCATGACCACTGGATAGCTTCTCTCTTAAAGTAATCTCCGAAAGAGAAATTTCCAAGCATCTCAAAAAATGTACCGTGGCGTGCTGTCTTTCCGACATTCTCAATATCTCCGGTACGGATACACTTCTGGCAGGTTGTCACGCGCTTGCGCGGTGGAATCTCCTGTCCTGTAAAATATGGTTTCAGCGGCGCCATTCCCGAGTTGATCAGAAGCAGACTGTTGTCATTGTGCGGTACCAGTGAAAAACTCTTCATTGCAAGATGTCCTTTGCTCTCAAAAAATTCAAGGAACATCTTTCTCAATTCATTTACTCCGTATTGTTTCATACTTTTCCTCCTAAGGCAAACTATTTCATGTCTGATCGACTTATTTGCTAAATACTTCCTAATTATAAATAGGTTTGCCTGCCTTGTCAATGAACAGACAGCAGAAAACATACCGTTCTGATCCAGGCGGCGAAAAAGATTACACTTCTGTAATAAAAAGCACTGCCTATTCAACTGAGATCGCATACGCTGTCTGTCTGCGGCATTCTCTGCCGGACAGACCTGAAAACTTACTGCAATCTCTCTCTCATAGGCAGTGTTCCTTCTCCTTTTCATTTGAAAGGGGATTTTCTTATTTTTTTTTACTTTTCTGACACGCAGAGCATGTCCGGCTTTGACTCCAAGAACTGCTACTGCCATCAGAAATACCATTTTCACAACTGTGATAATAAGTTCTGCAAAAAAGTGCCATATTCTTCCCTCCATTCGGATCTTTCTCTCCGACTTTTCTTCTGTTATCATAACACAGCACTCTGCATTTGTAAAGCCGTGCAAAGCCTCTTCCTTCTGCTTCTAATTCAACTCAATCTCTGCCAGTTCTTTTGGCGGAAGTTTTTTTAGTGGAAGTTGACACAAATTTTTTCAGTTCTGCCTGTGCTTTATTCACCGGAAGATTCGTTCCCGCTCCGGCAACACATCCTCCCGGACATCCCATTCCTTCGATCAGACATCCATTCATCTTGCCTGCCTTTGCAAGTGTCAACAATTTTTTACAGTCTGCAAGTCCTTCTGCATGTTCGATCTTCACATCGATATCCGGATAATACTCATTGATACACTGCTCGATCGCATTTGCGACACCACCTGCCACTGCATATCCACGGCCAGCTCCGGTTGCATCATGGAAAGAGGATTCTCCTTCATAATTATCAAAATCAATGTCTTTCGCATCAAACATCGCCTGCAGTTCTTCCAAAAGTGATCACAAAATCCACATCACTGCGCACACTTCTTCTTGATGCCTCTAGTTTCTTTGACGCACACGGACCGATAAATACCACCTTTGCATTTGGATGCTTCTGTTTGATCGTCCTTGCAGTCGCAACCATCGGTGTCAATTCCTGAGAAACTTCGTCTACAAGGTCCGGGAAAAATTTCTTTGTAAGCATAGACCACGATGGGCAGCAGGACGTCAGAAGGAATGGCAACTCTCCCGTAGCTACTTTTTCCGCATAGTGATGCGCCTCTGAAACAGCTCCAATATCCGCTCCCAGTGCGACCTCATATACTTCGCTGAATCCTAAGTCCAATAATGCAGACTTAATTTTTCTTGGTGTGACATCCGTTCCAAACTGTCCAACAAAGGCAGGTGCAATCTCTGCAATGATCTCGCCGCCTTCTCTGAGCGCTCTTCCCAACTGAAAGATCTGTGACTTATCCGAGATTGCTCCGAATGGACAGCTTACCATACACATACCACAGGAAACACATTTCTCATTGTCAATCTTTGCTCTTCCTACTTTGTCACTGACAATCGCATTTACTCCGCATGCTCTCGCGCATGGGCGCTCTTTTTTTGCAATTGCATCGTATGGACAGGCAGACTTACATTTTCCACACTTGATACATTTTGACTGATCAATATAAGAATGTCCGTTTACCATAGAGATTGCATCTTTTGGACAGACCTCTGCACATGGATGTGCCAGACATCCTTTACACATATTGCTGACCTCATATCCACGCTCTTCGCACGCAGCACACGCGGATGGCACAACCTGCATAAGTGGCGGCTCATAATACTTCTCAGAAATATTACTTTCTTCCACTCCTGCTGTAATATGAACCGGACGGTCTTCTGGACGCAAAGACATTCCCATCGCAAGGCGTACACGCTCACTGACAACAGCTCTCGCACGATACATACTGTCCCTATATTTTTCTCCATCCTCCGTCACAAGACGATATGGGATTTCCTCAATCTCTTCAATCAGATTCTCTGATGTTGACTCAAATGCTACTTTCGATACTTCACGGAATACTTGTCTTCTGATTTTTCTGACAGGTGTTTCTAATCCTCGCATTCCCATTCTTCTTCCTCCTTTATCTTTCCAGCATATATCCATGACATTTTTACAATGTCACAAGCTGCTTTTCCATCGGACATCAGTTCCGATACATTATTACCTTTAATCATAAAAGAGTGTTAATCGTTTGTCAATGTTCTCGGATGCATTCTTTCAGATACAATGTAACTCGTTTCCACCCTCCCACTTCCATATTTGGAAGTAGATTGCTATCTTATATGAGAGGTCCTTATGCAAATACACGCTGCGCATAATAGACAGACTGCATGGCATCTTTTCCATAGAAATCAGCCCCGATCATCTCTGCATATTCTGGATTTAAAACAGCACCTCCGACCATCACTTTGCAGTCCGGACAGTGTTCCCGAAGCAATCGGATCGTCTCTTCCATGCTCACAACAGTCGTAGTCATCAGCGCGCTCAGTCCGACCAGTCTGATTCCCTCTTGTTTTGCAGTATGCACAATCACCTCCGGATCCACATCCTTTCCAAGATCGATCACATCAAAACTATAATTTTCCAGCAGGACTTTCACGATATTCTTCCCGATGTCATGGATATCTCCTTTGACTGTAGCAAGGATCACTTTTCCTTTCTTCTGCTCTTTTGTCCGCTTCGTTCCAGCACTTCTTTCAGCACGGCAAATGCTTCTTTCGCTGCCTCTGCACTCATCAGAAGCTGCGGAAGAAAGATCGTTCCCTTCTCAAATCCTTTTCCAACAATATCCAGCGCCGGGATCAACTGTTCCTGGATGATCGCAAGCGGCTCTTTTTCTCTGACGAGCTCTCTCGTAAGATGTCCCGCCTCTTCCTTTAATCCACGTTCGATCGCTGTCTGCAGTGACATTTCTCCCGCCTGGGACGTCTCCTGCCCGGCCTGCGTCGGACTGCCCGCTATAGACTGTTGTTCCTCCTCGACAGTTTTGCTGTACCGCTCGATATAGGAAGCACAGTTCTCATCATAGTTCATCAGCGCACAAAACGCATAATAAGAATTCATCATCTCCTCTGAGAACGGATTGATGATTGCCGATGTAAGCCCTTGCTGCATCGCCATCGTATAAAAATGCGCATTGATCACAGGACGTTTCGGAAGTCCAAAAGATATATTGGATACGCCAAGCACCGTATTTACTTTGCATACTTCCCGCACGAGTTTTAATGCTTTCAATGTCACAAGCGCTCCTTCCGGTTCCGAACTGATCGTCATCGCAAGTACATCAACAACAATGTCTTTCCGATCGATCCCATATTTTCCGCCTCACAGATGATTTTTTCCGCGATTGCAAGACGCCCCTCTGCCGTATCCGGGATGCCGTCTTCATCGATCGTCAGTGCAACAACGACGCCACCATACTTCTGCACCAGTGGAAACACCTGGTCCATCGACTCCTGTTTCCCATTGACAGAGTTGATCATCGGCTTTCCATTGTAAATCCTCATCGCACGTTCCATCGCTTCCGGAAGCACCGTATCAATCTGAAGTGGAAGGCTTGTGACACTCTGAAGTTCTGTCACCACTTTTTCCATCACTGCCACTTCATCGATGTCGGGAAGTCCTACATTGACATCTAGAATATGCGCGCCTTTCTCCTGCTGCATGATCCCTTCTTTCAGGATATAGTCAAAATCTCCGTCTTTCAATGCCTGTTTTAATTTCTTTTTTCCAGTTGGATTGATGCGTTCTCCAATGATGACAGGCTTTCTGCCAAAACTTATGCAGCTTCCATAAGAAGATACGAGTGTATGATGCTTCTTTACCGGCGGAACTGCTTTCATCCCCTGACATAGTGTTGTCATCTGTCGGATATGTGCCGGTGTTGTTCCGCAACACCCCCCGATAATACAGGCGCCCTTCTCTACAATCAATTTCATCGTAGACGCAAATTCTTCCGGCACTACATCGTAGTAAGTCTGCCCGTCCCTCTGTTTCGGAAGTCCTGCATTTGGCTTTACAATCACAGGCAGTGACGTGTAAGTCAAAAGCTCCTCCAAAATCGAAAGCATCTGCTCCGGTCCCATACCACAGTTGATTCCGAGGGCATCCACACGAAGTCCTTCCAGCATCGCAACCACCGAAGGAACGTCTCCCCCAGTCAAAAGCTTTCCGCGTTCATCAAAGATCATCGTTGCAAATACGGGAAGACTTGTGCGCTCTTTCGCCGCGAGAACTGCTGCCTTCACTTCATAAGTATCGCTCATCGTCTCAATATGAATGAGATCTGCTCCGGCTTTCTCACCATATTCCATTACTTCTGCAAATGCCTCATAGGCATCCTCAAAGGCAAGATCTCCCATCGGCTTTAACAACTTTCCGGTCGGTCCGATATCCAGACCCACATAGATTTCTCTGCCATCTTTGACACCACGCCGTGCCGCCTCCCGCACATTTTCCACAGCTCTGGTGACAACCTCCTGTAAAGGACAGTCTTCACTGTGAAACTTCAACGCATTCGCGCCAAAAGTATTTGTCAGTACAATATCGCTTCCCGCCTCAAAATAATTCTGGTGGATCGCAATGACTTCTTCCGGTCTTTTTAAGTTCCAGCTCTCTGGAAGTTCTCCCGGCTGTAACCCTTTCTCCTGTAACAATGTGCCCATTCCTCCATCGAGAAACAGTAATTCTTTTCCCAAACGTTCTAACAGCATCCTCTAACTACTCCTTCTGTATAAACAATCCTTCTTCTCACACGCCTCACATCCTTTGATATGGCATGGCTGTTGTTCTGTGCTGGCTCCAATCACTGCGGTGACAGATTTTGTCGGTGTCATCATCCCTCCTCCTGTGAGGGTAAGACCGATCGTCTTCGCACAGTCTAACATCCGCATCAGTGTCTCCTGACAGGAAATTGAGAAATCTCCGTATCCCGGACTAAACCGCGGGCGCAGATACCTTCCCTGTCTCTGATACTCTTCTGCGATTTTCTTTTGACAGTCATCACAATACTCTTCCAATTCCGCAGCAGCACATGCCTGACCGACAACCGCCTTCGCCATATCTGTCAGAGAGTATCTCCGGATCCATCTGTCCACCTCCGTCCCAAGCGTCGCCCCAAACAAAACAATTTGATCACATCCCGTAAGATTTTTTGAGAGGTTTTTGCTTGTGACTGTCCATCCGCCAATTTCTATCTGATCCGCTCCTTTGACCTGCAAATCAAAAATGCGATAGACTGACTTCGCACATTTTATCTGATCAAGTTCTCTAAAAACTTCTGTGATCAGTGCAAATGTTCCATCATCTACCGCATGTCTTCCATAGCCAAGATAGCGGATTGCTTCCTTTATCCGCATTTCCATCGGCATTACCTCAAAATCTCTGACAGATTTGTCATAATCGCTGCCGCCACTTCCGGCTTATTCATTGAGTAAATATGGATGTGATCAATTCCGTTGGCGATCAGATCAATGATCTGGTCTGTCGCATAAGCGATTCCCGCCTGCTTCATCGCTTCCGGCTTCTCCCCGAAACGGTCTAAGATCGCATGGAACCGCTGCGGCAGAACCGTTCCGGATAATTTGCAGATTCTCGTCATCTGTCTGCTGTTTGTGACAGGCATGATTCCCGGGAGTACCGGAACAGTGATCCCTTTTTCCCGAATACGATAGAGGAAGTTATAGAGAATCGCATTGTCAAAAAACATCTGCGTTGTAAGAAAATCCACTCCACAGTCTACCTTCTGCTTCAGATAAGCGATGTCATCTTCTTTGTGTTCATTTTCCACATGGCCCTCTGGATAACATGCCGCCCCAATGCAAAAATCGCCCTGCTTTTTAATCTCTCGGATCAGTTCATATGCGTAATGATACTGGTCTGTCTCCGGAAATTCCCGCCCTTCCGGAATATCTCCGCGCAGTGCCAGGATATTTTCAATCCCCTCCGCCCTTAATCGGTCTACCACCGACAACACTTCCTCTTTTGTCGAAGAAGCACAGGTCAGATGCGCCAGGCTGGTCACACCCATTTTCTTTTGAATATCCGAGGCAATCTGTACAGTATTCTTGCTCGTTCCGCCTCCTGCGCCGTAAGTGACGCTTATGAACGCAGGTGCAAGCTTCGCGATCTGCTCTGTGGCGCTTAAAACGGCCTCAATTCCTGCATCCGTCTTTGGTGGAAAAATCTCAAATGAAATATGTATTTTGTTCTCCTGTAATTTATCTATAATCTTCATCTTCTCGTAATCTCCTTAGCTGCAATATTCTCATGCTGTTATTTTGGGTGTGCCTTAGATCAAATCATCGTACAACTGCTCATACTGCTTTGCAGAATTATCCCAGGAAAAATCCTGCTGCATTGCATGTTCTACAATCTTATTCCAATCTCTCTTCTTATCATAATAAATATGTTCTGCATAACGTATGATGTCCATCATCTCATGTGCATTGTAGTTTGCAAAACTGAATCCGGTTCCGGTCTTGTCAAATTCATTGTACGGAACCACCGTATCTTTCAGTCCTCCCGTCTCTCGCACGATCGGAAGTGTTCCGTAGCGCAGACTCATCAGCTGACTTAATCCACATGGTTCAAATAGTGATGGCATTAAAAACGCATCGCACGATGCATAGATCTTATGTGACAGTGCTTCTGAATAATAAATGTTCGCCGAGACTTTTCCCTGATACTTCCATGCAAAATGGCGGAACATATTCTCATAGCGTTCTTCTCCGGTTCCAAGTACGACAAGCTGGATATTCTCCTGACATAACTCATCCATCATGTAGGCAATCAGATCCAATCCTTTCTGGTCTGTCAGTCTTGATACGATTCCGATCATCATGGTCTTTGCGTTTTTCTCCAGTCCAAGTTCTTCCTGAAGCGCCAGTTTATTTTTCGCTTTCTCTTTGCGGAAATTTTCCACCGAGAAGTTATTCGTAATCAATTCATCTGTCTTTGGATTATAGACATCATAATCTATTCCGTTCACGATTCCCTGCAGGCAGTTTGCCCGTGCACGCATCAGCCCATCAAGATTTTCTCCATAAAACGGCATCTTGATCTCCTCTGCATAAGAGTTACTCACCGTTGTAATGCGATCTGCATAGACAATTCCGCCTTTCAGATAGTTGGCATCCTTGTATGCTTCAAGCTTATCCGGAACAAAATAGTAATCCGGCAATCCTGTGATATCCCTCACCGTCTTTGTATCCCACGTTCCCTGGAATTTCAGATTATGTATCGTCATGATCGTCTTAATGTTCCGATAGTATTCATTGGAATACCGGAAATTATCAAGATAAATCGGGATCAACCCTGTCTGCCAGTCATGGCAATGAATGATATCCGGCCGGAAATCGATCACCGGAAGCGTACTTAAAACTGCCTTGGAGAAAAAGGCAAATTTCTCAATGTCTTCATAGATATTGCCATAAGGGGCAAACCCTTAAATAAATTCATTGTCATAAAATAAATGTCACACCATCGTGCACATATTCCAACACACCGACATACTGTGTTCTCCAGTTCAAGTCCATAT
>ENA-OQCW01000567-OQCW01000567.1-human-gut-metagenome-genome-assembly--contig:-NODE-567-length-20481-cov-2.662916_pt1 | contig 20481 bp, 29 predicted proteins | sample MGYA00242767_ERZ504593 | MGnify/ENA primary metagenome ERZ504593 (study PRJEB26092, sample SAMD00036307) | human gut metagenome | host: Homo sapiens | study: EMG produced TPA metagenomics assembly of... | reverse complement strand
CTTCTCCCTCAAACAGTTCTTCCAATTCTTTTTTGTAAAAATTTGATTAAAAACCGGTACGCAATGATATCTTGTAAAAAGATAGTTCTTAACCGGCAGAAAAGATTTCTAAGTACCGCACCGTCTAAAAATGATCACAACTATTGTTTTCAGATCATGATCTTCTATCAACCCCCGGAAGCCTGCATATAATATGACAACTGCAAATAACCATACCGATACTATGATTCCCTTTTTAATCGGATATAGCTTTTTCCATTCTGTCGTCCGGATTATATTTTTTTCATAACAATCCCCTTTCCCCATAATCATACATTTTTACTACATCCTCTTTTTCAAATATTGATATAAGTTTTCCCGCAAAACAGGTCTTGCTATAGCAACCATACTGGATAATGCAATCATGCTGGCTAAAAACAGCACTAACAAAAGAATGAGGTTCGTTATGTAAAAAGCGAAACAGAGAATCGCAGAGATGAAACTCCATAGATACATGATCGTTTTTTGCGTCTTAAAATCCTTTTGCCCTTTCTGCAGCAATTCATCAGATAGTGGATATGGCACTTCTACCCCGTCTTTTTTCAAAATTCTCGTGATATTTAAATTTCAAAAACAACAAGCAAATGCCGCCGATACTAAGGCAGAAAAAGACAAGAAAATATTTCAAATAGCCATTTTGAGCCAACAGTATATAAGCTTTGTCATTTAATAGGTATCCCAAATACAGCGCCGCTAAAATACACAATTGATATTTTAAGGAAAATGAAAATTTACTTTCTTTTTTATATCGCAATAGTTTCTCTTCCGCTGTGTCATAATAGAAAGCTGAATGTTCATTTTCTCTGCAGAGCTGAATGTACCTGTTTCGCTCCCTGAATCCCATTTTTGATTCTCTCCCTCCTGATAAAATCAATCTCACTCTTTCCGTTCCCGGAAATATTTTTTTACTTGTGAAGCTTCCGAAAATTCTCCGTAATGAAAAAAAATCACTCCGATTATCCCACCCAGTAAGAGCAGAACGATTCCCGTAAGACGAGAGACTCGGATCATAAAAATCATACCGATCAAAAAAATGACCACACCTGCAAAAACAATTATTCCTAATACTCTTCTGTTCCATCTCCCCCGAAGATATAGATTGAACAGATCTGATTTTTCCATTTCAATCCCCATCGTATGTTCCTCGATATATCGATACTTTTCTGCAAATGATTTTTTTACCTTTTGATCAATCAAAACCAGAATTCCAATTACCAAGATCATCGATAAAATTCGAACATTCTCAGATAAGATTATTTGCTTTGATACCTCTTCTAAAAATGTTGCTGCCACTCCGCCTGAAATCAAAAGGAACAGGATTCCTTTCGTATTTTGCTTTGCATAGTATGCAGACAGACAAATCTGATATACTTTTTGAGATTGTAAGTCAAAATAATATTCATCCGTCTTCTTATCATAAATTTTATAACATAATTTAATCATCCGCTTCCCCCACTCTTCCTTCCGACAGTATCATCGATAAACGATCGGTTTTCTATATGCTCTTCAAACTCTTTATACAAAAATACTCAGCACATACAGCAGAATGAAAAGTATTGCGAGACACACTCCCGCAAACACAACTATTGTAGTTTTGACTAGATGCTTTTCTTTGATTGTCAGGATCATCATGGAAAATACATCAAAAGAAAAAAGAAACTGGCAGATGCCGGACAGAATTACCACTGCCTTTGAATGCCTTCCTTCTTTACATGATTTTATAAGGTAGGCGATTGCATATGGCGCCGCTCCCAACAAAATCCCATACCCAAAAATCAGGAAAACAACTGTGACCAGCCCAAACAACACCATCAACGGCAGCGGAAACAGTGCAGCAAGTGTCACGCTGATGGTAATACATCCTCCAATCAAATAGAATGGAATCAATCCATATTTAATGATCAATGTACAATTTAACAATGTTTTTCTTGACCATTTTCTTCCTACCGTCAATACAACGATCAAATTGACGACTCCCATGAGAAAAGGCAGAAGTGCTGAAATAATCTGTAATTCCACTACCTGATCAAATAAGCCGGGCAAAAGAAAAAAATGTATAAGAGACGATCACATATAAAATTGGAATCAAATATGGCATTCTCCTACTCTCCTTTCAAGATTTTTACCTGCAATTTTCCAGCCTTTTAGCGGATGATTTCCCACGAAACCAGTTATCAGTAAAATCGTTATCATACACATGACTGAGTTAAAAAAAGCATATACCAGAACGGATGGCACAATCCAAACCATCAAAATCGGTATCCCACACATACTCCTATAAAAATAGCAATTAATACCATATGTTGAAAAAAGCTTTTCCGGTTCTGCTTTGCCAATTTCCGTTTTTCTTCCAGTCTGCAAGGATACACTCTTGCGTTTTCTTCCACTTTTCTTTTTGCACGTCTTAACAGATATCCAGAAACGATCGCCCCCACAATCACTCCCAGTCCCAACGAAATCCAGTACAACAAATTTTTGTCAAAAGGAATTGGTTTTTCTATGTTCCGTACAAGCGCATAGATTATCAAGGAAATTCCCGAAAGAACTCCAACCACAAGTCCGTTCCCCCCTTTTTTATTATCAAATACAAAAAATTCCTCCGTCTGCTCATCATAATAGTAACTGCTCCATGTGTTCGCTTCGCTGCACATCCATATGTATTTCATCAAACTCACATCCTTTTCTTATTACTTTTCTTCCATTCATTTTCCCTCTTCTGTCCATTTTTAATTGCTTTCCTGCGAAACAGTGATTTTCTCTAATATCCACCAAATGATTATAAAACACCCAACATATACGACTGCTCCAACCGTTGTGGAACGTCTTCCAAGCATTGTAGTCAAATTCCAAATCGCATTATCCAACCCTATTTCTTGAACCATCGAAGAAGTTCCATATCTTTCAACAGCATAATTTACTTGTTTCAAATAATAAAATAAAGTTCCACCATAAAAGATCAATAAAGAACAAATATCGTCACTAAAGCATTATCTCTTTTCCCTCTTGTTTTATCTTTCTTTTTCCAACCTTTACGAATAGAAAATAGTCTAACCCTGCTATGTAAAGAATCATAGACATCTCCATAGCAGCTACAAGCAGCAACATATTCGGTTGACGAGCGACCGTCAGATCAATACACGTATCAATTCCAGCCTTTATTAGCGTTGCAAGAAATCCAAACAAGACTATTTTTCCTATTCTTTTCTTGCCTCCATCGCCCATCTGCATCTGCTCTGCAACAGAAAACAAAACAGAATTGTAAATCCACCACGTCACAACAGATATCAAAAAGGAAAACGAAAAATCTCCTAATACCATATACGGAATCCTAATCAAAATACGATTCATGAAACCAAATACTACCGTTGCAGCTATTACAACTGCCAATTCATTCTTTCGTTGATCTTCCATACGATTTCCTCCTTCATAATTCCATCACTCTTTTTCTGGAAACATTTCCAAATTCTTTTGTACAATTTTATAATAAGATTATATATTACCAATCAATTCTTGTATATATTTTTTTTGGCATGTAGATTGAATAAAAATTTTAGGCGGGGACATAGTAACGACAGTCTGATCCGCGACCAGACTGCCTCACTCATTGATTCCAATATAAATTTCAGTATCTCGCTTCCGGAAGATTTTTCTTTTAATCCATCTATATAAAATCTTTCTTTTCCACTCCGATCACAGATAGAACAGCAAACAGAGGGAAATGATCGTCAAAACAAGAGGGAATACGGCATTATTTGCCAGTGTAAGATCTCCAATGTTTGCCTGCGTCAAAATAATCAGCAGAAAAGAGGATATAATCGTCGCTTTTGTGGACTTTATTGCCAATCCGATAATAATGCAATAAAACTCATGCTAACAATAGAAATCGATTTTACAATAAGCTGTACATAAAATTTCAGACTTGCCATATCATAATCAATTGGAAATGATGATACCATAAACTGGGACCCCCACAAAATACAGCCATAAATTACAAGTTTTGTTATTACCAATACCAGGAAACAGAAAATCCAAACCGAGAGCATTTGAGAAATAAGTATTTTCTGCCGCTTAATCGGGTAAGAGAACATCAATGCCATTGTTTTATCTTTATAGGCACTTACAATAAAAGATGAAAGCATCACACCGGTAAATACTAGAAATGACATACTGCAAAATAATTCAATAGGTGCTGAAATTGTACCGTTTCCCGGCGCTGCGTCCGGAATCCCTGTATCCGGATCATTTGCAATACCAAGATAGGCCAGTGCAAACAGAAACAGACAAAGAACACCCGCCAATATCATTGCATTTCTAATATACTTTCCAATATTGTTTTTCCTCCATTCTAATTGAATCAGCTTTAACATAATCTATTCACCTCCGCAGTTAATTTAAGGAAGTAATCTTCTAAAGTTTCAGCTTGTCTGCCAAGCGCAACCACTTCAACATCATTCAATGCTAACACCTTAGACAATTCCTTTATTGAAACGTGCTGGTCATAAATACGGATTGTATTGTTTTCAATGATCTTAAAATTGTTATACCCCAGTTTTTCACTCAATACATAGGCAGCTTTTTTAGGATCTGCTACTACCAGTTCCACATATGCAAGGCTCATCCTCTCTATTTCTTTCATGCCGATTTCTTTCACCATCATTCCGTGATGAATGATACCTACCGTATCAGCAATACTTTCAACTTCTGAAAGGATATGGCTGGAAATCATAATCGTTGTTCCATATTCTTCGCAAAGATTTTTTAGCAAATCACGGATTTTCTTCATACCTGCAGGATCCAGTCCATTTGTCGGCTCATCAAGAATTAATAATTCTGGCTTGCAAAGAATTGCACGTGCGATACCAAGTCGTTCTTTCATACCAAGAGAATAATTTTTTACAGCTTTTTGTGAGGCAGCCGATAATTCCAGCAGATCAAGCGCATTTTCAATGCTTCCATGTTTATAATACCCCATGTACTCACAATGAAGCTGCAAATTTTCATACCCGGTCATGTGATTATAAAAGGTAGGAAATTCAATGATACTTCCTATTCTTTTTAAGATTTCACAGGACTGTGGAGTAAGTATTTCTCCGAAAATTTCAATACTTCCACTTGTCGGCTTCCAAAGATTTGTGAGCATTTTTATAACAGTAGTTTTACCTGCACCGTTCGGGCCAAGGAAACCATAGATTTCCCCTTTCTTTACGTGGAGATTGACATTCTGAACAATCTCTTTCCCATCAATGATTTTTGCAAGGCTATTTGTTTGTACAACATATGACATATTCTATTGCCTCCTTTCTAAATTCCATTGTAACGGCTCAGATTTTCAAAACTCTTGAATAAATATTACAAATTTCTTTCGAACATCTTAAAGTAAGATTTTTTCAACTGTATTGTAAAAGTCGTTTTGACATAAGGAATACTTTCCAAAGTAATATCCCCACCAAGACAAACAGCTAGATTTTTGGCGATGGTCAGACCAAGTCCGTTCCCTTGTATCTTACGATTACGAGAGTCTTCCATTGTAAATAATCTATCAAATATGCTGTCTGCAAACATTTGATCAATGCCTTTTCCCTTATCTGTTACCTCCACATATACGTTTCTTTCTTCATTTTTCAATGAAAGCCCAAGATATTTTCCGTCCGCCCCGTATCGGATGACATTAGAAATCAAATTAAACAGAATACGTTGTAAAGCTTCTTTATTCCCTTGCACAAAAACAGGCATTTCCGGAATATCAATATTTACTTGAAAGTTTTTACTAGAAAGCAACTCATAAAAATCCAGTACACTTTCTCGACAAATTTCGCAAATATCTACCTTCGAAAGCGCTATATCCATATCGCCTGACTCAATTTTTGATAGGGTAAAAAATTGATCGATCATTCCCATGACCCCTTGCGCTTTATCCTCTACCTTTTTCAGCATTTCAGCAGAAATTGTTTCGCTTAACTGCATGATTTCCAGATACCCCAAAATAACAGTCATAGGCGTTTTAATATCGTGAGAAATATTCGACAACATTTTTTTAGAGGCTATTTGAGAATGGCGATAATCCGCTTTTATTTTCAAGTGTTTCTCCAGTAATTCATTGATTTGTGCAGCCAATTCTATTAGCTCTTTATTGTCCGTAAAAACCATTACTTGCTCATCACTGTGCGTTTCTATGATTTTTTTGAGCTTATCACTGATTTCCCGTAATTTTGCTTGTGTTCCTGTGCGGAAAGTAAATTGCTGATAAAATACAACACATACCAAAAAACGATACAAATGCACAGAAAAAAAATAATCGTTGTATCCTTCATACATTTTCCCCCAATTTGTATCCAATCCCCCATACGGTGATGATATACCGGGGATTGCGAGTATCTTCTTCGATTTTATTTCTAAGACGACTTATGTGCACATTCACAGCATTTTCATCACCAAGATAAGCATCCTTCCAAACAAGAGCATATATTTGTTCCTTTGTATAAACCTTTTTCGGATGTTGCATAAGCAGCTTCAAAATTTCGTATTCTTTTGCAGTGAGTTCCACCCGTCTTCCGCTCTTTGTCATGTATAATCTGACAGGTTCATTACTAATTCTCCGGCAGTTAATCGTTTCGGAATATCCTCTGATCCTTGATCATATTGATTTCTCCTGCGAATATTTGCCTTAATGCGAGCTAACACTTCCACAACAGAGAACGGCTTTGTAATATAATCATCTGCTCCTAAAGTCAAACCTTGAATTTTATCAATTTTTTCGTCTATCCTTTGCAGAGATAATAATCAGTGGAACAACACTATGTTCTCTAATATGCTGCATAACATCCATTCCACTGATTTTAGGTTATCATCAGATCAAGAAGAATCATACTAAAGTCTGTGCGATCAAAATAGTCACATGCCTCTTGTCCGTCGTATGCACAAATCACCTCATAATTTTCTACGGTTAAATAGTTTTTTAACATTTCGCTGATTTCTTATCATCTTCTATCAATAAATTTATTCTGATTCATAGATTCGCTGACTCCCTTTTGTAATAAAAAATTTTGCCTTATATTATACACTATATACGCCCGCACCGACAAACACAAGAAATAGTCCTTAGGTAGCTTTCCCATCACTGAAATTCCAGATAATCTCCACATGCCGCTCATCCCACACTTTTACCTTTCTTATGAAACTATCCACGGTTTCCTGGTTCAGCTCATGGACCTTACATGCTTTCCAAATCTTATCGGCATCCGGCAAGCCTGTATGCTTCTCTGCCTCCATCTCTACCAAAAGCATCTTTCTGCCCTTTGAAATTTTCACATTTTTATCGCATCTTCCTTCTTCTGTACCTTTTCTTTGCATGCCAGATATTCTTCTTTCAAAATTTCCTTCATTTTTATATCGCTCATAAAGTATGATCTGCTCTTTTCCTGTAATCTCCAAATTTTTTCGGGCTTTTCGCAGCTTAGCCATCTTTGCATCGTACTGTCTTTTCTGTACCTCCTGATACAGCTTCCACACTTCTTTCAGTTCAATCTGCCTGCAGATTTCATTTTTGCACAGCGGATACAAGCATCTGCTCTAAAAGAAATATGTTCACTTTTTTCAAACAGTTCTCATTGCCGGTCGTATAACGATCCTTGCAATAAAAATAAGGATGTTTCGCATTCCGATAGCACAAAGCCCTGCCACACTCTCCGCATAGTACCTTTCCTGTCAACATGTGTGCCTTTCGTGGCTGATAAGGTTTTGATATTCCTCTCGTCCGCTGTACTTCCTCAAAAATCTCCCGTTCAATGATCGGTTCATGATGATGATAGGTAATCTTCCACTCACTTTTTGGTTTTAAGTGATTTTTTCCTCCTACAGCATCCTTTTCATATTTCCCATATACGACATCTCCGGCATAAAAATCATTTCGCAGTATCTTGCAAATGGTCGTATGATGCCATGAAAATTCCTTCCCCAAAGGGTTCCGATGTGTTACTCCTCTCGCCGCCAGATATTCCACCGGTGTTTTTATCTTTTCCTTGTGAAACTTCTTTGCAATATCCACAGAAGAATAACCCTCTAACGTCAATCGGAAAATTTCCCGGATTACTTTCGCCTCTTCTGGCACAATCTCTACTTGATTCTTATCATCTGCTTTCTTACGATATCCAAACGGACAGTTTGCACTGCAATAGATTCCCCGCTCTTTTTTAGAATGCAGAGAAGAAATTACTTTTCCTGATAAATCCTTCGAATAGAGATCGTTCACCAGCGCTTTAAATGCCAGATCCATACCTATCATTTGATTCTGAACAACTCTACTGTCATAATGATCATTCACAGAAATAAAACGGATGCCCAAAAACGGAAAGAGCTGTTCGACATAGAAACCCATTTCTACATAGTCTCTGGAAAAGCGGGAAAAATCCTTTACGATAACACAATCTACCTTCTTCTGCCGGACACATCTTAGTAATTCCTGCATGGCAGGTCTGTTCATGCTAGTTCCGCTGTAACCATCATCTACAAACTCGAAAATCTCACACCCATACGGGCATCCCGTAATACATGCCTTCGGCTGGCAGACTTCGTCTGATAAAATTTCCCCTCTAAAATTTTGCTCAATATATTCTTTTAGCAATAAACGTTGACAAGAAATACTGTTACTTTCCTGAGTATTCCGGTCATCTTCCTTGGACAATCGCAGATACATTGCGATGTTCATCCTATTTTGCATCGCTTATTCCTCCTGAGACTTTTACAAATTTTTAAAGATTTTTTTCTTTCCCATGACCTTCGGGCAAGAAATATCTCACGCTTTCTATTCCATCCATATATCCTTCCATTTCCAGAGAACCTCGATCCGTTTTCCAGGATACACATAGATTTTCCCTATCAGGTTTTGTACCAGTTCCGCATTCAACACAGCGCCACCTTGACATTTCAAAACCGTGCAGAGAGCTTGATTCTGCTTATCTACCAGTCTGTCAACCGAAGCATATTTTAGAGATAACTCCCGCAAAAGCCGCTGATTTTGTTCCCTTTTTTTCTTCCAGTTTCTTTTTGATTTCCAGAAATTGAGTCTGTGAAGTGCTCCCGCTTCGATACTCCATATAACAAAAACTGATCTTCCTATCTATGTTCTCTACCGATTTTTGCAGCTCTTTTTGTGTTTTCTCTATCTGTCCTTTTTGTATTTCTCCAACCTCTCGATTAAAATCTGTAAGTTTTTTCATCTGTATATCACTGAGAAGAAACTCTTTTTTCAACAGATGCAATATCACTTTCTGAAGCTGAAGAACTGTAATCGATTCATTTTTACATTTGTCTTCATCAATGCGTTTTCTATTCGGGCATCCATAAGAAACAAAAGTCCTCTTTTTGTTATTAGAAGACTCTCTTTCTGTCACCGTCCGGCTAAATTTATGTCCACATTCTCCGCAATACAAAATGTCCCGGAACACCTCTTCCATCGTATTATTCCGAAGTGATCTGGACTTTTGGATCTTACGGTTTCCCTCCAGCCTTTCTCCTACACGACAAAAGACTTCTTCCGGAACAAGAGGTTCATGGACATGTTCTGCTATGATCGGTTCTCTTATATGCTTGCCGGATTGCGCAAGATTTCCTATGTAAACGACATTACTCAACAAATACCGGATAGCTTCTCTCCTCCACTGCCTCAGTTTCTGCCCCTCCTGCTGGTAAACAGTTTTGTATGCTTTGTAATCGCCCGGGCAGTGAATCTTTTGCTCATACAGCCACTTTACAATAGAAACAACGTTTTCCCCGGAATCATAACGCACAAAAATCTCTCGAACGATCTCACTGGTCAAAGATTCACGCACCAACGTCCGTCTCCCATCCATTTTTTCGATTCGAAAACCATACGGCGGAACACTGCCTAGATATTCTCCCTGCTTCCTCTTTGTCTGCTTGCTGGCTTTTACCTTTTCTGCAACGTCCCTTGCATATAGTTCGTTGGCTATATTTTTCAAATGCATGGAAAGCGCTTCATTACAATCTCCTTGTTTTGCGCTGTCATACTGATCTGTAATAGAAATAAACCGGACACCCATGAAAGGAAACATCTTTTCCACAAAGTTTCCCACCTCAATATAGTTTCTTCCGAATCTCGAAAAATCTTTTACGATCACACAGTTTATCTTTTCCTCTCTCACATCCTGCATCAATCGCTCAAAATCACTCCGCCAAAAATTCGTTCCCGTAGCCCCTAGATCCGAATAACAGTCATACAATAGAATATCCTTATGAGTCTCTATAAACGTCTTCCCCATCTCAATCTGCGTTTCAATAGACACTTCGTCGCCATCCTGATGATCTACAGACAGCCTTGCATAAACGCCTGCCACATATGCTTTCTCTGTTTTCTTTTCAAAAAGTTCCTGACTTTCCAGCCGTCTTTTGCGTTTTGATGTTCTTGCCACTGAGATCACCTCCTGATTACGAGCCTGCCATTCTTCTTATCTCTTCCTGATACCCAAATTGTATCACAATCCGTTTCTCCTCATAAACTTCTATCCGCTCCACAAACGCCAGCAGTGCCTCCCTGTCTAACGTCGTAATATGCATCGTCTCTTTTAGCCGCTCCAACCTGACATTAGAGTGCACTCCCTTGTAAAACAATTTCTTTACCAGTTCCTCCTGCTTTGCAATCGCCCATCCCGTTTCTAGATACTGTTTTTCATAAATTGCGCTAAATTTTTGAAAATCTGCCTGCGTGATCACTCCTGCTTTCCAGTCTTCATAAAGCCCTGCGCGAAGTTTCTGATAGTTCTCTTGCTCACCGCGCAGACGTATCATCTCCTGCTCAAATCCAACAACATCTTCCAAATGCATTTCCCTTGTCCGAAGATACTGCATCTGTCTGTTTTCATCGATCAGAAGTGCTGCTTGCAGCCGGATGATCTGAAGTATGACTCTTTTTAAATCCGCTTCCAAAATACGGTGTCTGCTGCAACCTTCGCTCCGATTTCTCGTGGAACAGATATAAGATATTTTTTCTGTTCCCTTGTATCTGTTCATACGTCGGACCATCGGCTCTTTACAGTCTCCGCAAAACAGAATCCCCGAAAACATATGCGCTTTTTCTTTTCCTTTCTCGGCTCTGGTATCTACTTCCAAAAGTCGCTGCACCTTTTGGTAATCCACTTTGGAAACGATCGCTTCATGAGTTCCCTCTACTTTACACCATTCCGACTCCGGCTTTTCTAAAATCTTTTTAACCTTATAATTGACTTTCTCTCGTTTTCCCTGCACCATCGTTCCGGTATAAATTTCATTGGTCAAAATTCGCTTGATTGCTACCGCAGACCATTTGGATACGATTCCTGCCTGAAACCCTGTGGCATAATGTTCGCCATGGGATTTCTTATATTCCAGCGGGGAGAAAATTCCATTTTCATTCAGTTTGTTCGCAATGGCAAGATTGCTCATTCCATCCAGTTTCCACGCAAAAATCTTTTTCACAATTTCTGCCGCATAGGTATCTATAACAAGCTTATTTTTATCCTCTCGATCTTTCTGATATCCATAGACTGCAAACGCCCCGATAAATTTCCCCTGCTCCCGTTTTATTTTCTGATGTGATTTTACCTTTTCTGAAATATCCTGACAGTAGAAATCATTCACAAAATTCTTTACCGGTATTACAAAAGATGTTGTATTCTTATCTGCAGTCAGACTATCGTAATGATCCGTAATCGCAATAAAACGCACAGAAAAAGCCGGGAAGGTCTTTTGAATGAACCGCCCGGCTTCAATATAATCTCGTCCAAATCTAGATAAATCTTTTACAACAACACAATTTACCTTCCCATTTTTAATGTCTTCTATCATTCTTTTAAAATCCGGTCGATCAAAATTCGCCCCTGAATACCCATCATCAATATAAAGATCAAACAACTCCATATCCGGCTGTTCTCTTACAAACGAACAAGCAAGGGCACGCTGAGAGGAAATACTGTCACTTTCTCGTTTTGCACCGCAATTCATATCTCCATCCTCCCTCGATAAGCGAAGATAAATCGCCGTATGATAACATACATTTTTTTGCATCTTGCTTCCTTCTGCCTTTTAATATTTTGTTTCTGCAATTTTTGAAATATACTGTTTCAACCGGTCATTCAAAGTCTCTGTACAGTCGGAATATCCAACTTTTACAATATATTCTCCCACCCGTACAAGATAAGGGTTATGTACCTGTTCCACATACCCCTTTACTCTTCTTTGTACCGACTGTTTCGTGTAAATTTCAATTTCACTAATATCTACCAATTCATCGGTATTTACATTTTTTATATCCACCTGCTGCATTTCCCGCAAACTCTTTTCCTCCAAGTGATAGCCCCCTTTCTACTTGAGATTGTATGCACCTGGGGACTTGTCTCATGCTAAAAAAGTGTTCTTCATTTCTTAAGGTTCATTCTTACATAAACTATCTCTGAACAAAAAAGGTCTCGCCGGTCTTTTTGTAGACCGAGAGACTTACTTTTCAAGAAATTTGTTCTTATTTATTGATGCCCTTTACTATTTATATATCAGCTATTTTCCTCAACTTTGCAATATAATAACTCATTCCCCAGTATCAAGCACCGCAACACAGATGCCCTGCCCGGAAACTTTTCTATCGTTTATATCCTCACACGAGTAACGAATGGCTTTTTTTACATCTTTCATATGCATATCCCTTTTTCATTAGGATATTCATTTCTTTAACGGATAGTGTGTAAATTTTCTGCACAGACGTTTCTCTCTTCCTGTTCCGCTTATTTATGATCTACAAAAATAAACTGCAGAAAGCGAATGAAGGTATAAATCATAAACAATACGGCAATCACCGTTTCTATCAGAACAACATATCGGAGCATCGGTATCGGCTGCTTCATATTCGCAAGACAGACCATTGTCTGCTTTGTTGCAATCGCGCTGATAACAAATGGGAAGGTAAATGCCGCATAGCTTGGATAGAATTTCAGCTTCAGATAACTGATCGCTTTCACAAGCGCCAAAACATATAGCACGGTTGCCACAAGCAGCATCGCCAACAAAAATTCTCTTGATTTTGGTGTTACTGACTGTACATATCCGGCAACACAAAGGCTTGTAGGCGCTGCATAAATACAGAAAAGCGGCTTTGCAGGTTCTGGAATCTCTTTGTATTTCATATAACGGATTGTCACAAGAACTAATAAACCGATTAACGTCAAAAAGTCCAAACCAGAATGCACCGGCACCTATTGCAAGCTCTTCAAAAGCTGGAGCCGTAACTGCCGCAACTGCAATTCCCCACATATACAATAAAATAACTGGCAAATACTTCGGCATCTGAGTTTAAGCAAAAACTTTATTGTGAAATAAACAATCAATATAATATGTAACCCAATCGCAAAATACCAGATGTATTTTGCTCCCAACACCAATAAATGGCTTGATATACGTGCTTAATAACATCAGTGCCATCGGAAATGTCGCAGCCACACTCGCCAAAATCGGATTTTTAAAATCTTCTTTTATCATCTCCGGAAACATTATGAGTTTCATCAGAACAAGTATCAGTAAAAATGTAGCTATTCCTCCACAGACATATCGAATTCCCTCACCATAACTCTGCAAAAGATTGCCGAGAGCGGCGAATCCAAGCATAACCCCACAAAGAGGAATTGGAACTTTTTGTATCATTTTTTTCATGTCATTCTCACCTTTTGTCTTAAAATTTCAGCAACCGTACGTCTTGGAGCCGGTTCATCCACCTCATCTAGATTCTTCATTCCCAATTCACGGCAAATCATTTGGGCAACCTTCCATGCACAAAGTCCCCGTAAAGAAAATGCATTGTTCCTTGTGTTCCCCACGTCCTTTGTCAAACTCTTTTGTCAGAACGCGACAGCAGATTGCATTTTTACCATTGGCCTTTTTAAACCAGTCATGAAGCTCTTTTGTCAGTTCCATACATTTGACACTTTTGGATTTGTCGGTCCATCCTGCTCTGTGCGCCCAAAAAATAGTCCAAGTGCAAGAATTCCTCCATTAAAAGCACCACAGACACACCCGGATTTTCCTGCGCCGACTGCCATACCAGAAGCCATTGCAATCACTTCCTCTGGAACATCCAGCTTAAATTCATCGCGGATTGCACTGACTAAAGCCTCACAGCAATAGTATCCTTCTTTAAATTTTTTCTCAGCCACTTGCTGCACAGTTCTTGGGCTAATTTCAGTTACTCCAATTTTCATATAGATTTCCTCCTCAAATATAAATTTTGCTGCTTTTAGTTTAACATATCTGAACAGAATATCGTTATCATTTATTTTTATATAACTATAGGCATATTTTATAAACAATCTAAAATGCAACCAACATTCCCTCTGTTTTTACTAAAATCTTCCTTTTTAAATTTTTTCTGTTTTTTGGGAAACATGAATAAGCCCTCCCACATAGTATAGGAGTGTAAACAATCTCAAATGGAGGATTTAACATGAGTGATTTAACAGCTACTAACTGTGGATGTGGATGCGGTGGAGAAGACAGATGCGGAAATAACAATTCTTGTCTGTGGATCATCCTCTTATTATTCTGCTGTGGCGGTTTCGGAAACGGACACGACAACGGATGCGGATGTGGTGACAGCTGTATCTGGATCATCTTATTACTTCTCTGCTGCGGCGGATTTGGTAATGGATGCGGATGTGGCGATAGAAATTCTCTTTGCTGCTAATCTCTTCTGCAAGGCGGGGCAACATGCCCCGTCTTTCTTTTGGAAAAAACTCGACTGCCTTGCTCCATTCTTTCTCACAAAATCATTTTTCTAAACATGCTTAGATGTCTTCCTTGTCATTTTCTTCTGCGTTTGCTCTCTCCTCCTGTTGTTTCCTCTGTGCTTCCATCTTCCTTTGAAAACATTCTTCATCTAATTCATATACTGCATTTCTGTCAATGATTAAAATTTGTTCCATCTTTTCCTCATTTCCATTTCTCTTTTCTTTATTATATGAAGGAAAAAGAAAAAGGTATATCTTTCTCAATCTGCTCATATATATTGATAACGCAATGGAAAGGAGTTTCTATGGACGATCAATCAAAAATTCCCATGACACCATTTGACACACTGATCTCGACACCCGGTCTGCGGATGATGAAACTGATGATTCCCTATCTTCCCCCATCCAACCAGCGGATGCTCGCAGTCTATGTGAAGTTTATGGAATTACAACAGACGTTTTCTTTTTTTCAGAATTTTCGCTCAGATTTACATAGCTGTGCTTTTGAAAAGGAAGTGTCTTCGCCATCTGACATTCTGGAAGAACTTCGCCCATTCCTGAGAAAGAGCGACTGTGAAATGATCGATCAGATACAGAATATGCTAAGCGCAATGGAAATCGCTGCCTCATTTCAGAACATGACAAAGGAATCCTCCTCAAAACAATCTTGTTCCGATGCCTCATCTGACAGCTCATCTTCCACTCCCGCATTTGACCTTTCCATGTTGCTTCAAGGAATGCTTTCCCCGGAGCAACAGAACCTTTTTGAAACTTACAGAGATCTGTCATCCGATGTTTCTGCTGCCGATACAGACGCAAATATGCAGGAACTTCCGATATCTCTGGAACCTAATTCTTTGGAGGGAATTGTATATGAACAACTGGATGGAACACCCAATGTTACAGAAGATGGACCCGGCAAAACTGGAACTGATCCGGACTGCAGCCACAAAAACGAACGGGAAATCCGGCAATGACCTTGCCCCGATCCTCCTTACCCTGATCACAAACGCAAATAAGAAAGGCATCCGTTTCTCGCCTGATGAAATTTCATTGATTTTGGAACTTTTAAAAGAAGGAAAATCAAAAGAAGAGCAGATGCAAATTGATAAAACCGTCCGAATGGCCAGTTCACTTTTGAAAAATAGAAAATAAATTGCTTGTATTAAGTAAAAGAGGTACTTTTTAACATGGCACAAATATTTTTCAATATTTATCTGCCACAAAAAGTACCTCTTTACTCCTGCTTAATCTCTCTTACTCATCCATGCTTCAATGTCTTCTGTCGTCTTTAGGATTCCTTTGGAAAGATCTACCGCTTTCCCTTCTGTGATCAGAATATCATTCTCAATGCGGATTCCAATCTCTTCTTCCTCAATATAAAATCCTGGCTCTACCGTGATGACCATTCCTGGTTCCAGTACCTCATAATCAGAACAACTGATATCATGTGTGTCTAACCCCAGTTGATGGGAAACTCCATGATAATAGTAATCTGCTACTGTCTTTCCATCTTTTGCAAGTCCAAGTTCATCAAGTCTTGCTGCGTAGTGATCGATCACCATCTGATTTAATTCCCGAAGTGTCATACCCGGCGCTGCTTTTTCAATAATCAAATCTTGTGCGGATAATACCAAATCATAAATCTCTTTCTGACGTGCAGTAAATTTTCCATTGACTGGGAATGTTCTTGAGATATCTGCACAATAATGCTCATTTGCACTTCCAAGATCGATCAAAACGAGTTCTCCGTCCTTGACTTCTTGGTTATTCTCTTTGTAATGCAATGTCGTCGCTCTTACGCCTCCCGCAACAATACTTGGAAATGCATGTTCCCTCACACCTTGTTTGCGCAGCGCAAAATCAAACGCTCCCTCCATCTCACATTCGTTCATACCCGGTTTTACATACCGCATCAATTCTTCGATCGCCTTCTGTGTTGTATGCTGTGCAACCATCATTTTTTCAATTTCAATATCTTCTTTTTTGATACGCTGTCCTACAAAATCTGCGTAGATATCTCTGATTTCCACTGCCGGATACTGTTCCTTAATGCGTGCTGCCAAAAGATGTGCCTGTGTCGGAGCCTGGGTCACTTTATATTTCCACAAATCCAGCGCAACTGTGAGTTTTTTGCTGCTTCTGGATGATTCTATCAGACTGTTGAAATTTCCGTCAAATGCTTCCAGGTAGCAGATTTTCTCAATCCCACTGATCTCTCTTGCCTCGTTTTGCACGCATTCTTGCACCAACCATTTCGCCATCACCTCATCAAATTGGCTCAATATAGAGTTCCTCCGCCATAGTTCCTTCTTTTAGCTTCTTCAGGACAAGAATCATATGTTCTCTATCAATTCCTGTATAATAATCAAAAAATTCCGATCAACCGAAAATTCGTATTCTTCATCGGCAGAACGCATCGGCGCTGTTCCTGAATAGATAACTGCGATTGATGGTGCTTTCATTCCTTCCATTAACTTTGCTCTTCTTGCTGCATAGACTTCTCTCATTGACTTTTTTCTCCTACTAATTTGTTATTTTTGGCTCTCCATCATTTCTGTCTGCAATCCGCAGGCACACGCAAGGTCTCTGTAATATTCTCTGACATCCTCATTTTCACAGAACAGTGGAAATGCCATCTGATAATTCCCCCAGAGCACCGCCCTGTTCTTTATAAAATAAAAAGAGGAAAACAGCCACTCCCTCGCTGTAATATCGAGCAGGAAGGTACAAATTTCATTGTCCAGCGGATAGTATATCTTTCCCTCCGTACATTCCATGCGCTGTACATATGATTTTTCGTCCGCAGAAAGCCCGGAGAGAAAGTGCTCTTTTTCTTCCTTTTTTAAAGAAGAATAGTAAAAATCGGCATAGCAGTCCTGCTCCTCTATCACCTGCAAAAGAAATTTTTTCATTTTTTCTTTCGTACCCCTAAGCAGAATGGATGGATAAAGAACTTCTCCTTCTTTCAGTGTATCTATCAAAAGTGCTCCTGCCTTTTCCACTTCTGCTTTGGTCATAGAATGAATCACAGTATTCTCCCCTTTCCATGAAATTTGTATCTCAAAACTGCTTTTATTATAGCACAATCTTTGTTATACTAAAACTACTTTTCAAACCATAAAAATAATATTTACGAAAAGAAAGGATTACTTATGAGAAATATATTGCTGACATTAGAATACGATGGCAGCCGCTATCAGGGATGGCAGCGCCTCAGAAAAGGAGAATCTACAAACACCGTTTCCAATAAGATATTAGAAGTGCTTAAAAAGATGACCAATGAGGATGTAGAATTATTCTGCGGAGCCCGCACAGAAGTCGGAGTCCATGCTTATGGACAGGTTGTCAATTTTAAAACAACAACAGATATGACCTTATTAGAGATCAAACATTACATGAATCGCTATCTTCCGATGGATATCGCAGTACTCTCCGTGGAAGAAAAACCGGAGCGTTTTCATGCAAGCCTCAATGCAAAAAGCCGGATTTATCTATACCGTGTTGCTATTGCAGAAGTCCCAAGCGTGTTCGACCGCAAATATACATATCATTCTTTCAAAAAACCAGACACAGAACTGATGAAACAGGCAGCACTTCTGCTTGCAGGAAAACATGATTTCAAGAAGTTTTCGACCGTAAAGAAAAACAAATCTACAGAAAAAGAAATCTTGAATATTGATATTTACGAAGATTTGGAAGAGATTCAGATTACACTGGAGGCAACTGATTTTCTCCACAATATGCCTCGCATGATTCTCTCCACCCTGCTCGATATCGGACTTGGCATCCGCCGCAAGGAAGAAATTGACGAGATTTTCTCTCCTACTTCCTCTACTGTGGCAAGCGCACCTTGCGATCCGAAAGGGCTCTATCTGCAGGAAGTTGTCTACGATCGTTAAAACAACTTGGAAAAGTATCTTGTACAGTGATTTTGTGCACCTATTTCTTGAATAAAAGCACGATCTCTGTATTCACTTATTATCACAGGAAAGGAGCCTCTTTTTTATGAAATTATTATCAATCGGAAAATCAGACTTAAAAACACCTTACATCGGCATGGGAACATGGGCCATCGGCGGTGGTGTATGGTGGGGGGAAAATGATGATGTGCTCTCCATCCACACTGTCCATGAAGCGCTGGATCATGGAATCACATGGATCGACACCGCTCCGGTATATGGGGTTGGTCACAGCGAAGAGGTTGTCGGAAAAGCATTGAAGGACAGACGTCATAGTGCAATTCTCTCAACAAAATGTGGGCTGGAATGGAGACACGAGACCCCATGTTTCCACAAAATCATCGAAGGGAAACATATTTACCGAGATCTGTCTGCCAAAAGTATCCGTCAGGACGTAGAAGAAAGCTTAAGACGTCTTCAGACTGATTATATTGATCTTTTATACACACACTGGCAGACACCGGATCTTTCTCTTTTCCCACTCGAAGAGACGATGGACACTCTGATGGCATTGAAAAAAGAAGGCAAAATTCGTGCGATCGGAGCCTCCAATGTCACACCGGAACAGCTTGAACTTTACTGCCAGTACGGACAACTCGATGTGATCCAGGAAAAATATAGTCTGCTTGACCAGCGGATCCGCACAGATCTTCTTCCGACATGCCAGAAGCACCAAGTATCTATCCAGGCATACTCCCCGTTGGAACAAGGGCTTTTGACTGGAAAAGTAACTATGGATACCGTTCTCTCTGATACAGATGTCCGCAACAACAATCGTTTCTGGAAAAGCGGCCGCCGCAAGGAAGCCCTTGCTATGTTAGACTCCTGGAAACCAATGTTGGAAAAATATAACTGTTCTTACAGCAGTCTTGTGATCGCACTGACTGCCGCTACGATCCCGGATCTTCATATTCTCTGCGGAGCCAGAAAACCTGAACAACTCATCGATAATGCAAGCGCACTTTCGCTAAAGCTGGATGCCGAGGATATCAGACAGATGCTTGCTGCAGTTCCTGCTCAAATCTAAAACAGGAGGGAGAACAAACTTGGAACAGATCAGACAAAATTATTATGGCAATTTATGTACGGAAATGTATGAAATCCTACACAGCGAAGCGCCGTCAGACGAACTGGACTTTTATCTGTCTTATGCAGAAAAAGGGAAAAAGATACTGGAACCACTCTGTGGCAGCGGGCGTTTTCTTGTCCCTTTCCTGGAACGTGGTTTTACAATTAGCGGAATCGATTTATCAGAGGAAATGCTTGCGAAATTAAAGCAGAAAGCGCCAATGGCTTCTGTCGCCTGCAGAGATATCCTTCAGTATTCTTCTGATAGACTTTTTGATTACATCTTCATATCCTCCAGCTCTGTATCACTTTTCACTGATATTTCTGTATGCAGACAGCTTCTTGAAAAAATGAAATCACTGCTGTCCCCAGACGGTGTCTTTGTCTTTGCAGTAGATACAACCGCAAATAGATGTATCGATGACACAGAGTATATTCCTTCTGTCACTGTCCCTTTCGAAGACGGTACTGCATTGACCTTGAAAACAAAAAACTACTATGAAGAGAAAAGTCAGACACAGTTTTCTCCGGGCATCTATGAGTTATGCCGGAACGATGAATTGCTATCACAAGAATTTATGGATTTTCAGACACATCTCTATACCTTTGGGGAAATGGAAAGATACCTAAAAGAAGCCGGATTTTCGACGATC
>ENA-OQCW01000566-OQCW01000566.1-human-gut-metagenome-genome-assembly--contig:-NODE-566-length-20498-cov-11.124000_pt1 | contig 20498 bp, 27 predicted proteins | sample MGYA00242767_ERZ504593 | MGnify/ENA primary metagenome ERZ504593 (study PRJEB26092, sample SAMD00036307) | human gut metagenome | host: Homo sapiens | study: EMG produced TPA metagenomics assembly of... | reverse complement strand
TATCATAAAAGCAAGGGAAAAAACGGGAAAGTCATTACAAAAGTGGAAAGTCGGGTACAAAATTTGCAGGTCGCTTTCAAAATGTGAAACTCGTTTACAAAACGGGAATCTCGGATGACTATTGAACTTAATTTTTGTTTATATGGTCATTTCCTGCAAAAATTGGTCATTTTCTGCAAAGAGTATTGAAAAACACCTTTTCTTAATGTAAAAAATGAGTAGAGATTAAAAGATATATATCCTATTAATTTCATTGAGAAAAGCTGTGGGCAGCATATACATGAATTGTAAGATGCTTGTCGATAAAAAAGAAAAATAAGGAGGTAACATAATGAAGAAAGTAACGAAAATTTTTGCATTTGCAGTAGCAATATGTATGTTGTTTTCAGTAACTACAACTACTGCATTTGCGGAAGAAACAATTACCAACATGACGTATGATGAATGGTTGGCAGAGCAGGAAAACAATAACACAGATATTGAGGAAAATGATTTAGAGCCTGTCAAAGTAACAACGGAGGAAAATCAAATACAGACACAGAGTATGGAATATACTGAACGTGTTGGATTTAGATCATTAGATTCTATTTTTGAAGAAAAAGGAGAAATAGAATTGGATGATACAGTGTCAATGGATAATATGGCTGAAAATCTTACTGACAGTATTTCGGTTGATACTGAAATGGAAAGAACTGCACCAACAGCTAATTTAATTCCAGTTATAGTAAACGAAGACTCTTTATCAGAAGGGCAGATTACAACAGATACAAGAATTGCATTTTTCTATAATGATACAGATGAAGATGGGGATCACAATAGCTTCCCGTTATGTGGATGGAAGTGCAGTAGATTATATTATTGGAACAATCAATGGGGATTTGATTGTACAGATTACAGATCCAGGAACGATACGTATTTATAATTTATCAGGTAGAAGATAGTGCAGGAGAGTATTCTCGCGTGGTTGGATATTCAATTAAATGTTATTGAAGCACCTGCGAAAGAAACATATCAGGCGTTTGAAGGTAGTTTTACCTCAGAAAAACGATTCTGCTACATATGATTTTTCAATAGACTTTTCACAGATGGATTCTGCTGCCGTATGTTTAAGTTAGAAAGGGCTATGTAGGCACAAATATTAAAGTTTACGATGAGAATGGAAATCAGGTTCTGAATAAAGGAACGAATTATAGACAGGCAAAAAATTGGGGTTATATTGATAAACCTTCCGATGATGTGACTGTTTGTAATTACACAGTAGTTGCTACACCTAATTCGTATGAAGATAGAGCAAGCGATTATAGGATTATAGTAGGCGATAAAAATGATACTGAATTGATGATGAGTGGCATTGAGAATACAGTTTTATTGGATCAATATTATGAATCAAAAGTAAATTTACAGAATAATTCATATGTACCTAATGTTGGTGAATATTGGTATAAATATAAAAGAAATTCGACAAGTGTTATTACGATTTTAAGTAGTGCTACAGATATTCGTTTTAAGATATTGAATGTGGATACTTTGGCAGTTATGTATGATTCAGCTAAGGATGACGATACGCATAAGACCTCATTTACAGGTAGTGGTGGTTGGTGCTGCGCTGAAAAAGCAAGGCTGACTACGGTAGTTGGAACAGAATATTATTTGGTAGTTTATTGTACGAATCCAACGGAAGGAGTATCTCTTAGAACAGGTAGTATAGCAACTGCTGTTGGAAATCCTGTTATGTGTGCTGCAAGCACAAAGATCATACCAGGAACATCTGTGACAGCTACGGGTTCAGGATATTCGTCAACACGGACATTTAGTGTAAGTGGAGATGATATTCCTAATACGGCACAGGTAAGAACTATTAGTCTTAGCGGAACAGGGATGTCTAAAATTAAAAGATGGAGATTAATGGCACCTAATAAGTCGGTTTGGGTTGCAAATGAATCTGACTTCTATCCAAGTATAAATTTTAATTTTGTAAATGATTCATCAAGCAACGCTAAACTAAAGGGAACATGGAGCGTGGCTTTTCAGTCGAGCAGCTCAAGTTACACATTTATTCCAAGTTATAGTGTTTCTTATTATTATGAATATGGCGATTGATGATTTTGGAGAATTTTAAAATTGATGTAATAATAAAAGTTTGATTGGAATGAGCAGCAATACTTGTTGTTGCTGCTCATTTGAGAGGATAATGTATGAGTGATAGTACCCTTCACATCGGAACGCTTGCTTCAAATAATGTAAACAATATTGTAAATGATACAAGTAAATATGATGAATACAAAGAAAAAGTAAAGGATTTGGAAAAAGAACTTCAAACCCGAAAAGACACTTTTGAGAAAATGACAGAACCACTGGTATATGTATGTGACTGTTATCAAAAATTTAATGTAGTCACAGGTATGCCTAAAAGCACATTCGGAGATTCTTTTGGCTATGCAATGCAGAAAGAAATTTCGGATTATATGCAGGATTTTTATGCTGGAAAGGTGAGCAGGGAGGATCTTGATTCTTATTTTGAGAAATGTTGTACTTCCATGCGTACTTACCGGACCGGACAGCATCAGACATCCGGAACCAATGAAGCAGATAATACACAGATCGTAAGTGAGATGTATGAGGTTTTTGCGAAAGAAAATGCAAGGGCGGCAGGTCAGGCGAACTATCAGGAAGGAAAAGCGTGGAATGAAAAATATTATTCTGATGGTCACAGTGATTGGACTTATTATAATTCAGATTATTACTATCAATGCAATGACACCAATGCGGCATTGAGAGAATCTGCTCGGAAGATGACGGAAAAATGGGAATTGGACGGGATTGACTGTGATGAAATAGAAGCAAATTCCAGCCTTACGTTAGATGGAGGTTTTGATTTTAACAGCATATGGAATTCGGATTTTAGGAATCAGGCTGGAAGGAGCAGTCTGGCAAAGGAATCAACGATACCGCCTGAGAATTTTAAGATGTTTTTTAAGGAACAGGTAACATCTTTTACAGAAGACAATAAATTTAATGGAAATCTGAAAATAACAATCGGAGAGAACAAATTCGATTTAAAGGTTCCATTTCAGACCTTACGAACTGGATCGGAAGGCGAAATTTGTAACGTTTGGGATTTAATGGAAGATTATTATTCAGAGTCAGGAGATAATTCTAACATCAAAAATTTCTTGGGGAATATGTCTGTATTTACACGATGGTACGCATATGAAACAAGAATCAATGACATATTTGGTGATTATGAAGTATCGCATAATTAACACGGTTGGAAAAATAAGAGAAAAGATATATTAGAAAGGTGAACTTTTGTGTGAAAAGTAAAATTTTTACAAAGATAATAGCTAGTGCAATGTCAGTTATGATGATTTTTTCGATGAGTGGAGTATCTGTAAAGGCAGCACAATTGCAGGAAAACAACGAATTGAAGACGGTTATGGTAGATATGAAAGATGTTGCAACAGGGGATGCTATAGTATATGCCAGTACGAGTACATCAACAAAGACATTGTCAAAGGATTATGCTACTTCAACAGGGCAGACAGGTGCAATCACTTCGATAGGACAGAATGTAGATTTCAGTAGTATTATTCCACAAGGATCAGTAATTGAAAGTATTACAATTTATTGTCCTACAGGTACTAGAGTAACGCAATCAAAATATACCACAATAAACAATTATTTGATTAGTAGTTATGAAACAGGAACAACAGCGACTGTATCTTTTAAGCAAACAAATAGCCCATCTTCAACAAGTAAAACTACAGCTTTTTCAGGAGAGGCAGCGAATGTTAAATTTTTAGTGAAAATTCAGGGAAAGATTATACAACAATATACAGGGATGGATGGATTTACTGTATTTGGTGGAAAGATGATAGTTACTTATCGCTAGTATGATTTAAGGAGACGAGTTAATGAGTATATCATTGTCAGGTATAGGAGCTATTGGAAAAGAGCAATTAATTTCCTCATGCAGTAACGGAGAACCGAATTGGTCTTATATTCCAACAAAGGGGGAAAGTTCAAAAACGCAGGCTGAATTTGTTAGTGAGATTAGAGAATTGGCACGACAAGCAGCTACGACAACAAATAAGACAGAATCCGAATATATTTCCAAACAGGTTCTTTGTTTACGAGCAGAATATCTATCAGATGTTGCACCTGATAGAAAACAATTATATGAACAGGCTAAAAATACAATGAAAAACCAAGGCAGTAATCAAAAATGTAAAGGATGTGGAGAATTAACATTATTGGATTTTTTGGAGAAAGCGGAAGGAAAAAATAGCGATTTTGCGGAAAAGCAGTTTGTGCTAGCGGGAGGAGGGACATTGAATTGCCCAATTTTAACTTCTGGTGGTTATGGTGCTGAAATTCAGTATCAGGGAGTAAAAGTATTATCTAATCTTGGAAACGGATGGGGTTATGAGATGACACCAGCGGAACTTGCAAAAAAAGATGAATTTTATTCTATTTATTGGAGTGAATATAATTCAGTAAAAGAAAATGGAAGTACCGAATTGAGAGAGATGCCAGATTATTTGGATCAGGATAGACCGTCTTTTGAAGCTAGAGCATAAAATAAACTTTTCTTGACAAATACAAATCTTGATTCAAAGAGAGTTAGAGAATAAGAGAAAGGATGTATTAATATGAAAAAGTTTAAAATGTTATTAAGCGTAATGGCACTTGGAGTATTATTGATTACGAATGTTGTTCCAGTTAGTGCTGCTGAAAAGATTCAATCAACAAAAATAGAAAGTCTCAGTGAACTTGACTTAGATACATACACTCAGGAATTGATGGAAGCTGATGATGGAATACAATTATATGCACCGGCTCCAGCCTTAACACAATTTAAGTTACTGCTTATCAACTCTGAAAAAGCAGGGCAGGAGACTATTCAAAATTCTTCATCTTCAATGCAGGTAGGCTCACGTTTAGATCATGGTGGAACATGGTTTCAGGCAATAACGGCAGAAGTAGGGTATGCTAAAACCAGATACGCATATTTTAACGGTGTTAGAATGACATTGACAGCATCAGAGCCGATGTATCTTGACAGTGATAATATCGTAGATGGATATTATTGTCTTTGGACATATGAAGGAAGTGAATATGAAGCTGGAACATTTACAGCAAATTCCACTTCGGCAAATTCTCCGTGGAATACAATGAGTTTGAGATTTAATGTGTACTAAGGAGGATTTGCACTATGCAGATTAATTCTAATTATTCTATGAATGGTGTGCTGTATGAAACTAGACGTAAGCAGGATAATATCCCTCAATTTAGTACAGAATGTGTTGTTCAGGAAAATGAAAATATAAATCCGTATATGGAAGAAGTAGACTTTGATGAAAAAGCATTTGATATGATTGGATCGAACGCTCCACAGGATGTAAAGGATGCATGGATGGAAGCTGCTAAGGAAGTAAATGCAAATGGCTTGGGAATAAAGGGAAACGGAATGTTGAGCCATATATCGCAGATGATGGTACAAAGGCTGAATAAACAGATGAAAGGGGAAGACGATGTGGATAACATCGACATTTTGGGAAATACAACAGAATCTGCAATTCAGGCAACGAAACAGGCACTGTACGATTTAGATCACCCAAAGGAATATGTTCCGAAAAGTATAGAAGTTCAGCGAGCTTGTATGAAAGAAAGAGAATTTTATGTTGCGTTTCTGGAAAAATTAGAAAAGTTATAATTCATAAAACAAAAAAGATGCAGAGATGTATATTATCAACAATTATACATTTCTGCATCTTTTTATTTTGAGCATTCCAATAGTAATACGCTAAATCTTAAATAACTGTATATAAGGAAAATATGATATGATTATATTCAAATATGAAATTACAGGATCAGAGGTATACACAGTATGTACAGAGACACTATATTTCAATATGTAAAAAAACAATATGGAACAATTCCAGAATATCTGTGGAATGATTTACCAGATAGTGCAATACTTCGTAATGACAATGGAAAATGGTACGCAGTATTTATGAATTTGGAAGGCTTTAAAATCGGATTGGATACAAAAGATAGGGTTGATATTATGGTTGTAAAATGTAAGCCGGATATGATAAGTGTTATGACACACATGAAAGGCTTTCTGCCGGGATATCACATGGATAAAAGTAATTGGATCACAATTCTTCTGGATGGGACAGTCCAGGAGGCGAAGATATTAGATTTTCTTGATATGAGCTATGATTTGACGGACGGGGCAGATTGAGGAAAGTATGAAATAATATTTAAAAACGATAATATCCTCTTGTGAAGAAAGTTGCATAAAAGCTAAGTATATTTTCAATAAAGTTGTGAAGTTTATTTTTCATGGAAGTCTATCGCCTTTCGTTTTCCTATGACTATTACCATAATGATCTGCAAGATCTGTTTGTGGGACAACTGCATATTACATAGGGTAAAATCTGTGTGTGAAAAAGTTTGCATAAAAGCTAAGTAAGTTTTCAATAAAGTTGTGGAATTTGTTTCTCATGGAAGTTCATCTCCTTTCTGTTTACGCTGTCATTATAAAACACGAAGGGGGATATTACTTGCCAAATAAAAAACTAAATAGACAAAATTGCAACGGGCAGAAAGTGTGTAAATATTCTCTGTCCGTTGCAGTTTCTTATATATTTTTGCTATACCGATTGCTAATAATATTGCAACAGCGGATTTTATGATTCATTCCACGCTTATGAATGAACAGTATTCACATCAGATTGAAAATTTTAAAAACACTGTGGATGTCAGAGTAAAAGAAATGCAGTGATGGATATGATAAATAGCCAAAAAACGTCCGCAAATAGAATTTACAACAGAATATAAAGCAGATAAAGACGAATGGTATCAGATGTGCCATTCGTTTTTTTAATAAAAGCACAAATTAACCTACTTACGAGCATAAAATGATGTGCGTTGGGTTGTTTTCTGGACTATGAGAATCAAAGTCCCATTGATATGATTAACATGGAAAAGAGGTGCAAAATCTTGGATACAGGAAGAAAAGATGCCAATATACAGATAGGAAAGAGACTAAGAGAGGCAAGACTGAATATGAACCTCGAAAAGTCAGAAATTGCGGATGTATTAGGTGTTACGGTGGAACATTATCGAAAGCTTGAGGCGGGTATAACGGGAATATCTGTAGATAAAGTGCTGACACTCTATCATAAATATGGAATTGATCCTACATATCTGATAACAGGTGAGAGCAGTATGAAAGATTTTAATCTGGATTACTATGTTGCAAACAGCACAAAGGAGCAGAGAAATGAGTTCTTTGACCGTGTGCTGGCTTATTTATCTAAGTTGATTAGATAAATTGAAGTGCTTCCTACTTCCAAGCCCGAAAAGGAGGAAGTGTTATGCTTAATATTGCGGTCTGTGATGACAGCAGAACAGATGTAGAAATGCTGGAAAGTGCTTTTGATAAGTTAGCGCAGTACCAGTTTTCTTATGAAGTGTATTTTACAGCGAAGGAGTTGCTGAAGCATGTTATAGATTATGGAGAAATGTATCATCTGTATATATTTGACATTGAAATGCCGGAGATGAATGGTTTGCAGCTTGCAAAAGAAATCCGGAAAATAGATGCCAAAGCATTGTTTGTATTCCTGACTGGATATACTCAGTATGTTATGGATGTTTTTGAGGTTATTACCTTTGACTATATTTCTAAACCGATTACAGTGGAAAAGCTGGAGTCCGTTCTTTTAAAAGCCATGCAGTATCTTCATATGATAAAGCGTGACTTTGTCTTTCAGTTCCGAAAAAATCAGTTTCGTATTAGCTGCGATGATATTGTGTATTTTGAGAAGAAAGGTCGTCAGGCAGTGATACATACGATTTCAGAAAATTTCAAGGCAAATATGACAACTGAAGAAATATGGAAACAGCTTGATGATAAGGTCTTTGCCCATATTCATGTATCATATATCATCAATCTTGGGCATATCAGGGCGATTGATGGAGATGAAGTAGTGATGGACAATGAAGAAAGACTTCTGATTGCCCGCTCCCATAAGCAGAATTTAAAAGAAAAACATATGGAGTTTGTAAGGAGGATGGTTTAAGGATGGAATATGTGATACGCTTTGCCATCAGCCTGTTTGATCTGGCAGTGTTTATGTATTATTTTCATTCCAATAAGAAAATGAAACCAGTATCAAAGGTATGGATATGGGCTGGATTTACCATTGCTGCAATTATATGGACATTTGTCAGTAGCATAAAAAATCCGTATCTGAATCTTGCGACTCTTTTGATTGTGCTTATACTGTTATCATTTTATTATGAATCAGGAATGTGGACGAGAATTATAAATATTGTGACATTCATGGGTATTGGAATGCTGTTTGAACCTGTAGCCTTGCTGTTACTCCATGCTATGAATTTTCATATGGGAGAAAGTTATAAATATTATTTTGTAATGGTAATATGCAGCTTTGTTCGTGGAAATGTGATGTATATTCTGTCAAAATTGATTTCAAAGAAAGGGATGCAGATTGCTGATTTTCCGAAAGAAATTTTGGGTGTGCTTGTTATGGTATTTGCCTTTACGGTGTTGAACTGCTGCTTTGTTATTCTTTTGTCATTGGAAGCTGGCAGTGAAAAAAGCCTGCTTATGTGTGCCAGTATTGTAATTTCCATTGTCCTGACAGATTATTTTATGCTGTATATGATGGAACGTTTTAATTATCTTGTGCAAAAACAGTATGAGGATGCAATGTACAGGGAAGAAATGCACTATAAAGACATCTATTATGAAGAAGCAGAAAAACAGAATAAGGAAGTGCAGAAGTTAAAGCACGATATGAAACATAAATTGCATGAACTGTATCATCTGTTGGAAAATAGTGATGGGCATGAACTTTCAGAGAAAATCGGTGCGATGTGCATAGAATTTGAGCAGATAGATGAAAAGCAGTATTCTGATAATCCAATCGTAGATTCTGTGCTCCGCATTAAATTTGGCAGGGCAAAGGCAAGGGGGATAAAAGTAGAAACATCTATTCGTATTCCAAAGAAGATGCAGCTTGATCATGGGGATATAGGTGTATTGTATGGAAATCTTGTGGATAATGCGGTAGAAGCCTGTAGCAAGGTGCCGGAGGAACAGCGTTTTGTAAAGATTGAAAATAAGTACCAGTCGGGGATTTTGCTTCTTGTAATAACAAACAGCAAAACAGGAAAGAAAAATAAAAGCCTGAAAACAACCAAGAAAGATAATATCCGACATGGGCATGGTGTTCAGAGTGTCCGCAAAGTGGTAGAAAAATACAATGGAACGGTAAGTTTTACAGATAAAGGGGATATATTTGAGGTTTCAGCAATGCTCTATGGAATTGAAGTGAAGGAATAAATGCAAAGCGTTACACTTAAATGTCAATCTGTTACACTTTGCCGCATTTTCCTGTAAAGTATGATATAGTGCATTCATCAAATGCAAAGGAGGACATACATATATGTCAAAATTAAGAAGATTGATGAACCGACTCAGTCATGGAGCATTAACCAGCGTGGCAGCACTTGCCCTTACGGTAACTGCAACCAATATGAACCGTTGCTGCTGGTTTATTTTCGGACAGGACAAGTTACCGGATAATGCGAAAAAACTTAGAAAATTTTAAGGTGGTAACAGGGTATGATTGCTAAATTTGCAAAGAAGATAAATGAAATATTGATACAAAAGGAGATTGTGCAAAAAGAGGATGCAGAACTGTACCAATATGGGATAGAAAATGGCATTGTTGTTGCAGGAAACCTTTTGGCTTCTGGAATATTTGGCATTGTGACGGGGAGACCGGGACTTGTTCTGGTCTTCCTGTTATTTTATGCCTCGTTGAGAAGCTATAGTGGGGGCAGCCACTGTAAGAGTAGAATCGGCTGATTTTTTGATATCAATGGCAATTTTATTTATTCCGGTTTATACATATGAGCCTGTAATGAAAAATGTTCCTAATGCCGTGATTTTATTGATCGGAGTTCTTGCAGTGGTAATTATTATTGTCCTTGCCCCAGTGGAAAGTATCAATAAACCTCTTGATGAGGAAGAAAGAAAGTATTATGCAAGGGTAACACATTGCATAACAGCATTGCAGGTATGTGTTCTTATCATTTTATTTTGTTTGGATCTACAAGATTATTTTTATGCTGGGTATGTGAGTATAGTCCTGATAGCAGTATTTATGGTTATGGGAAAGATTGCAGTGAAACGATATGTGCAATAGCAAAATGTATTAAAAATAGGTATTGATATATAATTTTGTAGACGAACATGGAATATTACAAATATAGAGTAATGGTTAAAATTTTGGATGAAAATGCCGAAATATAATAAAAAATAGGAAAATATACAAAAAATAATCCAACCAAATGAAAGAAGTATGTCAAATTTGTGTGTGGAAGGGGATGAGCATATGTTCAGAATTGCTATATGTGATGATGAAAGACAATTTAGAAAACGCATTCATGATATTTTAATAGAATATATGAATGAAAATGATATATTATACGAAATTGATGAATTTGAATCAGGAAAGGATTTTATAAGTTTAGGTATCAATCTAGCAAAGTATGATATTGTTTTTCTGGATGTAAATATGGATGAACTGGATGGAATGGAAACTGCGCAGAAAATAAGAAAAGTCAGCAATGATGTTTTTATAGTTTTTGTTACAGCATTTATTACATGTGCCCCTCAAGGATACAGCGTAGGAGCTATAAGATATATTCTGAAAAAGAATGTAAATTTTCCGGAACTAATATTTGAGTGTATGGATGCAATCAGCTTGAATATGAATTATGTAGCCCAAAAGAAGAAATTTAACTTTAATGAGGGTACAAAGATTGTAGCATTAGAGCGTTTGTTATACATAGAGAGCAGATTGCATAAACTTGAGTTTTACATTATGGAGGACAAGTTAAAAAAATATTCAATATATGGCAAACTAGATGAGCTGGAAAAAGAGTTGCAAGGTAATGATTTTATCCGGATACATCAAAGTTATCTGGTTAATATGAAGCATATTGAGAAAGTCAGCCGGTATGAGGCGTTATTGAACAATGGTATTAAGTTGGAAATTCCAAAAGCACGATATAAATTTGTTGAAGAAACATTTGTTTCGTATAAAGGAGAATTGTAGATGCTGATTAGTTACATTCAAAGTATTATGATGATAATATTGGAGGTAATATGCTGCAAAATATTTTTTGAAAGTTTTGCTGAAAAGAGATCAAAAAATAATTATAGAAATTATAGTATTATTTTAGGAATTGTGGTATGTGAATATGTAATAGCTTCATTATTTTATGATAAGTTTATCTTGAAACAAATATTGGCTATAGTTGCTGTTGCGGTGTTTATGTGCTTTTATTTTAAAATTCATTTCGGAAAAGCAATAATCTTATCATTATTATTTCAGGCATTGCTGCTTTCTGTAGACTATTTTACACTATGGTTAAATGTTTCTCTTTTTGATAGTATAGCAGAAATTAGCAGGTTGCATTTTGTAGGTGGAAGTTTAATAACGGTTTTGGGAAAAATAATTCTTTTCCTAGTTGTTTTGCTTATCAGGAAGAAAGTAGGAGGGGAGTCCTCGGATGTTTTAAGAAGTACAGATTGGCTTCGATTTATTTTTTTCCCAGTTTTTACAATCTTCACAGTTATTGCATTGATCATGACATCTGGAAACATTGAGAATCAAAAGCAGGAAAATGTATTCTTGGTTATAGCATTGTGTTTAGCAGGGATGAATATAGTTGTGTTCTATATGATAAATGATATATTAAAACGTGAAATTAAGATTCGTGAAAATGAAGTGTTTCAACTGAAAGCACGAAATCAGACAGACATGTACCGTTCTATTTCAGAAAATTTTGTTAAACAACGGAAAAAAACACATGAATATAAGAACCAGATTATGTGCATTGAGTCTTTGATAGAGATGGAAAATTATGATGAACTAAAGGATTATGTGAAAAGTATAAGCGGAAATTTGAGTACAGAGTTAGATTATATTAAAACAAATAATGTGATTATTGATGCTATATTAAATAGCAAATATAAGGAAACATTGGATAAAGGCATTGTATTTATCTTTCAAATCAATGATCTATCAGGAATTAAAATGTGTGATGAGGATATTGTTGTTATATTATCGAATCTTTTGAATAATGCAATAGAGGCTTGTGAAAAGTGCTCAGGCAAAAAATTTATGAAAATGAAACTGGTTAAAGAGAAAGACAACATTATTATATCTGTAAAGAATACATATGATGGTAAACTTAATATTAAAGATGGAGAAATACAGACCTCAAAGAAATATGAAATGGATGAGCATGGGGTTGGAATAAAAAATATAATTGAGGTTATAACAAAATATCAAGGCTCTTATGCTATGCGAAACGATAATAATGAGTTCTACTTCTCAGTTATATTGCCAAACTAAGATGAACTTTAAAAAAGTGATTTGCTTCCAGTAAATCACTTTTTGTCATTTTCTGCAAAAAAAGGTCATTTTCTGCAAGGAACATTGAATGTGTTATTGGAAGTGCTTATGATAAAGATGTATTTGGGATATTCAAACAAGGAGGATTAAGTATGAAACACATTAGAAAATTTTTTCAGACAATTATGGTAATGGCATTAGCTGTTTGCTTAACAAGTATGCCGGTAATGGCTCAGGAGGTAACCGATTATGATGTGGTACAGCAGGAAAATGAAGCTGTGACATATGCCTCTGTTCCGAGTGGTTATACACGTGTAGCTACATACAGCAGATCTCCACAGACATATTATTTGGGAACAACATCTGTGCGGAGTACATCTACATTCCAGTTGTATCTGCCGAATGAAAATCGTCAGGATTGGATTCAGGGGAATGTTAAATTTACTCCGGTAGGCAGCGGTACAACGAAAGAATTTGGGTTCACAAATTTGTCGGGTGAATATAAGACTTTTGATTTATCCGAACTTACACCGGGGACGACATATCAGGTAAGAGTGTATGCGTATGCATTTGGTACTTCAAATAAAGCTACGGTGTATTACAAAATGAACTATTAATGTATATTTAAAATAAGAATATCCTGAATATAAAAGAATTGACGGTTGCATTTTATGAATTTTAATACTTCTGAAATGAAACTGTTAATCTTGATTTTGTGGATGGCTTAAATTATTAAAATGTGTAAATGCTAATAAGAGAATATAATGTTAGGAGGAATGTAAGAAGATGATTGGAAGTATAGGAGCGGATAACCGTTATTCTACAAAATATAACAACTTAAAGTCAAACAGGGAATCAGATAAGTGGGGTGGTACTTTGACGCAGACGGTAGATAAGAATACTAGCAGTAGAGCTGATGTCAATCGTGCTAAGAAAAGTACAGCGATGGATTCTTATCTGGTACTATCAGGAAATGGTGTAAATAATTTGAAACAGGCGTATTCACAGTATGAATCTGAAAATTATAGAATTGTACCCGACAACGAAGCAGGATGTTTTGATATATATAATAAAGACGGTGAGCGTTTGGGTGCATTTTCCTATTCCGATATAAAAATAAGACAGGATGAAATAACAGGAAAGCAGTTTTTGATTTCTGAGCATGGAACGATGAATTACGACGCTTTGGTTTTAGACGATGAACTAAAAGATGCATTGCAGAATGTAATGGATAAAGATGCGTTGGATGTGGAAACATTGCAAGGATTTACATTAAATATACATTCAGGTACTGGCATCCAGTATTTAGTAAAAGACGGTGAAGAAGGAAGAGGTGGCAAGGTTCTTCTGCAAAATGAAGCAGATCGGAAGAAGTATGAAGAATTAGCGGAGATGTATTCTGATAAATATCCTAACTTAATTGAGAGTCGGGAAGAAGGTTTTATCTGGGCTGATTTAGAGATTAGAGGAATGGCAAAACGGACAGATCAGGGAATTATATCCATAGGAGCTGATGGAATGTCATACAGTGACAATGAAAATTATAAAAACAATTGGAGTGTCCGGTTTTCTGGTGCTATGTATGAAAAGCTGTATGAATGGTTTCAGAATAACAAGGATAGCATGGAGGAAATTCATAAATTTTCTACATGGCAAAAAGTTTTTGATGAAATTGGTGGGACATACGAAAGAGTCTGGTCTAAAGAGGAACTGAATCAAGGATATTTGAATAATTAAAATATGTAATGTTATGCTAAGTATCGTTTTTAATTCTACATATGGAACCTTAGAAAAGTGATTTGCTGCAAGCAAATCACTTCTTTTTTGTCATTTTCTGCAAAAAAAGGTCACTTTCTGCAATGGATATTGTTTTGTAAACAGATAAAATTATACTTAATTTGGCAGGAGGCATAACTATGATTGAAAAAATAGCGGATGATTTAATTGGTCAGATGACGGAAGCAAGGTTAATTGACAAAGAGATGGAAGCAAGATATGTTTATGTTTTTATCTGTTGGATAGAGAAATTTATTACTGTTGGCAGTATTATCGTAATCAGTTTGATGTTTCACAAGCTGCTCCCAACTATATTTTTTCTTGTGTTTTTCTTAGAATTAAGAAAGAAAACTGGCGGATATCATCTGGACAAGTTTTATAGATGTTATTTAGCATCCATTGTTTCTTATTTAGTTATTGTGATTATAAGTGAAAAATTGTCAGAATATCCACAATGGTTATTTGCAATAGTACTACTTGCTATAACAGGGATAGGATTGATTGGTACAGCGAATCATCCTAATATGCACATGACATCAGAGGAATTGATGGAATCGAAAAAATCCGCGAGGACTATTGTTTTACTTGAGGGGTGCATAATACTTGGCTGTGTTCTGTTAGATGCAGATATGGTTTACATTAGTTATATGGCAATAGCTGTTATATTATGTGCAGCTTTGCTGTGTATAGCAAAAATTTTTAAACAGGAGGTGAAAGAATGAAGAAGGTTAATAAGAAAGTGTTGAAGGTTGTAGAACATGTCATGAGAAATGAAGCTGTATATGGAATAGATAGATTCCCGCCTGCATGCATGGGAATATTTCATCAGCCGAAACGCCCAATCAGCCAGAAAAAAGTGAAAAAAATTAGCTGGCGTATTTTACTATTATATTTGTAGCCATAGGTGCTATAGGAATTTAATTGCTTATTTTAAAGTAAGAAGTATAAAAAGGAGGAATGGTAGTATGTTTAAGAAAATTAAAAAAGTAGTAGCTTTTGCATTGGCTTTAACTATGCTAATGGGAATGAGTACAGTCGCATTTGCGGCAGAGAGAGAAAGTGAAGTTCCAGAGTTGACAAAAGTTGACGGAATGACGGTGGCTATTGATGAGGATAATGACAATGGCATCAGTCCTTTGTGGTGGTCTGGTAATGGTCCGGCTCCACAAGTAACTAAAATCGAACTTTATAATCATGGTTTGTTAGATAATGGAAACTATTGTGTCATCATCAAGGTTTATGGATATGGAAGTGATACTACAACTTTTAACGGAAGAAGTATTTCGTGGTTTAAACAGCAGCCGTTTATAATTTCAGGTAATGGTGCGGATGGCTTTTATTACTGGTATGATTGCGGAAAAATAACAGCACCTGGTAATTATACATTTACTACAAAATTTAGATCTACCAATTTCCCATATGGTGAGAAATCCTTTTCATGTGTATTCAAAAAAAGTTAAGGCAGGAAGTGGGCTAGAATATAGAGAGATTTTTAAGCTGATTGGAGGAACAGAAGTATGAACATTGGTTCTGGTCTAAATACGGTATCTTCAATGTACCGCCAACAAAAAGGCAATAATATGAAAGCCCCTGTATCTGCGGAAAAGACATTTTATACGGCTGAAACACCAAAGGTATACCAGATATTCACAACAGATAATATGTTGTGGACAGGAGGTAATGGTACAGGTCTTTCTTATTGCCTTAAATATGCGGATGATTCGACGGATGAAAATCCAGTGGTGTTAGCGAAAGGTGTGGATGAAAACGGAAAAGAGTTTGAACAAAGAATTTATATCAATGACGTTGATCCATCAAACGCCACAGTAGTCGAAATGCGTGCATTGGAGGCACATTACAAAGTGGAGAAGCAGGGAGGTTTTACGTCTTTGCCGCTTGAAGCTGGTAATATGGGGCTTAATGACAGAAGAGATTTTATTTCAATGTTTAAAGAATGCATAGAAGATTTAAACAAATTGGGAAGGTTTGATTTATCGTTGCTTTGGACGAAAAGTATGGATGCTTATCTTGATTTGACAAGTGCAAATAGTAAGTATAAATAGTGCTTAGTCATTTGAACATATGAGAAAAAGAAAACTTGGACTTCATAGGAGAGAGTAGCTTGGTTATGACTGAGAGAAGAATCATATGATTTCTATGATTATTTAGCGGGTAATAATATTGGAGTTATTATATGTTAATTTGAAAGGAGATTTTAAAATGAAGAAGGTAAAAAGTTTAAAGGCGTTGGTGTTGAGTTTGATGTTATGTTTGGCAATGGGAACAACTGCGTTTGCAGGTGAAGTATCCACTCAGGGACAGGCTGCGCCTAATGCAAATAAGGCAGTAGAAGTAAGCGATTGTGGCAATTTGGACGTAGTACCTGCTTATGATGACGCCGTTGCTCTTGCAGATACGATTCGGTATGATGCAAATAGAACCATTACAAGAAGCAATTCCAGAAGCGGTGTATTCAACGGAAATTATTATTACACCATTAATAACTCAAGCGTTACAAAGTTGTGCTTAGATGTTTATATGCCTAATAAAAGTGGAACAGATTATCTTCAGGGAACAATTACTCTTGTAGGAAGTGACGGAACAAGTGCACCGGTACAAATTGCTAATTATTCGGGAGATTCATGGACACTGACATTTACAGGTGTTAAGGTAGGTGTTAGATACCATTTCCATTATGAGTTGTATTCTGTTGGCTCTTCGCAGGTAGGCTATATTGCTTCTGCTGCTTATGCACAATAATAGATGCTCGAATATGGAATATTAAGCAAGCACAACAGAATATTTTCATTGTATGTTGCATTTTATAGAAATCTGGCATAAAGTGCAACATACTATAATAAAAAAATTAGATTATATTGCTGCTGGAGGGATTATAAATATGGTAAATATGGTAAATACCGCTGTAAATAACAATATTTATGCAGGAAGAAAACCTGGGTCAAAATATAACCAGTCACATACTTTTCAACAAAAGGAAGTATTAGAGGTACCGGATGGTGCAGCAGTTAACAAATATGCAAATGTTCAAGAAATCTATGAGGCATTAAAATATAACGTGTCATATAGAGTAGATAAACAGGAGCAGGATGAAATTGCTGAGAAAGAAATTCAAAATGAAGAACCAGAAATAAGCAATGATTCCAGTGAAAAAATGACAGCATGGTATCAGGGTGTTCCTTTGAAAGAATGGGCATTAACGGATCCTAAATACACGGATTCAGAAACGGGAATTTCATGGTATATTAGAGACGGAAAATATCCGTATATGGTAGGTGAGGATGCAGAAAAGTTCCGAAAACTTTGTGAAGAATCCGGGGAGTTCCCTCTAAAGAAATTTGGGGAAATGACGGGATTAATACAGAAATTAGATGACAATACAGTAGCGTATGTGGGTGATAACGGAATTGCAGTTAAATCTAAAGATGGGAAAGAGATGTTTGTGGACACATCTGGCTTGTCATATGATATTGTTATGGATATGTTCAGAAATTTGCCTAGAAATGGGAATTTTTTCAGCAATAAGTATTGGTCAGATAATATACAGAAAGCACAGGCTCGGAGCTGATGATACGTTATATTGCAAGAGTGTGTATGCTTGGACTCCGATAGGAGAAAGCAGATTGGTTCTGATTGACAGAAGAATCATATGATTTCATCATTAATTTGGCAGGCAATAATATTCAAATTATTGCCTGCTAAATTTTTACCAAAATTCTTCTAATACCGTTTTTGGACTAGAAATGAAAAGAAAATGAATATATCGAAAGAAGAATCTGAAAAGTTAGAAAATAATTGGAAGATTGGTTTGATTGTAGTATAATATTAAAAGAGGTGCGAGCTGAGAAATCAGCATAGCTGATTTCCCCTAGCAAGCGGAAGTAATTCTGCAAGCTTTGGTAAGCTGATAATAATACAGTAGGAAAAAATCCTATCAGGTAAGGTCTAACCAACCGCCTGTACCGAGTCCTTGGAGCCGAAGCGGTAACGTTAGGTTTAAGCGTAGGACAGGGAGCAACAGAGCCGAAACGAAAGTGAAGTGATTGAGCTGGGAAATTATTATGAGGTTGGATATGGTCGATGTGTTCTTTGTCACAGCAGACAACACTGTCATGACCGGTAAGGCGAGGGTCAAAGGCGGCATCCCCCAGTCGGAGAGCTTGGCGAGGCTGATGATAAGTATGTTATCGGAACAGCTGAGATCCTACTATTCCCTCTATAGGAGAGGTATGATGTACAATCAAAGAAATGAGAGAGGAAGTCAAAAGGATGGTAGGAAGTCCGAGTGTTCATAGTACCGTAGAGACCGCTAATCACGGAGGAGGGAAGGGACACCCCTTATGTGGATGCATGGGATTGTTGTATGGACAAAAGAGAGCCAGAGAATGCAACTTTCTCATCGCAGAGCATAGGGGTAAGCCGTATGCGTTAATAGCGCACGTACGGTTTGAATGAGGGATATGGGCAGTAATGCCCATATCTACTTAAGCATTATATTTTCAGCGTGTTTTATTCTTAAGCGGCGTCATATCCGCGTCAAAAGTTCTATTACATTCAGGAAAATCTCAATGCTTTTAATTCCAATTAACAGCAGAGAGATCCTGGATGCATTGGCGTGAGGAGGACAAGTGCCGGTTTACCGCAGCATAGCATCAGTCTCTTTGCAGCACAATTCACAAGGAGGCTGAGACATGACAAATGAAACAAACACAACCAGGGCAACCACAGCGAACCGGACATACAAGTCTACGATGTTCATCATGCTGTTTGAGGATAAGAAGAATCTGCTGGAATTGTATAACGCAATAAGTGGGAAAAATTATACGGATCCGGGAATGCTGGAGATCAACACTCTGGAGAACGCGATCTATATGACGATGAAGAATGACATTTCATTCCTCATTGACGGACGACTTTCCCTGTATGAGCATCAGTCCACTGACAACCCGAATCTTCCGCTGCGGTTCCTTTTCTACATATCCAAACTTTATTCTGGAATGACGAGAAATGAGAACCTGTATGGGACCAGGATCGTTCAGATCCCTCCGCCGGAATTCATCGTTTTTTACAACGGGAAGGATGAACTGCCGGATCGGATGGAGAGGAAGATATCGGATATGTATGCAGTCAGGGATCCTCATGCCGGGCTGGAACTTAAGGCAGTCATGCTGAACATCGCAGGAAAGCATAACCAGAAGCTGAAAGAAGCATGCAGAACACTGAGGGAATATGCTATTTACACGGATAAGGTTCGGAGGTATGTGGAAGAGATGGAACTTGCGGATGCAGTGGAGCGTGCAATTCAGGAGTGTATCTCGGAAGGCGTGCTGAAGGATTTCCTTGAGAAGCACAGAGCGGAGGCGAAAGAAATGAGTATATTCGAATATGACCAGGAGAAGCATATGAAGCAGGAGCGGGAAGCAGCCTGGGAGGAGGGGCACCGGGAGGGCTTTAATAGTGGAATAATGCTCACCAAACAGGTTTTGAAGCTTTCCGCCACCGGAAAATCAATCGAAGATATAGCTCTGGAATGCTCTATATCGCCAGAACAGGTAAAAAGGATACTGGAATAATCTGCAAATGAAAGAACCTCATATCTGATCCTGCATATACTGAACAAAAAAGGAATCAGACAGATTGACAGCAGAATCACATAGAATCGTAGTGGCAGGCGGGGATCTGCGCCAGGTATGGCTGGCACAGATCCTCTCTTTCAGAGGTTTTCAGGTTACGGCATGCGGACTGTGCCGGAGTGTGGAGGATGAGAAGATCCGGGAAGAGGATTCTCTGCGGAAAGCGCTGCAGGGGGCTGTCAGTGTTGCGGCTCCGGTTCCGTTTCTAAGAGATGGGAAGATGACCGGGAACGGTCAGGTGCCGGACATGAATGTGGAGATACTGCTTTCCGGTATGCCCCGGGGCAGTGTCCTCTTTGGCGGAAATATCCCGGGGGATGCAAGGGAGAGGTTTCGCGTTGCGGGTATCCGGGCGTACGACATGATGGAAGATGAACAGGTGGCAATGCGCAATACGGTGGCCACAGCGGAGGGAGCCATAGCTGAGGCTGTCAGCAGAAGCACCTGCAATCTGTCAGGCAGCCGGTGTATGATCCTGGGATACGGGAGATGCGGAAGTACGCTTGCACTGCTGCTCAGAGGATTCGCCTGCCGCCTGTCCATTGTTGAGACGGATCCGGCCAGAGCTGCTGCGGCTTCTATCCTGGCAGAGCGGGTT
>ENA-OQCW01000564-OQCW01000564.1-human-gut-metagenome-genome-assembly--contig:-NODE-564-length-20566-cov-3.817114_pt1 | contig 20566 bp, 19 predicted proteins | sample MGYA00242767_ERZ504593 | MGnify/ENA primary metagenome ERZ504593 (study PRJEB26092, sample SAMD00036307) | human gut metagenome | host: Homo sapiens | study: EMG produced TPA metagenomics assembly of... | reverse complement strand
GGGGACGGGAATCGGCACCGGTCCGGCGAACATGCCCGCGATCTCGCCGTTGAACGAGTTGCCGAGACGCTCGGAGATCACCGAGGCGAGCGCGTCGTTCATCGACTGCGCGACCGGCCCGGCGAATTTCGCCCACGATTCCAGCGTGTCCTCGACCCAGCTGGCTCGTGTGAGCATCTGCATCTCTCCTGAGGTCGGGTCGAACGTGCAGGCCGTGTCCAGCCACAGGTTGGCCTCGCTGAGCGCCCGCCGCGCGATGTCGGCCGACTGGGCGCTCACCGTTCCCTGCGAGCCGTCGGCGTTCGCCTTCTGCAATGCGATGGACTTGGCGAGTTTCACGTTGATCGGCCCGGATTCCACGGTCTGCTTCATGTCTCCGAACGTGTTCAGTCCGCCGGCGGTGAACGCCTGCATGAGCGATTGCACTTCCTCGGGCTTGGGGAGCTTGCCGATATCCTGGCTCATCAGTTGCTCGCGGATCTCGTCGGGCAGCTGCGAAAGCTGGTTCCATGCCATTTCGCCCTGCACCGGTCCGAAGCAATCGATGAACCATTGCCGCATCGCGTTCTCATCCATGGTGTTTCCCGCCTTATGTGTTAACGTCAGTTGATTCCATATTATGGGAGGTATGGCGAATATGCATGAAAACAACCATCTTCACGCGCACAGCGCACTTTCGCGCATCCGCAACTACCTCGGCTCGCACTCGCTCAGGTATTTCGCCGGCGCCATCGCCGTGATACTGGCAGTGGTGACGATGATGCTGCCGTCCGCGTATACGGTAGAGGGCCCGGGGCCGACGCAGGATGTGCTCGGCTCGTCGTCAGGCTCCGATGTGATCAGCATCTCCGGCGCTGAAACCCACAAGGATTCTGGTAAGCTGCTGCTCGTCACCGTCAACGCCGCCGGCGTGCCCGGGTATCCCGTCACCAACGCTCAGGCGTTGGCCGCATGGCTTGATCCGAAGCAGACCGTGATGCCGCAGGAGGTCGTGTTCCCGGTCGGGCAGACCAGCGAGGAGTACGCCGAGGAATCCTCCCAGGAGATGGACTCATCCCAGTCGTCGGCGACCAATGCCGCGCTCTCGTATCTTAAGGGCAAGGGCATGGACGTCTCCGGCGTGAAGGTGTCGATGCATGTCGACGACATCGGCGGCCCGTCCGCAGGCATGATGTATGCGCTGGGCGTCATCGACAAGCTCACCGAAGCCGATGAGACCGGCGGCAAGACCATCGCTGGCACCGGCACGATCGACGCGAAGGGCAAGGTCGGGGCCATCGGCGGCATTCGACTCAAGATGCTGGGCGCCCTGCGTGACGGCGCGACATGGTTCCTCGCTCCCGAGTCGAACTGCAATGAGGTGGTAGGGCACGTGCCGCAGGGCCTGCGTGTCGTCAAGGTGTCAACGCTCGATGAGGCGTATCAGGCTCTGGTGGCGATCGGTCAGGGGCACACCGACGGATTGGCCGGCTGCACCGCATCGTGAGTCGCCCATCCCGGCCCGCCGGAACGCGTCCGGACGAGGCACGGAACCGGCCTGTCCGCGTGGCAGCGGGACGGCCGGGAATCGCCATGAGACGGACGCGTCCATCGGCATGTCCCGTATCAATTGCGAGAAAAACCCAAAAAAGCATCCGGTTTTTGCGGAGTGTTAACGTCGCTGTTCCCAGCGTTTTCGGTAATGTGTTCACCGTGAATGAAACGGCATCACAGAACGGTGAAGAATTTGGTTTCCAGTCCGGCGACATCGTGCAGGAATGGTTGTGGGATGACGACGTCGATGACTCGGTGCGCGCCAAGATTGAGGATCTGACCGGCGAGGATCTGGTCGACGAGGACTATGATTCCGCAGTCGACGGAGCCATTGTCTGGTGGCGGGACGGTGATGACGAGGACGAGCTGTCCGACACCATCGTGGACGCCTATTCGGTCGTCGGCGATGATGGCCCTTTCTGGGTGCTGACCCCCAAGCCCGGCAGGACCGGCGCGGCGAGTTCCAGCACGGTCCAGTCCGCCGCCAAGACCGCCGGCATGAACGCGGCCACACCGCTCACCGTAAGCCCCGACTGGAACGGCATCCGGCTTCGGGCGTTCGGCAAGGGACGCTGATCCGGCCTGTCCGCCGGCACGATACCAGCGGACGATATCGACGGCGGCATCATGCATGCCGCCGCATCTGACGTACGGCATCAGAGGCATCATGCATGCCGCCGCCGTCACAGCCAACATGCCCGGGGCGCGAACCGCCGCACATGGAATGAGCCGTGCACGCCGTGAAGCGGGCCCCGCGAATCAGCGCTGCGCCACGGATTGCTTGTCAATCAGCGTGCAATGAATCTTCGCCGGTATTGAGGCGTCCAACGGCGGCAGGGGAGCGGTCGTCTCCGGTTCGTCATCGTCCGGCTCCCGACCCTCGATCAGCGATACCAATTTGCGCGTCGCCCAATACCCCATCTCATAATGCGGCAGCTCCACGGTCGTCAGCTGCGGCTCCAGCGTCTCGGCGAACACCCGGTGGTTGTCCACACCGACCACGGACACGTCCCGGCCGACGACCAGGCCACGTCTCGCCGCGTTCTCGTACACGTACCATGCGCGGGCGTCATTGAAGCAGAAGTACCCGTCGGGCCGCCTCCGCTCGAACAGGTCGGTCACGGTCTGCAACGCAGGCCCGTTGTTCGGCACGGCGACCACCAGCGACTCGTCGAACGGCATGCCCGCCTCCAACAGTGCACGGCGATACCCCTCTAGCCGTCCCTGCTGCGCGAGCATCGGCTCCGAGCAGCCGATATAGGCGATGCTCGCGCAGCAGGCGTCGATCAGCCGCTTGGTCGCGTCGTAGCCGATGAGCGTTTCATCCGGTTCGATGCTGGCATACCGGCCGGTGCGATCCGTGGCGTCGACGAGCACCAGCGGATAATCGTGCAACGGTTTCGGCACGTCGGTGAAACGGTTCGACATCTTCGCGTAAAGGAACCCGTCCACCCCATAGCGTTTCAGCGTGGCGATCTCCCTCGCCTCGTCGCTGTTGCCGTCGGTGTTCACGGTCAGCAGCATATACCCCAACTTGCTGGCCGCGTCCTGCGCGCCGAGGATGATTCCGCCCGCATGGGGCGTGGCGGCGATCTCCTCGCTGATGAAACCCAGGATGCGCGTCTTGCTGGTGCGCAGCGAGCGTGCAAGCGGATTAGGCCGGTAGCCGAGCCGCTTGGCGGTGGCGCGCACCTGTTCGGCGATGGCGGGTTTGACCCGGCCCTCGTCGCGATCGTTCAATACCAAGGAAACGGTAGAGACCGACACCCCCGTTCTCTCGGCGACCTCCTTCATCGTCGTCATAGGGAGAACGATACACGCAATCCGCGGGTTTCGCAGGATTGTTCACGCTATTGACATCCGCCTGCCGGTGCCATGCAATCGCTCGGTGGCGGTCATCTGGCGGCGGTCGCGGGCACAGGCAGGGCGGCGGTTATTCGTCGCCGGTCACTCGCTTTTGCCGGAGAGGATGGCGTCGACGATCTTCGGCTTCTCGGTGAGCTGACCGGTGAATCCAGGGCGGATGTCCATGTGTAGCACGAGGCTCGTGCGGTAGCCCTGCTCGGCGAGCTTCTTGGCGGCCTCGCCGGCCACTTTGAGCACCTCGTCCAGGTCGCCTTCCACGTTGGTGAACAGCGCATTGGTCTCCTGCGGCAGGCCGGATTCGCGAATCACCTCGACGGCCTGCGCCACATATGGCGACACCTCGGAGCCGACGCCGTTCGCGGAGACCTGTATAGCCGCCACGGTGTTGAGATACGGCTTGCCGGTTTCCGGGTCGATCGGCACTTCCTGCGTGACGGCGTTGCGGTCGATGGTCATATGAATGCCCCCTGATTGGTTGGTTGTTGCTGTGTTGGATGGTCTGTATATACGGTATGTTCCGGCCGGCGTCGCCATAAGGGATCCGCCTGCCGCGTGCAGGTCAGCGCCAGTGCCATGCGTGGTCCATCGGCCCGGAACCGTGGCCGAGGTTCAGCTGCGCGCCGAGCGCTCCGGTCAGATAGTCCTTGGCATGACGGATCGCGTCGGGCAGTGCCTCGCCTTTGGCCAGATTCGAGGCGATCGCCGACGACAGCGTGCATCCTGTGCCATGCGTGTTCGGATTGTCCACGCGCACGCCGTGAATCCATGTCGCGACGCCATCGGCATACAGCAGGTCGCTCGCATCGGCCACGCCATGCCCGCTCTTGACGAGCACCGCGCAGCCGTAATGCTCCGACACGGTGCGGCCGGCGTCCTCCATCGCCGTATCGCTCACGATACGCGTGCTCTCACGGTCGGTGTCCTCAGCCCATTTCGCAGGGTCCAGCGAGGCTCCCCGGTGGGCGATCAGGTCAAGCAGCACCTCGGTTTCGGGGATGTTCGGCGTGATCACCTCGGCCAGGGGGAACAGGCGCTCGGTGAGTGCAGTGATGGCGTCGTCATCAATGAGCTTGGCGCCGGACGTGGCGACCATCACCGGATCGAGCACGATATGACGTGCGTGATGGGCCTCCAGCCGGTCCGCTATCGTGCAGATGAGTTCCGCCGACGATACCATGCCGATCTTGACCGCGGCCGGTGGAATGTCCGTGTACACCGCGTCGATCTGTGCGGCGACCATGTCCGGTGTGATATTCTGCACACCCGTCACGCCCATCGTGTTCTGTGCGGTGATCGCGGTGATCGCGCTCATGCCGAACACCCCGTTGGCGAGCATGGTCTTCAGATCGGCCTGAATGCCTGCGCCGCCGGACGAATCACTGCCGGCGATGGTCAGCACCGGAGGCAGCGTGGATTGCGCCGCCGTTGTGTCAAGTTGCTCTGTCATGCCGTTCATTGTAGCCGGATGGTCTTGAAATTGCGCTGTTTCTATGGTGAGATGGAGTCGTTTTGCAATCGCTGACCATGGATCGGCGACCACGGATAAAGGAGAGCTGCGGCGAGATGGCGAATGACGATATCCTTCGGCGTGATGGTGTTCTGGCGCGTATCACCGGCTTCGATGAAGGACGCACCGCATATTATGCGGTGATGCCGAACGGCCACAGCACGCAGCTGACGTTCCCCAGCCAGGAGATCTTCGACATCGGCGACGTGCTGCTGGTCGGCAAGGACTTCTATACGAAGGTGCCGCCCTCGGTGTGGCCGGTCAAGCCGCGTGTCGGCGTAATCCGCCGTGCGCTGGAGGACTGCGTGGTCATCGAGACCTCGGATGGTCTGGAATTGCTGGAAGGTGAATATCCGGTCGACATCGCGCCCGGAAACACGGTGGAGTTCACCGATCTGTTCGGCATCGAACGGGTGCTGTGGCCGACCGCGATCCGGCCGGGGGAGTCCGACCATGATGACGACATCAAGCAGTACCGCCTCACGCCGAGTGCCGATCCGTCGCTCACGTTCGCGGCGTTCGGTGGGTATGAGCGGGTGATCGCCCGCGCGAAGGAGCTGATCGAGACGCAGCTGGGCAACAGCGCCCAGATGCGGGCGATCGGCGCGAAGCCCATCAAGGGCGTGATCTTCACCGGCGCGCCGGGTACCGGCAAGACGCACCTGGCCCGCATCATCGCGAACGTGGCTGACGCCCAGTTCTACCTTGTCTCCGGTCCGACGATCGTCAGCAAGTACGTCGGCGACAGTGAGGAGACGCTGCGCATGATCTTCGCCGCGGCGCAGTCCGACAAGCGCGCGATCATCTTCTTCGACGAGATCGATTCGATCGCCTCCTCGCGCGAGACCGACACGAACGGCGTCGGCAAGCGCCTGGTGGCGCAGCTGCTCACGTTGATGGACGGTTTCGAGTCCAAGGGCAATGTGGTGGTGGTCGCCGCGACGAACCGCATAGAGGACGTGGATCCGGCCCTGCTGCGCCCGGGGCGTTTCGATTGGCAGATTCCGTTCCCGATGCCGAGCGAGCATGACCGTCTGCGTATCCTGCAGGTGCAGGCCGCATCGCTGTCGTGCGAGGGCGAGCTGCCGTTGACCGACGTCGCCGAGCGCACCGAGGGCTGGAGCGGCGCCGAAGTGTGCGCCATCTGGACCGAAGCCGCACTGGTGGCCGCCAAGGACAAGCGTGCCGCGATCCGCGCCGGCGACCTCATGACCGCATTCGAGCGCGTCGAGCATCGGCCCGAGTTCCGCGCACGTCGGCACTAGGTGCGAGCTCGATTCTCGGCTCCTGCTTGCGGTAAGGGATGGTTCTTGCCCTCGCTGGCGGCCGCAGGCCGTCCTTGATTGCAGGGCCCGGAGGGCTCCCGCGTAGCGGGCGATGGCGTGGTTTCGTTGGTTTTGCATCCGTTCTGCCGTCTGTCCACCTTCCGGCGCTGTGCGCCACTTCCCGCCAGCGGGGGGATGGGTCTTGACCACTGGTCTGATCGGGATGTGGAGTCTTTGGTTCCGAAATGTGAGATAAGTTGAGGATTTTGTACCACACCACGTCGAAAACGCCGGTTTGCGCGTGGTATGGCACAGGACCTTGCCACGGAATCGGTTTTAACCGGTTATATGCGCTGTCGTGGTACAAGAGGAATATCGGCAATCCTTGAAAAATGGCCGATTCCGCTGTCCGGTGCGAATCCTCCCGTATCGGGCGTGTACCACACCACGGTCAAAAACGTGTTTTTCGTCCTGGTGTGGCAGCGACTTCGCCGTCATGGCTGCACCCGCACAGCCTCATCCGCACAGCCGCACCCGCATAACCGTCACCGACCGGCGGGAGAGCGACGACCTGATGCGCTACCGATGCGCCCGCAGGAAGTGCTTGATGAGTCGCACCAAGGCGAATCCCACGAATGAGAATACGGTGAATACCAGCATGAAGTATCCGATTTGCTCCATGCAGCCCCATGAAAGCTGCCATCCGCCAATCGAGGTGCAGACGTCGGCCTTCGCGCAAGGACCGCCTTCGAACCCGTGGATCAGAGCGAACAGCAGCGGGAGTGAGACCGCTACGCATCCGAGAGGGAATTTCCAAGTGCTTTTCCTGAAGCAGGCAGCCGCGATATTGATGATAAGCAATACTGGAGGAACAAGGAAGTTGATCATCAGTGCAGCGGCCATGAAGCCCTCATAATCGGGCTGAACTATACAGGCCAGAAGCAGGCCGTAAAGGACGGCTACGATCAGCATGCAGGCGAATCGTCCGGGATTGCCGCGTATCCACGAACCGGATTTCGACAGTATGGAAAGGCTGTTGTTCGTCGTACTCATGGAATCCCTTTCTCGACATTGAGCAACGTATATCCATGATACGGGATGGCGCCCGTCAGAGGAAGAGCCGCAAATACGAATGCCCCCCGCTAGCGGGGGGCATTACCGATGAAGGCTGGAGCTTACTCGCTGGCCTTGGAGTAGAGCTTGCCGCCCTGGGCGCGGTACTTTTCACCCATGGCGTCCATACCGGCAAGGATCTCCTCGGGGCTCAGGACGTTGGCGGACACGACGGTGTCGTCGGTGACCGGGTTCGCCGAGGTCTCGACGCCCTCCGGGATCTTGCCGGCGACGGCGTCCGCGACAATCTGCTGCTGGGCGGCCTCGCCGCCGAACGCCTTGCGGATGTTCTGCGAGATGGCCATCGAGCAGAACTTCGGGCCGCACATCGAGCAGAAGTGCGCCATCTTGGCCGGCTCGGCGGGCAGCGTGTCGTCGTGGAAGGCGATGGCGGTATCCGGATCGTAGCTCAGGTTGAACTGGTCGAGCCAGCGGAACTCGAAGCGGGCCTTCGAGATCGCGTTGTCGCGGTCCATCGCGTGCGGGTGGTGCTTGGCGATGTCGGCGGCATGGCAGGCGATCTTGTAGGCGATCACGCCCTGCTTGACGTCATCCTTGTTCGGCAGGCCCAGGTGCTCCTTGGGCGTCACGTAGCACAGCATGGCGGTGCCGTAACGGACCGACTTCGGTTGGGCGCCGATGGCGGAGGTGATGTGGTCGTAGCCCGGCGCGGTGTCGGTCGTCAGCGGTCCCAGCGTGTAGAACGGGGCGCCGTGGCACACGGCCTTCTCCAGCTCGATGTTCATGCGCACCGTGTCGAAGGGCACGTGGCCCGGTCCCTCGATCATGACCTGCACGTCCTTGGCCCACGCGCGCTCGGTGAGCTCGCCCAGGGTCATCAGCTCGCTCAGCTGGGCCGCGTCGTTCGCGTCGGCCAGCGAGCCGGGGCGCAGACCATCGCCGAGCGAGAACGCCACGTCGTACTTGGCGAAGATGTCGCACAGCTCGTCGAAGTGCGTGTACAGGAAGCTCTCCTGGTGGTGGCGCAGGCACCAGTCGGCCATGATGGAGCCACCGCGGGAGACGATGCCGGTCACGCGGTTGGCGGTCAGCGGCACGTAACGCAGCAGCACGCCGGCGTGGATGGTCATGTAATCCACACCTTGCTCGCACTGTTCGATTACGGTGTCGCGGAACAGTTCCCAGCTCAGCTTGGAGGCATCATCCTCGACCTTTTCGAGGGCCTGGTACATCGGCACGGTGCCGATCGGCACGGGGGAGTTGCGAAGAATCCACTCACGGGTGGTGTGGATGTCGTTACCGGTGGACAGGTCCATCACGGTATCGGCGCCCCACTTGGTGGCCCACGTCAGCTTCTCCACTTCCTCATCGATGGAGGAGGTGACGGCCGAGTTGCCCATGTTGGCGTTGAGCTTGGTCAGGAAGGCGGATCCGATAATCATCGGCTCGGCCTCGGGGTGGTTGATGTTGCAGGGCATCACCGCGCGGCCGGCGGCCAGCTCGGAGCGCACGAGCTCCACATCGCAGTTCTCGCGGGTGGCCACGTACTGCATCTCCGGGGTGATGATGCCGTGGCGGGCGTACCACATCTGGGTGATCGGGTGGTCCTTGGCACGCATCGGCTCATGCTTGCGTCCACGCCATTCCTTGGTGGCGCGGCCGCGCTTGATGGCGCGCTTGCCATCGTCCTCAAGGTTGCGGCGGCGGCCCTCGTAGTCTTCGATGTCGCCGCGGTCGCGGATCCAGTCGAGACGCAGGGGCTTCAAGCCTTCCTTCGGGTCGCACTTGGGGCCTTCGGTGTTGTAGTCGTGGAACGGCGGGTTCGGGCCCACGCCGGGCGTGTCGCTCAGCTTGATTTCGGTGTACGGCACTTCCAGGTCGTAGGAACCATACTGATAGGTGAACGGTACGGACTTGGTCTTTGCGGATGTGCGCCTTGTCGCGCTGCTTGGAACCACGGGCGGCGATGTCCACGCGCTGCTGCTTGGCGAGCTTCTGCGCGTCCTTGGCGTCCTTGGCGTTGGTGAACTTCTTCTCAGTGGCCTCGGAACCGGGCTTCGCGGCCCCTTCCTGAGCAGCCTGAGTGTCAGTAGCGGGGGTGTGGGTTACGACGCGCGGAGCGTAGCCGTGCTTCTTGTCGCCGCGGACGGCCTTCCAGCCTTCGACCATGGTGCGCGCGGCCTCTTCCGGGTTCTCGGCACCCGCGATGGCGGAGACCACGAACCAGCCAGCAGCCTTGGTGCCGGCGAGCATGGCCATATCGGCTGCGGTCACGCCGCCGCCCACGACCACCGGGAATTCGCTGGCAACGCAGATGGTGTTGATCTGGGCGGCGTCCAGCGTCTTGCCGGAGCCGTCGTTGCCGCCCACGGAAGCCTCGGGCTTGGTGGTGGAGACGTGCAGAGGACCGGCGCCAATGTAGTCGATGCAGCCGTCGGGCAGCTCGTTGATGAGCCGAACGAGGCTTTCGGTCTCAGCCGACAGACCCACGATGGCCTCGTCGCCGAGCAGGGCGCGGGCTTCGCGCGGCTCCATGTCGGTCTGGCCGATGTGCACACCGTCCACCTTGATGCCCTTGCGGCGGGCCTGCCACACCACGTCGGCACGGTCGTCGATCACAAAGGCCACGGAATCGGACTTCTCATTGTCCTCGATGATCTGCGCGATGTCGCGAGCCATGTCGGTCAGCTCAGAGGCATCGGCCTCCTTGGCGCGCAGTTGGATGAAGGTTGCGCCGCCGTGCAGAGCCTGATCCACCACGTCGGTCAGCGGACGGCCTTTGCAGTCCTCCGGCCCCACCACGAAGTACGCGGACAGGTCGAAGCTGTCGCGCATGGAGGCGTATGGGTATTCATTACTCATTATTATTCCTGCTTTTGTTGTTTCTTGTGGAAGTCTTATTGGAAAAAACTGTTATGAGCTCCCTCATCAGAGGGAACTGAAACTACTGCACCAAAATCTCGGATTTCGCCACCTGTTCGGCGGTCACATTCCACAGCGCGTCAAGGAACGCAACTTGGAACGAGCCCGGTCCGTGCGAAGTTGTATCGGCCACCTCTCCCGCGCGGTTGTACAGCAGAGACGCGGACAGGGCGGCGGTCAACGGATCGGAGACCGCCAAATACGTGGCAGCCACGCCGCCCAGCGAGCAGCCGGCACCGGTGATCTTGGTCATCATCGCGCTGCCGCCCGGCAGCCGGTACACGGTTTCGCCATCGGTCACCAGATCGGCGATGCCGGACACGGCCACGGCGCAGCGGGTGGAAGCGTCATGGGAGGAATGCTTGGCGTGCTGTTCGGTCAGATACTGTGCCAGCGCCACCGCCGCGCCGGTTGCGGACTCCACGTCGTCGACGGATTCCACTCCGGCGGGGCGGTGCTCGGAAGCGTCCCCCACGGTTTCGGTATTGAGCCCCCACATGTTCGCCAGCGCGATTACCTCGGATGCATTCGCGCGAATCATGGTCGGGGGAGCGGCCTTGAAGGCCTGAAGAATGGCGGTACGGGTGCGGCCGATGCCGGCGGCCACCGGGTCGAGCACCCACGGCTTGTCCAAGTAGTTGAGTCGCTGGGCGATTTCGGGCAGTGCGTCCTTATAGAACGGCAGCAGCGTGCCCACGTTGATGTAGTTCGCGCCCGCGATTTTCGCGGTTTCGATCACGTCGTCCGGCAGGAAACTCATGGCCGCAGTGCCGCCGGCCGCCAGTTGCGCGTTGGCAACCAAATTGATGGTCACAAAATTGGTGAATGACTGGGCCAACGGAGTCGTCTCGCGTACGCGGCGAACGGCATCGGCGATATTGTCACGGATGGGTGAATCGGCTGGAACCGGAGTCCCGGCGGTATAACCGCTGGACACGCCGGTAAACGATGATGCACTATTGCTCATTTACTGCTCCCTACGATGGTCTTAACCAACAGGTTCTAAGGGTCAGGCTCAGGCCTTTCTCAACTCGCGAACCACATGCGAGTTCCCCTGCATTACAGTGCCGACGCTATGCGCCAACATGGACATTATCGTGACGGATTTGTTCGATACGTGTCGTCAGGTCTGGCGCGTCCCCGTCCATTCGTGATACATAGACGCCTCCGCCGAGCAACATCTCCCGAATTTGTGACGCTGACGCGATGTCAGTGGCACAAATTCGGGAAGGGTAAAACAACAGGAACAATATGGAGGTGTTGCGATATAGGAATCGCTGCGAACGGTCGCTCGTGAGACGCGGAACATATACCGGACAATGCCGCCTGACCTGTCACCATATACGGCTATCCTGAAGCGGTTGTTATTAGACCCCAAACCGTTCAAACCAGAAGGTGCATTGTGGCTCAGTCCAAACTCGATGAAGTCGTATCCCTTGCGAAGCGTCGCGGCTTCGTGTTCCCCGCCGGCGAAATTTACGGCGGCACCCGTTCCGCTTGGGATTACGGCCCTCTCGGCGTCGCTCTCAAGGACAATATCAAGCGTGAATGGTGGCGCTCCATGGTCGTCACCCGTCCTGATGTCGTCGGTGTCGACACTTCCATCATTCTGCCGCCCGAAGTGTGGGTGGCGTCCGGCCACGTGAGCGTGTTCAACGATCCGCTCGTCGAGTGTCTCAACTGCCACAAGCGCAACCGCGCCGACAAGCTCGAGGAATCCTACGCCGAGAAGCACGGCGACAAGATGCCGGAAAACGGCATGAAGGACATCGTCTGCCCGAACTGCGGCACCCGTGGCCAGTGGACCGAACCGCGCGACTTCAACATGATGCTGCGCACCCACCTCGGGCCGGTCGAGGACGAGAACAGCCTGCACTACCTGCGCCCCGAGACCGCGCAGGGCATCTTCGTCGACTTCAAGAACGTGATGACCTCCTCGCGTTCCAAGCCGCCGTTCGGCATCGCCAACATGGGCAAGTCCTTCCGCAACGAGATCACGCCCGGCAACTTCATCTTCCGCACCCGTGAGTTCGAGCAGATGGAGATGGAGTTCTTCGTGGTGCCCGGCACCGACGAGGAATGGCACCAGTACTGGATCGACACCCGCACCCGCTGGTACACCGACCTGGGCATCAACCCCGAGAACCTGCGTCACTACGAGCACCCGAAGGAGAAGCTCTCCCACTACTCGAAGCGCACGGTCGACATCGAATACAAGTTCGGTTTCCAGGGCTCCGACTGGGGTGAGCTCGAAGGCATCGCCAACCGCACCGACTACGACCTGAGCGCGCATTCCAAGCACTCCGGCGAGGATCTGAGCTACTTCAACCAGGCCACCGGCGAGAAGTTCGTGCCGTACGTCATCGAGCCGGCCGCCGGCCTGACCCGTTCCCTGATGGCGTTCCTCGTTGACGCCTACGACGTCGACGAGGCGCCGAACACCAAGGGCGGCGTCGACAAGCGCACCGTGCTGCGTCTCGACCCGCGACTTGCTCCGGTCAAGGCCGCCGTGCTGCCGCTGAGCAAGAAGCCCGAGCTGCAGTCCATCGCCCACGATCTGGCCGCCGACCTGCGTCAGCACGAGTGGATGATCGACTACGACGAGGCCGGTGCCATCGGCCGCCGTTACCGTCGTGAGGACGAGATCGGAACGCCGCTGTGCATCACCGTCGATTTCGACACGATCGACGACCAGGCCGTCACCATCCGCGAACGTGACACGATGCAGCAGGAGCGCGTCGCGCTCGACAAGGTCGCCGACTACGTGGCCGCCCGCGTGTCCGAGAAGCGCGTGCGCTACCCCGAGGGCCCCGTCAGCATCACCGGCACCAAGGCCGCCGACGGCGGCACCGACGTCGCCAAGGAGACCGGCGTGGACGAGTCCGCCCCGGTCAAGGTCGCCGAGGCCGGTGGCCTGTACTGATCGATACCCGGCCCGACCACACCGGGCCGGGTGCTGAACATCATTCGGACAGCCCCCTTTTCACCAAGGGGGCTCTTGTACATTCAAGACATGTATGGCATGAGCCGTGCCGATTCGTGGGGGAGAGCCGTGACAGACACCGTTGAACAGACCATCGCCGTCGACGCGCATGAGACCGACGTGCTCGACCCGCGCACCGACGCACCGGTCGGGAAGGAACCGGTCACGATGACACCAGTCGATCTCGGGCCGATCCACGTGCCGACGCCGGTGGTGCTCTCCCCGATGGCGGGCGTCACGAACTGGCCGTTCCGCGTGCTGTGTGAGGAATACGGCCCGGACGGCCTGTACGTGGCCGAGATGATTACGGCGCGCGCGTTGGTCGCCCGCAATCCGAAGGCGCTGCGCCTGTGCCGGTTCGCGCCGAGCGAGCGCATCCGGTCGCTGCAGCTGTATGGCGTGAACCCGGCCATCGTCGAGCAGGCCGCGCGCATCGTCGTCGATGAGGACATGGCCGACCATGTGGACCTGAACTTCGGCTGCCCGGTTCCCAAGGTCACCCGTCGTGGCGGCGGGTCCGCGCTGCCGTGGAAGACCGACCTGTTCCGCGAGATCATTCAGCGCGTGGTGAAGGTGTGCTCGGCGGCGAACATCCCCGTTACCGCCAAGATCCGCGTCGGCATCGATCACAGCCATGAGACGTTCATGGAAGCCGGCCACATCGCGCAGGAGGAGGGGTGCGCGGCCGTCACGCTGCACGCCCGCACCACGGCGGAATACTATGGCGGCCATTCGGACTGGAGCCGCATAGGCGAACTGGTCGGCGCGCTGGACATCCCGGTGTTCGGCAACGGCGACATCTGGGGCGCCGACGACGCCCTGGAGATGGTCCGCGAGACGGGATGCGCCGGAGTCGCCATCGGGCGCGGATGCCAGGGCCGGCCGTGGCTGTTCGCCGATATCAGGAACGCCTTCGCGGGCAGCGACGAGCGCGTCAACCCTACGCTGGGGGCCGTATGCGACGTGATCATGCGCCACGCCCGGCTGCTCGTCGAGTTCTATGACGGTGACGAGCGCATGGCCGTGCACGACCTGCGCAAGCACATCGCCTGGTATCTCAAGGGATTCCCCGTCGGAGGGACGACGCGCAGGGCGTTCATGGAGTGCGAGAACCTCGCCGACGTGGAGCGCGAGACCTCGCGTCTCGATCCCGCCATCACCTTCCCCGAACGGGTGAAGGACAAGCCGCGCGGCCGTGTTCGCTTTGCAAAAAAAGTGCATCTGCCGTACGGTTGGCTCGACTCGCGGGTCACCACGCACGAGGAGCGCGAGACGCTGTTCGGCGACGATCCGATGGACGCCGGATACTGAGACGGCATCCGGGTCATGGGCCGAATGCGGCCATGGTGTGTCGTTTTGTGCAAATGAGATGGAAAAACGTTGATACACGCCGAGAAAATAGCTTTATAATCAATGGTTCTGCGATAGAGTTATGCGTAACCGTGAGTGACAGGAGACAATGGTGAGCGAGATTGCCCAGACTGACAATTTCAACGACAGGACCAACATCAAAGTCGTCGGTGTCGGTGGAGCCGGCGGTAATGCCGTCAACCGCATGATCGCCGAAGGCCTGCAGAACGTGCAGTTCGTGGCCATCAACACCGATGCCAAGGATTTGCTGCGCTCCGACGCCGATGTGAAGATCTCGTTGAATGACGCTTCAAGCCGTGGATTGGGTGCCGGCGCCGATCCCGAGCGGGGCAGCAAGGCCGCGCAGGATCACCAGTCCGACATCGAGGAGGCGCTCAAGGGCGCCGACATGGTCTTCGTGACCTGTGGCGAGGGCGGCGGCACCGGCACCGGCGCGAGCCCCATCGTCGCCCGCGCGGCGCATCAGCAGGGGGCGCTGACCATCGCCGTGGTCACCCGGCCGTTCACGTTCGAGGGACCGCAGCGTTCCGCCTCCGCCGATCTGGGCATCGAGAACCTGCGCAAGGAGGTCGACGCCCTGATCGTCATCCCCAACGACCGGCTGCTTGAGCTGTCCGACCGCACGATCGGCATCGTCGACGCCTTCAAGACCGCCGATTCGGCGCTGCTCGCCGGTGTGCAGGGCATCACCGACCTGATCACGATGAACTCGTACATCCATGTCGACTTCTCCGACGTCACCGCCATCCTTCGCGGCGCCGGCACCGCGCTGTTCGGCATCGGCTCCGCGCGGGGCGAGGACCGCGCCACGCAGGCCGCCGAGATCGCCATCAGCTCGCCGCTGCTGGAATCCAGCGTCGAAGGGGCTCACGGAGCCCTCATCAACATCGCCGGCCCGACCGACCTCAAGCTGCAGGAGGCCTCTGCGGCCACCGAGCTGGTGCGCAAGGCCATCCACCCCGAAGCCCAGATCATCTGGGGTCTCGCGCTCGACGACGCCTACGGCGACGAGGTCCGCGTCACGGTCATCGCGGCCGGTTTCGACGCCGATTCCAAGAACACCAACGTACCCTCGATGAAGGGCGCCACGACCGCCGCATCCATCCCGGCTTCCCACACCACGGACCCCGTCACGCCGACGCATGCGCACGACCAGCAGCAGCCGGTCGCGCCGAGCATCCCCGTGCGCACGCAGCCGTCCGCGAACACGCCTATGACCACCACCAATCCGGCGGCGCGTCAGGTGCCGGATTTCGCGCTGCGCAAGGGCGGCCCCGCGTCGATGCCGATCGATGACGAGACCTCCGAGCACGATATCGTCTCCTCCGGTGACCTGGGCGACCTCGATATCCCTGATTTTCTGCGCTGAGCCGAAAGGAACTGAACCAGTCAGGCTGGGTTTATGAAGAACGCGATGCAGTATCTGGGCATGGCGGATGTTGCCGAAGACGACGAGCCGATGGACATCCAGGATGAGGATCCCGGATTCGACGACGATCATTCGGTCACTCCGGTGTCCCAGGCTGCGCCATCGTCGCCGACATCCGCGCCCAGTCGTGAGTCGAATCCGTTCCAGGGTCGCGTGAGCCGCATCACCACGATTCATCCGAAGTCCTACGAGGACGCGCAGCTGGTGGGGCGTGCTATCCGCGACGGCGTGCCCGTCGTGCTCAACCTGACCGGTGTCTCCGAGGCCGTGGCGTACCGCATCGTGGACTTTTCCGCGGGCGTCGTCTTCGGCGTGCGCGGGTCCATCGAGCGTGTCACTCCGCGCGTGTTCCTGCTCAGCCCAGCCCAGGTGAACATCAAGGTGGAGGAGCCGCAGGCGCCGTCCTCGGCGCACGACCTGTTCGCCGACTGATCTGCCGGCGGTCGTCCGGATTGGCGGCTGTAGACGATTCGTCGTCATGACAGCGGCGGCGGTAATGCCCAGTTGACGTTCAGCTGACGGCAATGAAGCTGTATGCCGTTTTGATAGGCTGGAAGGCATGGTGTTCACAATAGTGCGTCTGGTGATTGACTGGATTATCGACGCTTATATCACGGTGCTGTTCGTCCGTATGATCCTGGATTGGGTGTCGGTGCTTGCGCCGCGTTGGTATCCCAAGGGCGTCGTCGCATCGCTGATCAATGTCGTCTACCAGCTCACCGAGCCGCCGTTGCGCTGGCTGCGACGCTACATCCGGCCCATACCGATGGGGCCTATAGCGATGGACGTCAGCTTCATCGTGCTGTACACCGCACTTGTCGCCTTGAGAATATTGGTGTAAATCGCGCCGTAATCACGCATACGGCGAGAGTTCTTTCAGGGTTCGTGCTAGCATCGGAAGGTGATACCAACACAGCGAGGCATCGTGCCCAAAGCGAGGTGTAAGTTTTATGGCTCTTTTGACGCCTAAAGATATACGGGAGCATACCTTCCAGACCGTGCGTTTCAAGGAAGGCTATGATGTCGACGAGGTTGACGATTTTCTCGATCAGGTGACGGAAACCGTCGAGGCGCTTGGCAAGCAGGCCGTTGCAAGTGGCCAGGCGACGCAGTCCCTTCCTCCCGACGTCGCCAAGCTCAACTCCAAGATTTCCGAGTTGACTGCGCAGGTACAGTCACTGCAGAGCGAAAACGAGCAGCTCAAGTCCGCGGCGCCCGTCGCCAGCAAGGACGATCAGGCGGCTCAGGTGGCTGCGGCGAAACTCACCGAAGCCGAGGAGAGCAACCGCGCGTTGTCCCAGCAGAACGAGCAGCTCAAGGATCAGGTGGATCGCCTCAGCGGCCAGATCGACCAGCTGACCGCGCAGGCCGCCCAGGCCTCCGGCAAGGCCGATGTCGCCGCGCAGCTCGCCGCGGTGCAGAACGAGCGCGACCAGTACCGCGTCAGCGCCAGGGACATGAGCGGACGTCTGCAGGAAGCGCAGCAGCAGGCCGCCTCCTACCAGCAGCAGCTCAACGATGCCAAGAAGCACCTCGATGCGTTGCAGCAGCAGGCCGCGCAGGCCTCCGATCTGGCTCGTCAGCTGGAGGAGTCCAAGCAGCGCGAGAACCAGCTGCGCGAGCAGGTCGCCAAGGTCGAGCCGAGCACGGAGACCGGCAGCCTGCAGAAGATCGCTGGTGCCGCCGCCGCTGCCAGCAGCGAGCCCGAGCGCGCCACCGCCATGCTGACGCTGGCCATGCAGCTGCACGACCAGTACGTCGACAAGGGCAAGGCCAAGGCGAAGGAAATCACCGAGGCCAGCCAGAACAAGTACAACGAGCTGGTCACCAAGGCCAACGACTACTCGTCCCGCACCCGTACCGAGGCCGATGAGTACAACAAGCAGGTTCACTCCGATGCCGACGCATACTCGGAGCGCACTCGTTCCGACGCCGACGCCTACTCGGTGAAGACCCGTCAGGATGCCGACACGTACCGCGAGAACACGCAGCAGCAGGCCGACAACTATGAGGACGAGGTGCGTCGTCGCGCCGGCGAGTACGACAGCAAGACCCGCTCCAACGCCGATGAGTATGCGCAGCAGGTGCGTGACAAGCTCACCACCCAGTCCAAGGTCATCGAGGGCAACATTCAGGGCCTCAAGCAGTTCGAAGCCGAATACCGTGCGCGTCTGACCGAGTTCCTCGGCCAGCTGTCTCGTCAGGTGTCCGATACGAACAACTACAGCCAGATCGGCAAGCAGGCGGAATAGTCGATGAAGGATATCCAAGGACGGCTGCGTGTTCGCGTAGCCGTCTTTGCATGTGTGGCGGCCGTGGCGCTGGGCATCGATCAGCTCACCAAGATGTGGGCGCAGCAGGCGTTGGGCGACGGGCGTACAGTGCCGCTGATCCCGGGCCTGCTTTCGTTGACGCTGGTTCATAATCCGGGTGCATCGCTCGGTCTCGGATCGGGAAGCACATGGCTGATTTCGCTGCTCGCCGTGGTGGCGTGCGTGGTGATGGCGGTGCTGGCGGCACGCACGATATCGATGCGCTGGACGGTGATGTTCGCGTTCGCGTTCGCCGGAGCGTTCGGCAATCTGATCGATCGCGTGGCCTATGCGGACGGGTTCCTCAATGGCAAGGTCGTTGATTTCCTGAATTATGGTTGGTCCGTGGGCAATGTCGCCGATATCTATCTGGTGATGGCCGGCATCGGCGTCGTGGTGCTGATTGTGCTGGATGTGCCGTTCAGTCGCAAGGACCTCGATCGGATTGAGCATCTGGGGGAGGATGCCGGTGACGTGGCGCGTGACGGGGAGTCAGACGGCACGGCGGACGAATCGCAGGACTCGTCAGCGATGGTGCAGGATGCATCGTCCGGCTCATCCCGGACGGAGGTGACCGTTTCGAGCCGTCAGCCTGATGACTCGGAGAGGAGCGCTTCATGAGCCGTCTCGTTCCGGCGCCCGACGCATTGGTGGGGTCACGATTCGACGTGGCGGTTTCCAAGATGCTGGGCATCTCGCGTGCCAAGGCGGCGGATCTTATCGAATCCGGCCAAGCCCGCGTGCTGGATCGTGCGATCGCCAAGTCGGGCACGCTGCTGTATGGGGAGACCGTCGAATTCGACATCGCCGAAGAACGGCATGAGCCGGAACCGGTGTGTCTCGACATGGCCATCGCGTATGAGGATGACGATGTCGTCGTGGTCGACAAGCCCGTGGGCGTCGCTGCACATGCTTCAGCCGGATGGACAGGCCCCACCGTATTGGGCAGCCTGCTCAAACGCGGCGTGCGCATCACCTCATACGGAGCTCCCGGGCGGCAGGGCATCGTGTCGCGGTTGGATGTGGGCACGTCCGGCCTGATGCTGGTGTGCAAGTCAGAGCTGGCGTACAAGGAGATGCGGCGGCAGTTCTCCGAGCATGAGGTGGTCAAGACCTATCATGCGATGGTCCAGGGCAACCTCAAGGAGGACAAGGCCACCATCGAAGCGCCCATCGGCCGTGCCAAGGTGTCGGACTTCCGCTTCTGCGTCACGCCGTCGGGCAAGCCGGCGGTCACGCATTGGGACGTGCTGGACCGATTCGGCGAGGCGACGCTGGTTTCGGTGAATCTCGAAACCGGACGCACGCATCAGATTCGCGTGCATTTCTCTTCGATCGGGCATCCTCTGGTCGGAGACCCGATGTATGGGGCCAATCCGGTGCTGGCCGGGGAGCTCGCCTGGACCGTCAGTGGTTGCATGCGATGAAGCTGGAGTTTCGCCACCCCCGCACCATCTCTGGACGTCGGTCGAATCCCACTACCCGGCCGATCTTGCCCATGCACTGGAACTTATGCGCGCCAGGCATGCCTCAACTGGTCTGGAAACCGCCGACTAGCGTACCCAATCGGCCTGTCGCGTAGCGCTGTCATCCTACTGTCGCCCCCGCTGGCGGGGGGGGCTGTCGCGTAGCGACTGGGGTGGTCCAATGCCAATTCGCGTCCACGCTGTTCTTACTTATCGCGTTTCTTCCATGCAACGACGGAAGTGACCACGCCGGCCGCCAGCAGCGGTACGCAGGCCAACGCCGCGACGCCTTCAACCAGCAGCAGGATGGCGTCTGCGGGATTGTAGACGCCGCGATTGAGATACATATAACATGCGATTGCGGCCAGTGCCGATACTGTGCCGGCCGCCAGCAGCGCAAAGCCGAGCGTGCGCAAGGCATCATGCGATGAGGAGCAAGATTGAGCCGATGCCGCAGTCGGCATGGTCGGTGCGGACTGCACGGTGATCGGCGGCGAATCCTCATAGTGTGGCTGATTTGCGGACGTCATTGTTCCTCCTGGTGGTTCGTTGCCGCGAATTGTCTGGCGACGGCGGATCATCCTTGATGGCAATCTATGCGACGGAGACACTTTTTGTCCAGCGGAACGGACAATGTGGTCGAAGGCTGCCGAGTTATCCACATTTTGGGCGTGTCGCTGCCGGATTCGATTCAGCTTTCGCGAGTTACATGTGGCATTTTCGCAGTGTTTACTGATGGTCGTCATTCGCTTGCCATACATGTCCCTCCTGTACAATGACCGTGTCATGCATGATGAGACAAGGGGATGAGTATGTATACCGTCGTTGGACAGGTTCC
>ENA-OQCW01000563-OQCW01000563.1-human-gut-metagenome-genome-assembly--contig:-NODE-563-length-20649-cov-2.425884_pt1 | contig 20649 bp, 22 predicted proteins | sample MGYA00242767_ERZ504593 | MGnify/ENA primary metagenome ERZ504593 (study PRJEB26092, sample SAMD00036307) | human gut metagenome | host: Homo sapiens | study: EMG produced TPA metagenomics assembly of... | reverse complement strand
CCCGGATCGTATCACCGATACCGTCACATAGAAGCGTACCGATTCCGACAGCGCTCTTGATACGCCCGTCCTCACCGTCACCCGCCTCCGTTACCCCAAGGTGCAAGGGGTAATGCATATTCTCGGCCTCCATCGTACGAACCAACAACCGCACGGTCCTTACCATGACAACGGTATTGGAAGCCTTAATCGAAATAACCACATCCGGGAAATTCTCCTCCCGGCAAATGCGAAGAAACTCCATACAACTCGCTACCATCCCCTCGGGCGTATCACCATAACGGCTCATGATACGATCGGAGAGCGAGCCATGATTCACACCGATACGAATAGCGGTGCCATGTGCCTTACAAATATTCAAGAAAGGGACGAACCGCTCACGGATCTTCTCGATCTCGGCGGCATATTCCTCATCCGTATATTCAAGATGGCTGAATGTCTTTACCTTATCTACATAGTTTCCCGGATTGATACGTACCTTTTCCACCTCACCGGCGGCGGCATCAGCCGCTCTAGGATTAAAATGGATATCAGCGACCAAAGGAGTCGTATACCCTTGTTCATTCAATTGTTTACGAATCTCGCCCAAGTTTCGGGCTTCCCGTTCCCCCTGTGCCGTAAAACGCACATACTCAGCTCCCGCCTCGATCATACGGATCGCTTGAGCTACCGCCGCCTCCGTATCCATCGTTGATACATTAGCCATGGATTGAATACGGATAGGATTCTCACCTCCCATGGGTGTGTCACCGATTTGGGCAACGGATGATTTACGGCGGTTGTAATTAAAGTAAGCCATTGTTAATTGAAAATTGAGAATTGAAAATTGAGAATGAGTGTTGAGAACTGAAAACCTAAAGAGAGACTTTCTCCTTAATTTTCAATTCTCAACTTTCAACTTTCAATTAATTAGTTTTGTATTTAAAAGAAACCTTAGCCAACTCCTCGTTAGCCTTCACGATTTTCTTCTTCAAATCCTCCTTATAAGCGGATAGCTTCTCCTGAAGTTGCTCGTCGCCGACGGCAAGCATCTGCACCGCAAGGATACCAGCGTTCAAAGCGCCATTGATGCCGACAGTAGCCACAGGGATTCCCGGAGGCATCTGTACGATAGCCAACAAGGCATCCATACCGTCCAGCGTAGAGTTAATAGGCACGCCGATCACGGGAACCGTCGTCATGGAAGCGATCACACCGCAAAGATGAGCGGCCATTCCGGCAGCGGCGATGATAACCTTGATTCCACGTCCTTTAGCTCCTTTGGCGAAAGCCTCCACCTCAGCGGGAGTACGGTGTGCGGATAGAGCATGCATCTCGAACGGGATCTCCATCTCATCCAAGAACTTAGCCGCCTTCTCCATAACGGGTAGATCCGAGGTACTACCCATGATAATACTTACAACAGGTGTCATTCTTATTTAGCGATTAATTTTTGATAGTCTTCAGCGGATAATAGTTCCTCCAACTCAGAAGCGTCCGTAAGAGAAATCTTGATTAACCAACCTTTACCATAAGCGTCTTCATTAACCAATTCAGGAGCGTCTTCCAATTCAGCGTTTACTTCCAAAACCTCTCCGCTAACCGGCATGAAAAGATCGGAAACAGTCTTAACAGCTTCAATCGTACCGAACACCTCTTCCTTGAGCGACGGTCTCCCCCTCTGTCGTAATGTCTACATAAACGATCTCACCTAGCTCGCCTTGAGCGTAATCAGTAATACCAACATAAGCTACGTCACCTTCTACACGAATCCACTCATGGTCTTTTGTGTACTTTAAATCTGCAGGAAAATTCATAATTTTAGTGTTTTTATTAGATGAATAAATAGATATAACTCATTAATGAGGCTACAAAGGTACATATAAATCCCAGACAAAACCCCGCATATACCTGCATTGGTGTATGCCTTTTTAAAAAGATACGCGAGGTACCTAATAAACCAGCCACGATCAACACGACTATAAAAGCCCAGTAGGGATTTATCATATGGATACGCGCCACTCCCATAACACCGCCCAGTAACCCGCCGATACCAATGGCATGCGCGCTAATCTTCCAAGCAAAATTGATGCATAAGGCGATTACCAAGGCTACGCAAGCCCCGATCAGCATCGCTAACAACCAAAACGGCATCAGCATCTTATACAGGAAAAAGATACATACCAAGATGGAAGTGATAAAAAATCAGATAAGGAACCACCCGCTCCTTCCGGTCGGAAAGCTCTATATCGCCGGCCGCGCCATTTTTCACCAATAAGAAGATGAAAAGCCCGGGAACTATCGCTGTCGAAATAAAGGTACCTCCGGCAATCAGCAGCTTCACAGGTAACGGGTAAATGGCGAGAAATGTAAACATCAACGCCAACACGATCCCATAGGTCACCATAAGCAACGGATGGAACACGAAGGATATTATATTCGAGAATAGTTTCATACGCTTTTATATTTCTTTTCTCAGACGAGCTACCGGAATCCCCAGTTGCTCCCTGTATTTCGCTACCGTACGCCGGGCGATGACATACCCTTTTTCTTTCAGGATCGTAGCCAACTCCTCATCGGTCAACGGTTTTCGTTTGTCTTCGGCATCTACATGTTCTTTCATGATCTTTTTCACCTCACGGGTCGAGATCTCCTCGCCGGTATCGGTCTGCATAGACTCGGAGAAAAAGTATTTCAACGGATAAATACCGAAATTCGTTTGCACATATTTACTGTTACTTACCCGGGAAATAGTGGAGATATCATATCCCGCACGCTCCGCTACGTCTTTCAAGATCATGGGATGGAGGGTAGCCTCATCGCCTGTCAGGAAAAAGTCCCGTTGTAAATAGATAATCGCCTCCATGGTACGCTGCAAGGTCTCATTACGTTGCTTGATAGCGTCGATGAACCACTGGGCGGAATCCAACTTTTGTTTCACGAACTGTACGGCATCCCGCCTCTCAGCGGTTTGGTTCGCCTTATTCGCCGTATAATCCTGAAACATCTCGGCATACTCCCGGTTGATACGCATATCCGGTACCCCCCGGTTATTCATGCTCAAGATAAGCTCTCCATTATGCGCTTCCACCACGAAATCCGGGATGATCTGGCTCATCGCCACTTCCATAGAACCACCCCAACTACTTCCGGGTTTCGGATTTAACATAGTAATCTCGTGAATGACCTTCTTTAACGTTTCCTCATCGATATCGAGACCTCGTAAGATCTTATCGTAATGTTTGCGGGTGAACTCCTCGAAATATTCGGTCAAAACACGAATCGCCAAATTTGTAACCGGAGTATTCTCCTTCTTATCCAGCTGGATCAACAGACATTCTTTCAAGTCACGGGCACCTACCCCGGCAGGCTCAAAATCTTGGATGATATTCAAGATAGACTCGATCTCCTTCTCATCTACCTCTTGTCCGGCTTGGAAGATCAAATCGTCCGCTATCGCCGAAAGGTCCCGGCGCAAATAACCGTCATCATCGATATTTCCAATGATATACTCCGCTATTTTCATTTGCTTATCCGGTAAATCCCTTAACCCGAGCTGCTGTAACAGAAACTCATTCAAGGATTGGCTTACGGAGAAGGGGACATCCTCTTTCCGTTCCGCACGCTCGGTCATTTCCCGTAGCTTATAATCAGGTATATCGTCTTCCGTTAAATAATCTCCCAAAGAAAGGTCGGTCTCAGTATCAACAGAAGGGATCTCTTCTCCCCCCTCCTCGCTTTCAGTTCGTTCAAAATCATCAACAGGCTCTTTTCCTTCCTCCAAGGCTGGGTTATCTTCCAGCTCATGCTTCACACGTTCTTCCAACTCGATCGCGGGAAGCTCCAGAAGCCGTATCAACTGTATCTGCTGAGGGGATAGCTTTTGCTGTAACTTTTGTTGTAACTGTTGCTTTAACATAATCTAAATCATTGCACTGTAAGGGTAGGACAATCACCCGCCCTCTTATTTATCAACATGCAAATATAAGTTTTTAGTTTTAACAGTACAGCTATTAAACTATAATAGTTCTAAACAAGGTGCATGATGGACCCTAGCGACTTTAAAATCCTTCCTTCACGATCCGTTTGATCGGGAGAAAGAATCGTTCGATCAAGCGTAATTCTTCCGTTACGATCTCCGCGGAGGCTTGCGTCTCGGGCGAGACGGGCAGGTCGATACCGTAATTGGTTCTCAGGCCCTCTGGAAAATCGATATCCGCCGTATAGTACTCGTCGGTGGGGACCAATGAGATATTCGATACCACGCCGTTTACCACGCCAAACTCCTGATCCGGGAAATTGGAGAAACGGACGATCGCCCGCTGGCCTCTCCGGACTTTTCCCGAGCGTGCTATCGGTATGCGCACCTTCCCCACCAGCCGGCTCTCGCCTTGCGGCACGACGGTGAAAGCCACCTCTCCGGATGGGATATACTGGTTCTCGTTCCAGTACTTGGTGAAAGTCACGACACCCCCTACCGGGGCGATGAGGCAATAACGCAACCTCCACTCGTTCATGCTATTCAGCAATTGTTCCCGGGCGGTCTGTAATTCCTGCCGTAGCGTAAATTCTTTCTCGCTCCGCTCCAGCGTCAGATCCAGCAAGGATTGCTCTTGCTCCCCGATCTGTATCCGGAGATTCTCGGCCGAGGCTGCCGCCCCTTCCAGCGAATAACGGCTTTGCAGCAAAGAAGCCCGTGCGGTCTCATGCTCGTAGGAGGAAATCACGGACCGGCTATACAATAATGAATCCCGGGCGTATTGCCGCCTTGTCAAGGCGAATTGCTCCGAGAGGGTCTTCCGCTGCCGTTCGGTCTCGTTGTAGTAAGCCTTATACAACGCTATCTGTTTGCGGATGGAGGCCATTTTTTGTGGATAATAATCGATCTCCCTGTAATTGATGCAGGCATGGAGCGCCGAGAGTAGTCCCGAGTAAGCCGCTTGCATATCACCCAGCGATAGCTCCTTGTACCTTGATAACGCCTTGTCCAGGCTATCCACGTCGCTTCCGGATCGTTCCAACGCCTTATCCAGATAGATGGCGTCGTCCGTGTCGGCGTGATTCTCTATGACCGCCAGCCAATCCCCCTCGCCTTACCGGACGATTATCCCTGACGAGCAGCTCCTGTATCTTCCCCGCTGCCCGTGTCACTACCGCCGTCGCGGGATGTTGCCCCGTCAATGTCATGTCTGCCGTGATCACGTCAGGATACTTAAAGAAACAGCTCCCCACCAGCAACGTCACGACCACGAGGAATAACAGCCTTATCCCCCACCGTACGATCCAGGCCGGCACTTGCCCCATCACCTCCTGTACCTCCTCGCTCCTCAGTTCTATGTCCTTATTTCTCTTCTCCAACCAATTTTCAACTTTCAATTCTCAATTCCCAAGCTCCAACTGGTTCTTCACCAACTTATAATAAGTCCCCCGCAAGGCCGTGAGTTCCTGATGCGTCCCTTCCTCCACGATGCGTCCCTTGTCCAGCACCACGATCTTGTCCGCGTCACGTACCGTGCTTAGCCGATGCGCCACGACCACCACCGTCCGTCCTTTATAGAAGGCGTGCAACTGCTCCATGATCTCCCGCTCGTTGTTTGCGTCCAAAGCGTTCGTGGCCTCGTCCAGGAAGATGAAGTCGGGATTCTTGTACACCGCCCGGGCGATCAGGATCCGTTGCCTCTGCCCTTGGCTTACTCCATTGCCCTCCATGCCGATCTTCGTATTATAGCCCGGCGGGAGCGAATCGATGAAATCCCGGATATTCGCTACCGTCACGGCATGCAGCAGGCGTTCCTTGTCCACCACCTCTTCGCCGGGGGCGATGTTGTTGGCGATCGTATCCGAGAAGATAAAACCATCCTGCATGACCGAACCGGTCTTGCTGCGCCATACGTGGGGATTCAAGTTCCTGAGGGAGGTATCGCCGATCCTCACGTCCCCCTTGTTGGGGTTGTAAAAACCGAGCAGGAGTTTCACGATCGTCGTCTTCCCGCTCCCGCTGGCCCCTACGATGGCGGTCACCCTGTTATGGGGTATCGTCAGGTTGATATCCTCCAGCACGTAATCCCTGTCCGCCCCGTCATAGCTGAAGCTGAGATTTTCCAGCCGTAGCGTCCTGTCATCGGGGAGAACATTCAGTCTTATCCCGCCTACCTGTTCCTCGTCCTCCTTCCCGTGTATCTCGCCGAGCCGCTCCAAACTGATCTTCGCGTCCTGTAAGGACCGTGAGAAATCGATCAATTGCTCGATAGGTGAGGAGAGCTGCCCCACGATGTAGGTCACCGACATCATCATACCCAGTGTCATATCCCCTTGCACGACGGCCCGTGCCGCGATGAAGGAGATGAGTATGTTCGTGGTCTGGTTGAAAAAGACCGCCCCGAGTTGCTGATATTGTTGTAACGCCAACCCCTTGATCCCTATCTTGAAAAGTTTTACCTGTATCCGTTCCCATTTCCATCGCATCTTGGTCTCGCAATTATTGAGCTTGATCTCCTGCATTCCGGTGATGAGCTGGAATAGGTTGCTCTGCTCCCCGGCCGCCTGCGAGAAACGCTTTACGTCCAGCTCCCTCCTCCATCTCATGAAGCCCAGCACCCACGCCACGTACAACCCGTTTCCTAGTAGGAACAATCCCAGTATGGTCCAGTCATAGTAGGCCAGTACGAACCCGAACACGATGAAGTTGACGAAAGAGAAGAGCGTATTGATGGATGTCCCCGTCATGAAAGCCTCGATGCGGTCATGGTCTCCGATGCGCTGCATGATATCGCCCACCATCTTGGTATCGAAGAAATGCAGGGGCAGGCGCATCAGCTTGGCGAGGAAATCGGAGATCAAGGCGATATTGATCCTCGTGTTTACGTGCAGCAATATCCAGCTCCGTATGAAGTCCACGGATAGCTTGGCGATAAAGATCACCAATTGCGATATAAGGATCAAGGTTATGAAACCTAGGTTGTTGTCCCGTATACCGGTATCTACCAAGCTCTGCGTGAGGAAAGGCAGGATGAGTTGCAGTACGCTGGCTGTCACCATGCCCAGCACGAGCTGTGCCATCTCCCGCCTGTAGGGCGATATATATCGGAAAAAGAATCCGAGGTTACGTTTCCTGTCTCTCCCCTCGTCCTCCATCCCGTAGAACTCCGGCCCCGGTTCCAGCAAGAGCGCCGTCCCGGTATCCTGTCCGTCCACCTTGGTGCTGACCCAGCACCGCTTGAACTCCTCCCTCGTATAGGTGATAAGTCCCGCCGCCGGGTCCGCTATGTAGAACTTCCCTTTCTTTATCTTGTAGCAAACCACGAAATGCCATTGGTTCCAGTGCAGTATGCAGGGTAGGGGACATTCCTTTTCCAATTCCTCCACCGTGATCCGCACGCCCTGTGTTCGGAACCCGATCGCTTCCGCCGCCTCGCTGATACCCAGCATGGAGACTCCTTCCCGGGTGATGAAGGCTTTCTCCCGTAAGTTCTGGATCGAGTACACACGTCCATAGAATCGGGCGATCATCCGAAGGCAGGTGGGGCCGCAGTCCATGGAGTCCAGTTGGCGATATGTGGGGAAGGGTTTAAACATCCAAATTCACGATCTTCTCTATACACTCTCCAAAAGTAGTGAATCGGATAGAAATATCAAACAAATCCATGATTTCCGTATCGTTGAACAGAGGATCGTCTTGCTCGCTTTCCGCATACCAACTCGCCCAGCGTTGTCCTTCCGGCTTTGCCAGGTCATATTCCAAGGTGTCGGATAACGAAGGCAGATGAAAAACCACCCAATCGGCACGACCTATGTATTTCCTGTCCGTAGTGACTACCCAGCCGGAAGGGAGTCCGCCCAAATGGGAAACGTATATCCTCTCGTCCACCGTATTGAATATCAAAAGAATCCTCTTGTTGGTTTTAGACCAATATGTCATGGCGATCACGCTATCCGACATACGCCAGTCCGTATACTCCTTTAAATGATTTTCCGCTTTTTGGTAATACTCCCTGCAACGTATGGCGGCCTCGGGTATCATCTCTCCGCAATTTCGCCAGAAACGATCCAAATGACAAGCAGGAACCTCGATCGAGCTGTCTCGCACCTCGGCAAGATAGGCGAACGCCCAGTGATAAAGGCGAAACAGATTCGCATACCACCAACTTTTCAATTCCCGCTCTTCCCCGTCGAACGACCAGCGGTCGGCAAACTGCGCCAACCCGTCCACTACCCGGAACAAGGATCGCAGCCGTCGGCTCCACTTGGTCGTATGCATGACCGAAGAATCGTCTTGGCGGTATCTATAAAACTCCGTGCAGGTAATCGCCAGCCTCTCCGCCTGGCAGAGAACAATGGGAGTCCAAAGCTCATCCTCGTGCATGATCCCCTCCTCGAAACGCACCCCTATCATGCGCAAGAAATCCCGCCGACAAACAAAACGGACAGGAGTAGGAAGATAAGAGCCATCCCTCATCAACCCGACAAAGCCTTCCCTGCCCAGCAAGACTTTCGGTCGCATCCCCTTGACCGGATTGAAAAGCGCCCCCGGATTCCCCTCCTGATCGCAGAACCGGATTTCTCCCATCACAACATCTGCCTGGCTCTCCACCCCCGTGCGAAACAAAGATGCCAACGCATCGCCCAGCACCCAGTCATCACTGTCCACGAATAAGATATACTCCCCCCGGGCCACCTCCAATCCCGTATTACGTGCCACGGAAGCCCCTCCGTTCGCTTGATGGATCACTCGAATACGGCTGTCTTCCAGTGCATAGGCATCCGCTATTTTCCCGGATCCATCCGTCGATCCGTCATCGACAAGCACGATCTCCACGCACGGCCCGTCTATCCCCAACAACGAGTCGAGACAGACCGGCAAATACGCCTCCGTATTATATATAGGAACGATCACCGACAAATCTATATGTTTCTCCTTTTCCATAGCTTCTTCCGTAGGGTTCTCTTCCGCGAATAAGGATTCATAAAACGCCGACATATTCCTGCCAAACACCTCCGAGGAATATCTCTCCACAAATCGCCCGCGTCCGTTCCGCCCAAGCTGCCTCGCCTCCTCCGGGTTCCGCAGCAAAAAGAGGATCTTCTCCGCCAGCTGGTCGGCATCGATCTCTACCCGATCGGCGGATACGGCAAGCGGCACTTTCAGCCCGCATGAATCATCTACCACCTCGTCCAGACCGGAAGTGGCGGTGGCCACGACCGGCAAGCCGTGCATCATCATCTCTACCGGCACATACCCGAAAGGCTCAAACAGCGAGGGAACCACGCCGACATCGGCCACACGATACAACTCCAGCAGCGAGGCCCGATCTAGAAAACCCGTTAAAGTAACCTGCGAGAAAATAGGATTCGCCTCCTCGAAACAATCCTTATAATCACCATCGCCTACGATCCACAACCGGCTGTCCAGATACTGGCGGGATACCTTCCGGAACGCCCGGATCAAGAAACGGACTCCCTTGATACTATCCAGCCGCCCGACAAAAAGGATGATCCGCTCCTCCGGGCGCAGCTGCCATTTCTCCCGGATCAGCACCGGATCCCGGTCCGTATCTGCCACATCGGCCATCCCGTTCGGGATAACCGCCACCCGATCGGGAAGCAACCCGTAGTCCTCGCATAACAAGGCACGCATATAAGTCGGAAAGGACCGATTACCCGGTCTGTCGCAGCGTAAAACGCCTGCTCCTCCCCGAACGACTCCCGGATCAAATCGTCCAAAGGCTGCGTACACTCCTTCCGCAAGATCGCTCGGAGACGCTCCGGGTTGTCGTAAATAACCGAGCTCCAATCCGAGAAATGCGCCGCCGTAACCACCCGGCAACGAAACGCCGCCTTCAACTCCCGCGCCAATGCCTCGTCCTTATAACAATTCAAATGAAACACCAGCTTCTCCGTATCCCGGATAAAGCGGCGAAGCAGATAAACGATATTCCGGAAATAAGCCGCCCGCTGCCGCACCTCCAAGGCGACCCAATCCTCGGCTACCGGCTCCGGAAAAGAGAGATACGAGACCTCCCCCTCCTCCCATCGCTCGATTTGAGCCTTCTCGCCGAACAGATAGACCACATGAATACGGATACCGCTCCCCCGCAACGAGGCTACCAATTCCCGGACGTAGCTGCCCACGCCATAAAACGCCCCCCGGTTTTTATTATTGAACAAATACAGATTTATCATCTTTTCCCACAGATTGAGATCAAACAAATTTATAAAAGAAGCCGCCAAGAGGTATCCACAGCTCCAAGCGAACTTAGCGACTCCAAGCCGGCCCCCGCATATCCACCCGCCAAGCCCGCACCCACCAATCGCTCCCAATCCGTCTCCACCAAGGTGTCAACCGGATCCGGATGCCCGGCATAAGCGCGCAGAAAACGAGCTGCATCCCGTATCTCTCCGGGAGAGAAACCGGCCTGATCTTGCTCGATCCGGGCGGCGATCCGCGACAAGCAATCCGCGGCCCCCGCATTCGCCCGGCGACAAAGCCAATACCATCCGTAGCCGGTCAGCCCCTCATCCCGGCTATAATCGGGATAAGGGTCATACATCACCGCCCGATACATCCGCTCATCCAAATCCTCGAAGAAATCCTCGTCCACCTCTATTAATCCACTACGGATCAAGTAGTCGATCCCCACACCGATACCCGCTATCCCCCATTCGTAATCCGGACGGTAATTGGCATGGAGCTGTTCTTGCATCGCCACCACCAAATCCCAAGCGTACTCATCGAACAGTTCCTCGCCTGTAAAGCGGGCATAGTGGAAAAAAAAAGATGGCGATTCCTAACTTCCCATGCAACAAGCCGGGGCAAGCGGTCAATGTGCCGTTCAGCAGCAGCCAATCGGCGATCCGGGAATGGTCCGGATGGTCTGTATGACAAATCGATACGCTCATTCGTTCTTATATCGGGCGATCATGATAACCGGATTCGACTCTTCCTCCAAATCGGCGGCGATCTCTTTCAAGGGGCCTTGCAGTTTGCCGTCTTCGTAGGCCTCCACCAAACCGGGGGCTTCCATCCGGGAAAGGAAAGCGATCCCATTACGATTGTTGAGATATGGCAAAGGCGGGAATTGCCATACAAGGTTCAAAGGCTCATCCTTTGTCACATCTTGGTTATAGACCTCATATCTATATACCTTATCCTCCTGCTTATCGTAAACCAATTCCGCAGGGGGGAAGCCTGTACCTTTAGAGAAATTAAACTCAAACTTCAAGCTTTGAAGAAAATAATAGCGATCAGTCATAACACCGGGAAACAAATAAACTGGAGGATTCATCTCTTTCCCCGAAGGCGTACGCACTAAGAAAGGCTTCAACGCCCGTTTATCCGTCTCATACAAATAGATCGTATCCGTGGAGATTTCCGTCAATAACCAATTATCGAAATAAGGGATTAAAGGACTATTTTGGATAGCGGCATATATTTTTTGCCCTGAGTTTTCCGAGATAATCGTTCCAGACACATAGACATCGAAAGGGATCGCTATTCGCTGAACACTCCCGTCTTGCTTAGACACCAACATGAACCCGCTATTGGGTATGGCCTCCTCATATCCACTGTCCGTGGGATCAGCAGAAGGTTCTGCATAGCAAATCAAATAATCTTGATTGAAATTATCCAACCTGAAATAAGTAGCCCCCATAAGATGCTTGATACTTCGCTTGAAATTACCAAACAGATCATAAACCTGAATCCGACCGGTCATCGTATCGTTTACGTATAATTCTTGATTCTTTTCATCATAAATTACGGTATTGATGTATACATACTCCTCTCCGCTTTGGCCTTTACGGTTGATCGTTCGTAGGTATTTGCCTTTTCCGTCCGTGACATGGATATCTCCACCATTCTTACTATCCGTAAAAAGCATCAAATTCTCGCCAATCGACCGCACCTTTTCCTGATGTCAAGAACTTTTCATTTGTCTCTAATCGCACATACTCTATATCGAACAAATCCTGTAGGATAAATTCCTTTTTGGAATAACTCTTGTCCACGTCCACCGTGATGAAGGTTTGCTCGTCGGAGGATTTGTCTCCACATCCGTTTAGAACCAAAAGAAGTAATAGAAATATTGGGGTATAAATAGATAGTTTCATAATATGATTGTTTTTGTTATTTTCAATAATACTTATACATAAAATGATATTTAATGATGTTTACTTATCCAACAGAGATTTGGATAACCTATCTCCAATTCATAGTCCGAAGGAGAAGGGCACAAATCCCTGTACAGGCATGTATTACAAGGAGATTGATTTCGGATCCGGAGCCATGATTTCCCTTCCTTTATCTCTTTTTGAATAATCTCATAAATAGAACAAGTCGTGATATTCCCTAAAACCGGATGATGTAAATTGGCACGAATATCACCATTCGGCAAAATACGGAGCTTGCCGAAATCATTCTGATTGATCGTTCGTTTTCTAAACAATTCCTTCATAGACAAGGACGAAGCCAAAATATCCTCATGCGTCAAGAATATATTTTCTTGGAAAAAATCAAGATTTTGTCCGGTATAGACCGGATCTAATTGATAATTCCCAATCGGGTAAGTTTCGATCAGTTGTTCCGCTACCTGATAATCGGCCTCTGATGTAATCTTAAAGAAATAGTTAAATGAATGACCTAACGCTTGCTCCTTACGCACGACTGCCTCCCAAGCGGAATGATCAATCGGAAAAGCTACAGATACCCGATAAATAAAATCCGAAGCGTAGGTCCGTTCAATTACGGGAATACATTGATAAGAGCTATCGATTGTAATCGGGACAGACCTATCTTTCAAGCTCTCCAATAATAAATCGATGTTCAAGTTTTCTCTCCAATCCGCTTTCAAGATAAAAGCTACATTTCCCGGTATAGTCCGAAGATAGTTTACCAATAAATCCATATTCACGGTTTGATCGATATGGACTGTCACTTCAGATAAGATTTGAGACCAATCTTCCAAGAAATTGAGGTCACAACCCTTTTCCTCCCAAACGGGGTAATTAATAAAAGGCAATATCTGTACCGGCTTCCGGTTAGACAAAGCTTGATCCACGATGTCTCCCATAAATTTCTCTCGGATTTCCTCAACAAAAGACTTAATAGGTACAGATCGCTCCATATACGAAGCGTCAAGACTTACAACACCTACATTCTCTTCCCGCAGTAACTCCCGCATTAAACCAACAACTTCCATTCGACTCGACTCTATACTCGCATAATCTAACGTATTATACAATATAACCTGGTTTTCTGTCAAATGAATATATACATAAGGTTCTATCATGAACCAATATTTTTGTTCGTTCTCCATCTATTTTATCTTTTATTCAACATCCAGTCATTAATTATATGCCTAAACTCCATTGGATTCTTCTCTAAGGACGAGAAAGTCTTTCCCAACTTTTCCCCAAAAGCATCCTTATCTAAGAAATTAGGACAAGTAAAGCCATCTGTTCCCAAATCCGCCAAATTATCCAATGTCAATAGACAAATTGAGCAAATCCGCCGATTATAACAACGCTGACAGATTTTCTGTATGTTTTTATAATAAGCACTGTATCTTCTTGAGGCCTCCTCCATATCAATCTTTACGGAATCGTCTTCCACCTTACCAATAAAGTAAGTATAACTGACCTTTTCACAAGGCAAGATTTGACTGTTCGTATTAAAAAACATCTTTCTTTGGAAAGGCGAACAGGTTTTAGTAGGTATTAAACTTACATGATCATACAATAAGTCCAACAAATTGGTCATATAGAAATTAACGGAATTATTCGCAAAGAAATCGTTCAGTTCCTTGAACTGGATCAGTTCATCATGCACAACCGGCAACAGATCGGAATTCGTCTTTTGAAAGTCGCTCTCACTCACCCTCCGATCAACAAACATTTGCTCCATTAACTCTTTCTTTTCTTTATTTACATGATCTTTATTCATCTGAGCAATTGAAGGAATCTTATGGTATCTGTTATAGATAAACTCATAAATCTCCTGCACAGAATTCCGATCGTGCAACACCGCATTAAAATCACCTTTCTTCGAAAAATCCGGATATTCGCACTGCAAACGATCGATATTCCGGATCGCTTGCCAGAAAGAGTTTGTACCATCTTTCATAAATGTTCGATAGCCTTGCCCTTTCTCATCGCCATCTAGGCTAATCAACATCTTAAACTGATTATCCACCAATAAGTCAAGGTATCGATCTATCAATGTCGCATTGGTAGTTATAGTGAACTCCAATTTTAATTCTTTTCTCATTTAAACGTTTGGCTTCCTCAACGATCATCTCTACAAATCGACCATTCACCAAAGGTTCCCCTCCGAAAAAAACGATCGCAAATTCCGATCCTTCCAGTTTCACGTCAAAAAGAAACCGCAATAAACGCAACGCTTTTTGAGGATCAATGTTTTTTCGTTCCTTTTTACTAAAGGTATATAAATCGCCCAATGAACAATAACGGCAATTTAAATTACAGTGATCTGTGGTTTCAAAAGATACTTGCGGAACTTGAGCGATATTATTCTCAATTACAGATTTCTCTAAGGTTGTAGCAAACTCAACCGGCAAGACCTCCCCAAAGAAACCTTTATCTTTTAGATAAGCGTATTTTCGAACATAGTAAGGATCTACCCCCGATTGTCGCCCGCACACCTTCGCCAACTCAGGATGTATGAACATCGAAAAAGAGATATCTGAGTGGAATAAATAATGATTATTATCTACCGTGACATATTCTATCGTATTTTTCATGATCTATATGAAGTATTCTTGCTAATAATAAAACGAGAGAACTAAGGGCCTAATTAGGCCTTTAGCTGAAAAGATAAAAGGGAATATTAATAGCCGACTTTATCGCCATTAACATAACAGTTACACCCTCCCTTTAGGACTTTCATCTCGCGCTTAGCCAGCGCATTCTCACTCAGCTTGTTCAGCTTAAGCTTGCCTTGAAGCTTCTTCTCTGATTTGGAATTCATAATGTTTGAAGTATTTAATTGATTAATAATTTACTCTCCGCCGCATTCTGCGGCAGGAGAATAGTTTGCTAAATTTCATCGAACCTCATCCGGGCTCTCGCTGTCGCCGCCCTCATTGACGATCAATCGTAGCCACCGTGCTCTTGCGGGTAAGCCGTCTAGCCAATCTGAGTATCTACTTTTTTGCGTATAGCCTTATTTTTTCAAAGATCCTTTCGAAATCTAACTTCGAATTGTGCTTTCGGGTCTTCCTGTCGCAAGTGAATTGATCAGATGCTTTGTTTTTCGCCCAATAAGGCTTGTATATCTTTCAATTTTTATTGAAAGTGAAAATTTCTTGTTGAACAACAACTCTCCTCTCTATCTCTTTCCTGAGGAGATTGCAAAATATGTAGATAAGAGATCCAATCGGTCGCTTCCCGGAGGTCTTGAACTTTTAACTTCCGCTTAATGGAGGAGACGTGGCTTCGTATCGTATAATAACTCAGGCAAAGTTTCTCAGCGATGAAATGCAAGTCCTGCTCTCCTGTGGCGATCGCCAAGATCTCCAGCTCTCGTCTGCTGAGTAGAGGAATTTGTTGTATATGCCAACCTCGTTTCTTAGGGTTATAGGCTTGGTATATGAAACGACTCGCGCCATTCCGATAACATCCTATCTTTTTGCATTTCGAATCGGAGACGATCCCTATCAAATAATAATGTCCCGACTCTTTACGAACCGGAATCAGCCGATGGTAACTGTACCGCTCCAATGATTTTGTGATAAAGGGATATTTCGGCAGCAAACGGAATAGGCCGAAATAATCACTCCATTCGTCCGAGTTTTCTTGTAACGTCCGTGATAGATTCCCTAAAAAGCTTTTCCATAACGGCAAGTCTTCTGGATGAATGATCTTGGAAAAGAAATCATATCCTAACGTCATCGCCTCTTCCATGGAATGGCCGCACAGAAAAAGATCGTCCGGCTTGATATAGCAAAATCGCTTTTGAACCATATCCAATACAATAAGCTGCTGGGAATCATAGCTGCAAGTACCTTACAATATTGAACAATAGCAGGTTCTTCTTCAATGCCGCTATCCGTTATTTTTTGAGTAAATTTTCGAGGTAATTCATATTAGAATATTTTTAAGGTCAATTCTCCGGACTTGATCCTACATGAATAATCAATTTGCGGGATCAAGATACATTAAAATTCCATCGTGCCATCCCAATCCTAATCACGAAGACACGATGAGAATTTAAAGATTGTCATACGCTTTATCGGATCTCAAATTCACCAGTTAACCACCCTAACTTATGGCTTAAGATTACTTGATATGCTCCTGTCTGCATTCCGTCTATCGGAATGTCGATTATATCGCCCATCGCACCGGAAAGTATATTCTCATATATTATATTACCATTCTCATCCGTAATATGAATTGTCAGGTTGTCCAGAGCATCCTTGAACTCTATGCTCAGTACATTGTTATTTATGGACAATGTGGGTGGCAACGCCGTGATGGAACGATAATCCTCATCATCCCATCTTCCTTGTGTAGGAATATCATCCCCGTACGCCAATGAAATGGAGAAAAAAGAACCTAAAAAGATACAGAAGGTCAACAAATTTGTTTTCATGCTCTAATATTGTTTAATTACTGGTTGTGTTTTAATCGTTTGTGAATATCAGTAAAAAAACAATAAGCGAATGAACAAATATGAACAATGCGAAAAAATATTTTTTCGTCCTATTCTCGCTTTTGTTCATTTTTGTTCGTTTTTATTAATTTTAAATCCTGCATAAATTATTATATATCAGATATATATTTATCAAAATCCTTCGCTGTTCCTTCCTTCTTGGTGAGCTTCTCATACAATCTTTTTCGATAAACGGATACATTTCCCTTACTCAACAAGATTTCGATCGCCCCGGGTTTTACTCCTATTTTACTTAGATAACAGATTTTCCTCTCCGATTCGTTTAAGGAGGTGGATTTTTGCAAGGTGGTCACCATCTTTGGGTAAAGTTTGTCCACCGAGATGAAAAGTTTATGCCAATCCGTATCCGTGGGTTCCCAGCCAGCGGGGGAACGGAATTTATCATATAGGCGTTCGTTTTGCAGTCGCTCTGATTCCTCTATTTTTTTCCGCTCTTCTTCTCTTGCTTGTTCCCGTTTCTTTAAGTTTGAGTTCTCGCTCCGAAGGGTGAGCAAATTTTTCTCTAATTCATCTTTGGTATGAGACAATTTCTCTAATTGCATGATTTTTTGCCTGATCTCCTCGTTTGTCCGCTTTAGTTGCTCATCTTTTTCCTTGGAAAGTTGTCGCTCTTTCGTTTTGTAAATTTGGATTTCGTTCTGTAGGCTATCCTTTACGTCAGATATATTTTTCAGGGTCTGCTCATTTCTTTGAATTTGTTCTTCATTGGCTTTTAACCGTTGTAACAGGCTTTTTCGTTCTCGCCTGTAATGGATGAAACGCAGTAGGGCTACTGTTAATAAAAACAGGCAAGCCGTTATGAGTAAAGAATAAAAGGACTTCTGTTTAGAAGCGTAAAGCCGTGCCTCCCATAAATCCTGTTCGATTTCGTTATATGAATAGAACGCTTGTACGTTCCGGATGGATTCAGCATTCTTTCCTTGCTCTATAGAATCTTTTAATAATTCGTATTGCTTAGATAATAACGCCGCTTGTTCCCATTGCCCTTTCTCCAAGGCTATTTCTTTCAAATGGAAAAGTCCTCCGGCACGTGTCTCGGGTAAAGGTGCAGAATTTATGCAGGCTTGTAAGTAAAAGCAAGCCGAGTCGATTTGACCGCTTTTCTTATAAAGTTCCCCAAGCACTAGATATACGGGATATTTGGCTTGTGGTTTTGCTACGTTTTGTAAAGATGTCCGCAATAATCCATGTGCTTCCTCCAGGCGTTGTCTGTCTATATAGAAACCTGCTAATTCCGTATAAACCGAAGGAATAATTCTCTTCCTCATTAAAGCGATCGCTTTTTGGTTGCAAATAATAGCGCTGTCTTGATGGCCCAGCATCAAGAAGGTACGCCCTAAATCCCGCAACGCGAACACCTGTCCTGTACTATCACTTAATAAATGAAAATTTTCCACCGCTTTTTTACTGGAAAGGCAATGCCTTCTCATAAACCTTCTGGTAGGCATAGAGCATACCTATATGATTATGGATCCTACCAAGCAAGGCATGATCCTCTATCTTTTCCTCATCCCGAAGAGCCTTGAGGTAATATTCCTGCGCTTTTAGCGGGTGCCCCAAGTCTTGATTGATTCTTCCTTTATAATACCAAGCTTTCGCTTTTCTTCCCAAGTCGTCTGTTTTCTCGTAATAATCCGCGGCGATCGAGATCAGGGAGTCGGTGGTATGCGTAACGTACGTCTTGTCTTCCGCTTCCGTCAGCAGCAAATAATATGTGCCTTATCTTTCGGGATAGGTTTTCTTTGTCTCTATTTGTTCAAGGAGCATTAAGGCGCTATCCGGATGTTGGGGCATAAGGTTCTCTATTTTTCGGAAGTCTATGGTTTGATGGCCCATTCCATCGCAAGAGATCCATATAATAGGTATTAGAATTAACAGGAAAACAATGTTTTTCTTCATCTGCGTATTATTTGTTGGCGATAAAGATAATACAAAAAGGCGAGGATATTCCGGCTGGAAAGTCCGACTTTTTTGAACGGTTTTTATTTCTGTTGTAAATGCATTGAATAACAGATTGTTACGCTGGTTGTAAACTGTCTGTTTATGGCTTGTCAAATGAATAACTTACGGCTTGTCAAGTGAATAACTTACGAGTAGGGGTAGCCGTCAGTTAACGGCTTGGGAAGTGATCAGTTATTCACTAGAGAAGCCTTTTTGAGGGAGAAGATATACTTAGATGCCACTTGAAGTATATCTTCTCCGGGCATAGGATATATACTTCATCGGCAAAGTAAGTATATATGGATAAAAGCAGGCTTTTTACCTTACCAGCCACTTCTCAATATTGCGGGTTTCAGAGGAGAAGTTCACGCCGATCTTGAAGACCTCCCGATTGTCTCCGGCGAAAGGTAGGGCGTAGCCTTTCTCCTCGATCTGCCGCAGGGCCTCCTCGGCGGTTCCGTTGAGCTTGAACTCCATGATATATACATAGCGATCGGTTTGCAATACGAGGTCTATACGCCCGTTCGAGGTATGGTACTCCATTTGCGTGTACAGGCCGACCAGCTTGAAGACGATGAAGAGGACGTTCCGGTAATGCAGCTCCGTGTCTCGCTCCGGCTTTTGCCCGGCGATCACCTCGTAGGGTGTGTCGGCGAAGAAGCTTTGGAGGCGGTGGAAGAAGGCGTCGTAATTGCCAGACCGTATCTCCCGAACGAACTGTCCGATCTCGAAGGGGGTCTTAGAGGCTTGTATGCTCGTATAGAAAGGAAGTAGGTATTTGACGAAACCTTCTTCCACCTCCTTGTTCGGGAAACCCAGTCGATAAATGCCAAACTCAGGATCATAGCCCTTGATGGTCAGATACCCGCTTTGGTAGATGACGGGTATGGGATTGTTCGAGGCGGAGTCGATGCTGTTCAGCACATCGGCGTCGGTCTCCGTGTTGGCCATCTCGTAGAGGTCGTAATGGGTGTGCTTGAGCAGCTCCACGAGGTAGGAGGGTGTTCCGGTCTCGAACCAGTAGTCTCCGAATTCCATCTTAGCGAAGGTATTCAATAGGCTGAATGGATTGTATATACCCTCGGACTTGGCGGTGAAATGGTATCCGTCATAGCGTTGCTTGAGTTTTAGGCAGGTTTCCTCGTAGGTCGTCATTTGGGTATCAGCCAGTTCCTTCACTTCGTCATCCAGATAGGCATGTATCTCTTTTTCTGTGATGCCGCATATCTCGACGTACCGATTATCCATCGACAGGTCCATGAGGTTGTTGAGGTCGCTGAATACGCTTACCTTGCCGAACTTGGTCACGCCGGTCAGGAACGCTAGGCGGATATATCCGTCCATGCTCTTCAGAACGCCGTAAAACGCTTTCAGTATAGAGCGGTAGGCCTCCTGTAACTCCGGATTCCCGATCGCCTGTAGCAAAGGCTTGTCATACTCGTCTACCAGTATGACCACTCTCCGTCCTGTTCTCTCATAGGCACGGCGTATCACGCCGGTGAAACGATCGGATGGTGTTATCTCTCTCTCGTCTTTCCCCCACAGGTCTTCCCAAAGGTTCAGATAACGTCGTAATATACTCTCTAATGCCCCAGGGTCAGAATATCTCTCCGCATTTAAATCCAAATGTAAGATGGGGTATCTTATCCAGTCTTTTTCCAATTTCTCCATTGCCAGTCCCTCGAACAGCTCCTTCTTTCCTTGGAAATAGGCCTCCAGCGTGGACAGCAGCAAGCTTTTCCCGAAGCGTCGGGGGCGGCTGAGGAAATAATATCGTCCGGTTGTTACTAATTGGTAGATTAGGGCGGTCTTATCAATATAGAGATAACCATCTTTGCGAAGGCTCTCGAAGTTCTGTATGCCGATGGGATAAATTGTCTGGTTCATATCGTCCTATATTTTATGCGACTTATAAGCAAAGTTACATAAAATATAGGAGAGGAACCGTATCTTTAGAAGTAAATTTTCAACAATAATATCTTACTATGAAGTAGATTTATAACTTGCTGACAGTAAGATGGATAAATATGCTTGTCGAATTTCCG
>ENA-OQCW01000561-OQCW01000561.1-human-gut-metagenome-genome-assembly--contig:-NODE-561-length-20746-cov-8.548620_pt1 | contig 20746 bp, 19 predicted proteins | sample MGYA00242767_ERZ504593 | MGnify/ENA primary metagenome ERZ504593 (study PRJEB26092, sample SAMD00036307) | human gut metagenome | host: Homo sapiens | study: EMG produced TPA metagenomics assembly of... | reverse complement strand
GCCAATGACAGGGCAGGATGTGCCTATTATCTGCTGCAGACACTGGAGATTGCGGGGATGATTGCACTGGCAATTTTTATTGTGGATGCCATTTTCCGGGTTCACATCCCCTTGTCAAGGCGGAATAGTTAAGATATAATAGAAAAGATGACGTAAATAGAAAATGGAGAAGATAAAGATGAGTAAAGTAAGAACAAGATTTGCACCAAGTCCGACAGGACGGATGCATGTAGGAAATCTGCGTACAGCATTATATGCATATTTGATCGCAAAACACGAGGGTGGAGACTTTATCCTCAGAATTGAAGATACAGACCAGGAGAGATTCATGGAAGGAGCACTGGACATCATTTACCGTACTCTGGAAAAGACAGGTCTCATTCACGATGAAGGACCGGACAAGGATGGTGGATATGGTCCGTATGTGCAGAGCGAGAGAAATGCTTCCGGAGTGTATTTGAAGTATGCAAAGCAGCTGGTAGAGCAGGGCGACGCGTATTACTGCTTCTGTGATAAAGCACGCCTGGATTCCCTGAAGACTTCTGTTTCTGAAGACGGAACAGATATCGTTGTGTATGACAAGCACTGTCTGGGGCTGAGCAAAGAAGAGGTAGAGGCCAATCTGGCAGCAGGAAAACCTTGGGTGATCCGTCTGAACGTACCGAATGAGGGAACAACCACATTCCACGATGAGATTTACGGAGATATCACGGTTCCGAATGCAGAACTGGATGATATGATCCTGATCAAATCCGATGGATTCCCGACTTACAATTTTGCGAACGTGATCGATGACCATCTGATGGGAATCACACACGTTGTCCGCGGAAATGAATATCTTTCCTCTGCACCGAAATACAACCGTCTGTATGAGGCATTTGGATGGGAGATTCCGGTTTATGTACACTGTCCGTTGATCACGGATGAGAACCATAAAAAACTAAGTAAACGCTGCGGACATTCTTCCTATGAAGATCTGATCGAGCAGGGATTCCTTTCAGAAGCAGTGGTCAACTATGTGGCACTTCTTGGATGGAGCCCGTCGGACAACCGCGAGATCTTTTCGCTGGAGGATCTGGTAGAGGCATTTGATTACCGCCATATGAGCAAGTCACCGGCTGTATTCGATCCGGTAAAACTCAAATGGATGAACGGGGAATACATGAAAGCCATGGAGGAAGACAAGTTCTATGAGATGGCAGAGCCGTATCTGAAAGAAGTCATCACAAAAGACTATGATCTGAAAAAGATTGCGAAGATGGTGAAGACCAGAATTGAAATCTTCCCGGATATTAAAGATCAGATCGATTTCTTTGAAGAGCTGCCTGAGTATGACACTGCTATGTATACACACAAGAAGATGAAGACAAATGCAGAGAATTCTCTGGAAGTTTTAAACGATGTCCTTCCGATCCTGGAAGCACAGGAAGATTACAGCAATGACGCGTTGTTTGAAACATTAAAAGGATATGTAACAGAAAAAGGAGTGAAGATCGGATTTGTAATGTGGCCGATCCGAACAGCGGTATCCGGAAAACAGAACACACCGGGCGGTGCGACAGAACTGATGGAAGTTCTCGGAAAGGAAGAATCCTTAAAGAGAATCCGTGCCGGTATCGCATTACTCCAGGCAAATTAGAAAGAGGTATTTATGAGTTTTAATCAGGCTCAGCAGGAGGCGGTCTCTCACAATGAGGGACCGTGTCTTGTTCTTGCGGGACCGGGTTCCGGAAAGACGCTCACGATCGTGGGCAGGATCCAGAAGCTGATCCAGACGTATCATGTAAGTCCGGAAGAGATTCTGGTCATCACATTTACCAAATATGCAGCAGTGGAGATGAAGAACCGCTTTTTTTCAGCGATGAAGGGGACTCGCCCTGCTGTCACCTTCGGAACATTTCATGGAATTTATTATGGGATTTTAAAGTGGGCATATCGGTTCGGACCGGAGAATATTCTGTCAGAGGAAGAAAAACGGCAGATGCTGCTTCAGATCGTCAACAGAAAAGAGATTGATGAATTTGAAGAGGAAGATTTCCTGAAAGAAATTATTTCTGAGATCGGGATCGTGAAAAACAACGGGCTGAAGATTGAAGAATATGAGACGACGATCTGCGGGAAGGAAACTTTCCGGGAGATATACAGAGAATACGAAAGAAAACGGAACGAAGAGCGGAAAATTGATTTTGATGATATGCTGCTGCTGTGCAGAGACCTGTTCATAAAACGGCCGGATATTCTGAAAAAATGGCAGGAGAAGTTTCGCTATATTCTGATCGATGAATTTCAGGATATCAATCAGGTGCAGTATGATGTCATCCGGATGCTTGCGGCGCCTGAAAACAATCTGTTTGTGGTAGGAGATGATGACCAGTCGATCTATGGATTTCGCGGAGCGGATTCCAGACTGATGTTTCAGTTTCAGAAGGACTTTCCAGATGCAAAACAGCTTCTCCTGGATGTAAACTACCGGTCTTCGGAAAATATTGTCAAAAATTCTCTGAAAGTGATCGCAAACAACGAGGTACGGTTTGACAAAAAAATCCGGGCATGGAAAGAAAGTGGGGAGACACTGCATGTACAGGAAGTGAAAGATCCGGTGGAGGAAGCTTCTTATGTGGTGGAACAGATCAAAAAACAGATGGAAACAGGAATTTTGGCAGAGGAAATCGCAGTACTCTTTCGTGTTCACACAGATGCGAGGGCGGTTGTGGAAGCTCTGATCGATGAAAAGATTCCATTCCAGATGCGGGAACATCTGCCGAATCTGTACAATCATTTTATTGCAAAAGATATTATGGCATATTTCAGGCTGGCAATGGGGCAGCGTGAGCGCAAAGATTTCCTGCAGGTCATGAATCGTCCGAAACGGTATCTGGGAAGAGACTGCCTCCCGGGAAGAGTGGTTTCTTTTGAGGAGATGCGGAAATTCTATTGTGATAAAGAGTGGATGCAGGACCGGATCGACCAGTTTGAATGGGATTTGAAAATGCTTGCGAAAATGGCTCCATATGCGGCAATCCAGTATTTGAAGAAAAAAATCGGATATGACGAATTTCTGCGGGAATATGCGACTACGAAAAACATGAAAGCTGCGGATTTAAGAGAAGTACTCTCTGAGATTGAAGAGGCGGCAAAGCCGTTTCAGACGATGGAAGAGTGGTTTGTCCATGTGGAAGAATATACGGAAGCGCTGAAAAAGAAAGAACAGCAAAAAGAACAGAACCAGGAGGGGGTCCGTCTGATGACACTGCATGCGTCCAAAGGGCTGGAGTTTCATACGGTGTTTTTGATCGAGGCAAACGAGGGACGAATTCCTTATCAGAAAGCAGAGAAAGAGCAGAATGTAGAAGAAGAGCGCAGGCTGTTCTATGTGGGAATGACCCGGGCAAAAGATGTGCTGAAAATCACATATGTGAAAATAAAAAACGGAAAGGAGATCTCTCCTTCCCGCTTTGTAGAGGAACTGTTCGAGGGCGTCTGACTTACTCAGCGTCAAGATCGATCTCGTCAAATTCCAGGGAATCCATCCACTCATCGAATTTGTCGGCAGCAGCATCGTACTCGTCGTCATCTTCGATGTTTTCCAGGTTCGGCTCACCGTCTTCTGTCTCAGAGAAACGGTAGATGTACACATCGCTTTCTTCGGACTCTTCTCCGTTCTCATCGAGCGGAAGGAGTGCGATGTACTGTCTGCCGGCTGCTTCGTAGATCGTCAGGACAGCACACTCCAGTGTCTCGTCATTGTCCAGTGTCAGAGTAACTGTTACACCTTCGTTTTCATTCATTGTTTCATTCATGTTTTCGCTCATAGCACGTTCTCCTTTTTTCTTGATATGCCTACTCTAACAAAAACCAGAGGAAAAAGCAAGAAAAACATCAGGTTCTTTCTATTGACAATGCTGAAAAACAGGGTAGAATAAAATAGATTATGCATATATGTTGGAAAAACAGAGTCTTAGCAATCAGGAGGACAATAGATGAAGAGAAAAATTTTGGGAGTCTTTGTGACAGTTATGTTCGGTTGTATGGTACTTTCCGGATGCAAAAAGAATGTGGGTACACCGGAAGATAACGCTGTAGTAGAAAATGAGGACGAGCAGGCACAGGATACAGAAACATCAGAAGGGCACACATTTGGCTACAGCTGCATTGATATTTATAATCCATATTATGATGTTGTAAAAGAATCGATCCGAGGGGAACTGGAAGCAAAGGGAGATACCCTGGTGGTAAAAAATCCGGACGGAGATGTGAATAAGCAGATCCAGCAGATTCAGGAGATGATCGATGAAGGAGTGGATGCAGTCTTTCTCGCACCGGTAGACTGGGAAGCAATCAAGCCTGCTCTGGAAGCCCTGGATGAGGCAGATATTCCGGTCATCAATGTGGATACGCAGGTGAAGGATACAGATCTGACAGCTGTTTATATCGGCTCTGACAATAAAAATGCAGGTGCAGTCTGCGGTGAGAATTTGAAGACACAGTGCCCGGACGGCGGAAAAGTAGTGCTTTTGGAATGCCCGTTCCAGAACTCAGTGAATGAGCGTATCACAGGATTTGAAGAAGCGATCAAAAATGCAGGATTTGAAGTAGTGGCGCGTGCAGATGCCGGCGGCACCAAGGAGAGTGCAAAGGAGAAAATGGCACAGATTTTGGCAGAAAATCCACAGGTAGATGCTGTGATGTGCGGAAATGATCAGATGGCACTCGGTGCACTTCAGGCAGCAAAAGAGGCAGGAAAAAGCAGTCTGAAGATTTATGGAGTGGACGGCTCACCGGAGATGAAAAGTGAACTTACAGATGAAAAGTCAATGATCGCCGGGACCGGAGCGCAGTCGCCGATCAATGTTGGAAAACAGGCGGCAAAGATCGGAGAGGCTATTTTGAATGATGAGGATTATGAGAAAACAACGTATATCGATACATTTTTTATCGGGAAAGATAATGTTGAGATGTATGGAACAAATGGCTGGCAGTGAGGAATAAATATATGAAAAAAACAGAAGGATATCCACAGCCTTTAGGAGCTTCCAGAAGAGGCAGAAGTGTGAATCTTGCGGTATGTGTTCCAAAAGACGTATCTTGCGAACTGCTTTTGTATAAAAAGGGCGAAAGTGAACCACATCAGGTAATCGAAATGCCGGCAGAAGAAGGAATCGGAGAAGTCCGTTTCCTGGCGCTGGAAGATCTGGAGGAAACCCAGTATGAGTATAATTACAGAATTGACGGAACGGTCTGTCTGGATCCTTACGTGAGAGAGATCGCGGGACATAAAATGTTCGGTACCGGCTGGGAATTCAACCGGCATCAGATAAGAGGAAGATTTCTGCAGAGAGGATATGACTGGGAAGGGGATAAAAGACCACAGATTCCTGTGCAGGATGTGATCGCATATAGTCTGCATGTAAGAGGCTTTACGATGCACTCTTCCTCCAGAGTAAAGCATAAAGGGACATTTCTGGGTGTCCGGGAAAAATTACCATATTTGAAAGAGCTTGGCATCAATCAGATTCAGTGTATGCCGGTGTATGAGTTTCAGGAAGATATGGGAAGCTACCGGAATTACTGGGGCTATGGCACAGGATATTATTTTGCACCGAAAGCCGCATATGCAGCTTTTGATGATGCACAGACAGAATTAAAAGATCTGGTAAAAGCGTGCCACAAAGCAGGAATCGAAGTTGTTCTGGAAATGCCGTTTACAGAAAAGATTCTTCCGCAGACTGCGTTGGAATGTCTTCGTTTTTACCTTCTGGAGTATCATGTGGATGGGTTTGTGGTGAATCCTTACAATGTGCCATGGGACAGTCTGAATGCGGATCCGATCTTAAAGGGAGCAAAGATCTTCAAAAAAGAAGAGGGATTCCAGAACAGTATGCGCAGGTTTTTAAAGGGAGATGAAGGCATGGTCAGAGAAGTGATACGACAGCTCTGCCGCCGGACCCCAGAAGACGGCTGCTGTAATTACATTACTTCACATACAGGGTTTACACTCTGTGACCTGGTCTCTTATGACGGGAAGCATAATGAGGCAAACGGAGAGCGCAATCAGGACGGTCCGGATTATAATTACAGTTGGAACTGCGGTACGGAAGGACCAAGCAGAAAAAGAAGTGTGATGACACTTCGCAAAAATCAGATGAAGAATGCTTTTCTTCTGCTTCTGCTTTCGCAGGGAACACCATGCATTCTGGCGGGAGATGAGTTTGGAAACACACAGGATGGGAATAACAATGTGTATTGTCAGGACAATGAGACCGCATGGCTGAACTGGGGAAGACAGAAAAGTTATGAAGATCTGTTTCGATTTGTGAAACGATTGATCGCCCTTAGAAAATCCAATCCTGTCTTTCATCAAAGACAGGCACTGCTTGGCCTGGATCGGACAGCGTGCGGGATTCCGGATGTCTCTTATCACGGAGAAAGTGCATGGCAGGTACAGGATGCAGTAGTCAGCAGACAGCTTGGAGTTCTCTACAGCTGGGAAGATACATTTTGGTTTGTCGCATATAATATGCACTGGGAAGCACACGAATTTGCTCTTCCGGCTCTGAAAAAGGAAATGAAATGGTATCAGGTTGCAGGAACAGAAGAGATGCCGGATGAGGCAGAGTGTCTGAAAGAGCAGAAGATGATAGAGGTAAAGGCAAGGACAATAATTCTGCTGCAAGGCAGATAGAAAGGAAATTCAGAGATGAACGCACTCCGACATTTTGGTACGATCACAAAACATAAGCTCCTTGTGATGAAGGCATGCTTTCAGGTAGGTTTGTACAGACAGGGGCTGCTCCATGATCTGTCAAAATACGGATGGACAGAGTTTCGTGTGGGGTGTCGATATTACCAGGGAACCAGAAGTCCGAATAATGCAGAGCGGGAGGAAAAGGGGTATTCTTCTGCCTGGCTGCATCATAAAGGGCGCAATAAGCATCATTATGAATACTGGATTGATTACGGAACGCATGGTGCCGTGCTCGAAGGAATGAAAATGCCGGTCAATTATGTGGTGGAGATGTTTCTGGACCGAATTGCTGCAAGCAAGGTATATCGCGGAACTGCCTATACAGACCGGGATCCTCTGGATTATTTCCTGGGAGGGAAAGGGCAGTATCTGATGCATGAGGAAACAGAAGCGCTGCTTGAAAAACTGTTGATCATGTTGGCAAAACAGGGTGAGGAGAAAACTTTTTTGTATATCCGGCAGGAAGTTTTAAAAAAAGGTGATAAAAAATCAGGGTGTAAAGCATGATGCTTTACACTCTGATTTTTTGCAGTAAAACTTTTGTTTTTGGAAGCCAAAACTGAACCATAGGTCCTGTCAGAAAAATGGCGATAATTGTTCCGACACCAACTGTACCGCCAAGGATAAATCCGAGGCTTACAAAGAAAGCATCACATCCCATTCGTACCCAGCGGAATTCAATCCGTTCGAGTTTGTCGGAGAGGATGATGGCAACCAGGTCATTCGGTCCGGTGCCGGCATTGCTGTTGATTACAACAGACATTCCCAAAGAGAGAATCGCACATCCGACCAGAACGCTGATGATACGAACCGGCATTCCTGAAGAAGCATTGATGTATTCTTTGAAACACCAGGTGAAAAAGTCAATGATAGGGCCTCCGCAAAATGCACAGACAATGGTTCCAGGTTTGACATATCCTTTGGTTGTTAACAACATCAGAACCATCAAAATACACAGAACAATGACGTGCACAGTTCCGACAGACAATCCTGCAACCCGGGATAACCCCTGAATAAATACTGTGAAAGTATCGGTGCCAAGTGCCGAGAGCAAAAAGAGCGTAACACCAAGATGCGCAATGATCAGCCCCAAAAGAAGAACCAGGAGTGCACGAATCCAGTCGGTGATACTTCGCTGGGAAGTATCAGATGCAAATGTTTGTTTTTTCCCCATGATATGCTCCTGTTCTATTGTGGATAAACGAGTTGCTCTTCGGTGATTTTATTCAAAACCTGAGTCAGGTATTTTCGTGCAACAAATCTGGCCATCGGCAGATTCATATCCAGAAAGTTTCCGCAGTCTTTTGCACAGGCTCCGGGAACTTCCTGATCGTAAGATGCGATAAAAGCAAACATCTCTTTCATCAAAGGAAGAATATCGCAGGATTCATAATCACCGATAAGAAGCAGATAGAATCCGGTGCGGCATCCCATTGGTCCGAAATAGAGTGTTTTTGGGCCATATTCTGCATGGTTGCGAAGAAAGGTAGCGGCAAGATGCTCGATGGTATGTACTTCTGCAGTATTTAGAACAGGTTCTTCATTGGGATTTGTGATACGGATATCAAATGTGGTAACCGGGGTATCTCCTGCAAGATCTTTTCTGGAAATGTAAAGTCCCGGAGTCAGTTTGATGTGATCGATCGTAAAGCTTGTAATTTTTTCCATGGTAATCTCCTTGTTTTTTTATGTGTCATTATTATAGACAAAATCAGGCGAATTTGCAAGCGGAAAGGAACAAAGAACGGTTGACGGGAGACAGGAAATATGCGTATACTAAGGGACAGAGTGATCGGATAAAAGAACATATCTTAGGAGGAAAACAACGGTGAGATTATATATGGTACGACATGGCGAAACGGATTGGAATAAAGCGAAGAAAGTGCAGGGGAGAGCAGATATTCCTCTCAATGCATATGGAAGAGAACTGGCAGAAAAGACAGCAGAAGGACTGCGGGGGATTTCTTTTGATCTGGCGTATACGTCCCCTTTATCCAGAGCAAAAGAAACAGCACAGATTGTTTTGCAGGGGAGAAAGATCCCCTTGATCGAGGAACCTCGGATACAGGAGATCTGCTTTGGTGATTATGAAGGCATTGTGTACCGAGGAGAAGGTCTGGATCCGCAGAGTGCGGAGTTTGTGAAGTTCTTTGATGATACTGCAAATTACATCCCAAAGGGAGAGGGTGAGTCCGTTGGACAGTTGATGGAGAGAGTGGACGGCTTTCTGAAAGCGTTATATCAAAATCCAGAATTGCAGGATAAGATGATTTTGCTTTCTACGCATGGTGCTGCAGTCACGGCAATGAAAACTGTATCAAAAATGAATGGAGTCCGGCAAAATTCTGGCAGATGGGAGTGCCAAAGAACTGTGCGGTGACGATCGTGGAAGTAGAGGGGGGCATCCCCAAAATTATCGAAGAAGATAAACTATATTATTAAAACAAAAATACGGAAAGAACCCAACATCCGGGGATTCTTTCCGTATTTTTAATGTTCTAATCTTCCTCTTCTGTCTCGACAGTGTAAGTCTGGCGCTTTCTTGCCATCTCATCGCTTTCGAGATATTCGTCATAAGTTGTGATCTTATCGATCAGTTTTCCGCCCGGTACGATCTCCATGATACGATTTGCAGTCGTCTGCACGATCTGGTGGTCACGGGAAGTAAATAAGAGTACTCCCGGGAATTTGATCATACCGTTATTGAGCGCAGTGATGGATTCCATATCCAGATGGTTGGTAGGTTCATCTAATAACAGAACATTTGCGCCGGAAATCATCATCTTGGAGAGCAGGCAGCGTACCTTCTCACCACCGGAGAGGACTTTTAATCTCTTCACACCATCTTCTCCGGAGAAGAGCATTCTTCCGAGGAACCCCCGCACATAGGTGGCATCCTTGTTTTCAGAGTACTGTGTCAGCCATTCTGTGATGGTGTAATCGTTATCGAACTCTCCGCCGAAGTCTTTCGGGAAGTAAGCCTGTGAAGTCGTGATTCCCCATTTGTAAGTACCTTCATCCGGTTCCATCTCACCGATCAGGATTTTGAACAGAACTGTTTTTGCAAGCTCATTTCCGCCTACAAATGCAACTTTGTCATCGTGGTTCAGTGTAAATGTCAGGTTGTCCAGAATCTTGACTCCGTCGATGGTTTTGGAAAGTCCTTCCACGGTCAGCACTTCGTTTCCGATGTCACGGTTTGGACGGAAATCAATGTAAGGGTATTTACGGCTGGATGGTTTGATCTCATCCAGTTCAATTTTTTCCAGGGCACGTTTTCTGGATGTTGCCTGTTTGGATTTGGAAGCATTGGCGCTGAACCGGGAAATAAAGTCCTGCAGTTCTTTGATCTTTTCTTCTTTCTTTTTGTTGGCTTCTTTCATCTGACGGATCAGAAGCTGGCTGGATTCATACCAGAAGTCGTAGTTTCCGGCATAGAGCTGGATCTTTCCATAGTCGATATCCGCGATCTGTGTGCAGACCTTGTTTAAGAAGTAACGGTCATGGGATACCACAATGACTGTGTTCTCAAAGTTGATCAGGAACTCTTCCAGCCATGCGATCGCATCCAGATCCAGGTGGTTGGTCGGCTCGTCAAGAAGCAGGATGTCAGGATTACCGAACAAAGCCTGAGCAAGAAGAACCTTTACCTTTTCTGCACCCTTTAAGTCTTTCATGTATTTGTAGTGGAGGTCTGTTTCAATGCCGAGTCCGTTGAGCAGAGTTGCAGCGTCAGATTCTGCCTCCCAGCCGTTCATGGTTGCGAATTCCGCTTCCAGCTCACTTGCTTTGATTCCGTCCTCGTCTGTGAAATCTTCTTTTGCATAGATGACTTCTTTTTCTTTCATGATCTCGTACAGACGTGCATTCCCCATGATGACGGTGTCCAGTACCAGATATTCATCGTATTTGTAGTGATCCTGCTGCAGGAAAGAAAGACGCTCTCCGGGAGTGATGTTTACTTCCCCTTTGGTAGGCTCGATCTGTCCGGACAAAATCTTTAAAAAAGTAGATTTTCCGGCACCGTTGGCTCCGATCATACCATAACAGTTGCCTTCGGTAAATTTAATATTGACATCTTCAAACAGCGCTTTTTTCCCGACGCGCAGAGTGACATTGTTTGCACTAATCATATTTTTTACTCCTTATTTATTATATAAAGTAATAATTCCAACGCTTATCTTAACATGAGAACCCACGACATGGCAAGGTCAGGAGTATGCTTTCTATGAAATAAACAAAGAAATATTGTGTTTTTGCAAAAATTTAACAGGATTAGGAGTTTGCGAAAAAGTGGAAAAAGTATATAATGGAACAAAGAAAGTGAGGGATGGATATGCAAAAAGCAACTTTGGTATTAGAAGGCGGAGCAACAAGAGGCGTATTTACATCGGGAGTACTGGATTATCTGATGGAGCAGGAGTTTTACACTTCTCATGTGATCGGTGTTTCGGCAGGAGCCTGCAATGCGGTGGACTATGTGTCAAGGCAGCCCGGACGGACAAGAGACTGTATGATCCCCACAGATAAGAATCTGTCCTATTATTACGGGATGCGTAAATTTATAAAAGAAAAAAGTCTGATGAATATGGATATGATTTTTGATATTTATCCAAAACAGATTTATCCCTTTGATTTTGACACCTATTTTCGATCAGAGATGAACTGTGAGCTGGTCACGACAAACTGTGTGACGGGAAAAGCGGAGTACATGGATGAGGCGCAAGATCCCGACAGGCTGATGAAAATCTGCCGGGCATCCTCCAGTATGCCGCTGCTTTGTCCGATTGTAAATATCGATGGGATCCCGTATCTGGATGGAGGACTTGCGGATTCTATTCCGATTCGGAGAGCGATGGATATTGGAAATGAGAAGATCATCGTTGTTCTGACAAGAAATCGGGGATATCGCAAGAAGGCGGTTTCAAAAGCGGTGGAAAAGATGTATCGCAGAGCCTACAGATCTTATCCGAATCTTCTGCGGACTCTTTTGCGGCGTGCGCCGTATTACAACCGGACGCTGAATGAGCTGGAGAATCTGGAGAGAGAAGGAAAGATTTTTGTGATCCGGCCGCAGGTAAAGCCGGTGTCCAGACTGGAGAGAAGTCAGGAGCATCTGATGGCATTTTATCATCACGGATATGATCTGATGGAAAGAGAGTATGACCGTCTCATGGAGTATCTCGAAAAATAGGTATATTTTGCATGGAAAACATGATACAATGTGGAGTATTCATGTGAAACCGGCAGAAGGAGAAACATATGAAAAAAGAAATTTTGAATTACACACAGAACAGGGAATTGTCGTGGCTGCGCTTTAATCAGAGAGTGCTGGAAGAAGCGCAAGATGAAAGTGTTCCGCTTCTGGAGAGGATGAAATTTGTATCGATCTTCACCAGTAACCTGGATGAGTTTTTTATGATTCGGGTAGGAAGTCTCTACGATATGGCATCTGTGGACAGCAAGACATTAGACAGCAGATCGGGGATGACTCCGAAAGAACAGTTAGATAAGATTTATGAGGCAGTGGCCCCGCTTTATAAAGAGCGGGATAAGACGTATGCGGAGATAAAAAAACAGCTGCATCCATACGGGGTCTGTGGGCTGGATTTCAAAGAGCTGGAGGCACAGGAAAAAAAGTATGTCAAACATTATTTCAAAGAACAGGTGCTTCCACTGCTTTCCCCACAGATCGTAGACGCAAATCATCCGTTTCCACATTTGCTCAATAAAGAACTGTATGTGATCGCAACGCTTCGTTTTGAAGAGAAAAAAATGATGGGGATCGTTCCTGTTCCTCAGTTTATTTCAGATGTGATTTATCTGCCGGGACATGACATTCGTTATATCCGGATGGAAAAAGTGATCATGGAGTATCTGGATCTTGTGTTTGAACAGTATCAGGTATCGGATATCACATACATCCGTGTCACAAGAAATGCGGACATTTCTCCTGACGATGAGAACTATGCGGACAATGAAGACTTTCGCTATATAATGAAGGAGACATTGAATAAGCGCAGAAGAATGGCAGTGGTACGTCTGGAAGTGGCCAATCCGCTGAATAAAGAGACAGAGAAATATCTCTGTGAGAAATTCAAAATTACGCCTGCCTGCATTTTTAGAACGAAAATTCCGATGAAACTGGATTATATCTTTTCAATTATGGATAAAGTACCTGTTTCCATGAAACGATCATTGGTTGATGTACCATTTGCTCCACAGCCTGCCGCACAGGTGGGAGAAGGAAGCGTGATGGCTCAGGTAAAGAAACGGGACATTCTTCTGTCCTATCCATATGAAAGCATGGATCCGTTTTTGAAGCTGATCAAAGAGGCATCCACAGATCCGGATGTGATGACCATTAAGATCACGATCTATCGTCTTGCCAAAAAGACAAGACTGGTAGAATATCTGTGTGCAGCGGCAGAAAATGGAAAAGAAGTGACCGCTCTGATCGAGCTGCGGGCCCGGTTTGATGAGCAGAATAATATTGAATGGTCAGAACGGATGGAAGAGGCCGGCTGCAGGGTACTTTATGGGTTTGACGGATATAAAGTACATTCCAAAATTTGTCTGATTACATACCGCAGTAAAAATGAGATCAAATATATCACACAGATCGGAACCGGAAATTACAATGAGAAGACCGCAAAATTGTACACGGATTATTCGCTGATGACTGCGAATCAGTCGATCGGAGAGGATGCAGCAGTATTTTTTAAGAATATGTCCATTGGCAATCTGGATGGAACCTATAAGAATCTGATCGTATCTCCGACCAGTTTGAAGCAGAAGATTCTGGCGTTGATGGATGAAGAGATTCAAAAGGGTGAACAGGGACGGATTGTGATGAAGATGAATTCTGTGACGGATATGGATTTTATCCGGAAGGTGGCAGAGGCTTCCAGAGCAGGTGTGAAGGTGGATCTGATCGTGCGTGGAATCTGCTGTATTCTGCCGGGAATTGCACAAGAGACAGAGAATCTGACTGTGACCAGTATTGTAGGCCGCTATCTGGAACACCCGAGAGTGTTTGTGTTCGGCACGGGAGCAGAGCAGAAAGTGTACATCGGTTCTGCGGATATGATGACCAGAAACACGGAGAAACGGGTGGAAGTGGCATGTCCGATTCTCAACGAGGAGATCAAAAAACGGCTGGTGAGAAACCTGCATGTAATGCTTGCAGATAATGTCAAAGCAAGAGTGATGACAAGTGACGGAACCTACCGCAAAAAGAAGGTAGAAGGAAAAGCCATCAATTCACAGGAAATCTTCATGAAAGAAGCACTGATGGCAAAACGAGTGGAGAAGAAACCACAGAAACAGACGTTTCTTCAGAAGATGAGACGGTTGTTTCAGAAAGAATAGAATAAACAGAAAGATGATTGTATAAATAAGAATGGGGAAAGCAGTATATATCGCAGAAAAGCCAAGTGTGGCGCAGGAGTTTGCAAAGGCTTTAAAATTAAATGCAAAGCGAAAGGACGGGTATCTGGAATCAGAAGAAGCCATCGTAACCTGGTGTGTGGGACATTTAGTGACCATGAGTTATCCGGAAGTGTATGATCCGGCACTGAAAAAATGGAGTTTGAACACACTGCCGTTTCTTCCGCAGGAGTTTCAGTATGAAGTGATCCCGGGAGTGGCAAAGCAGTTCCAGATCGTCAGCTCCCTTTTAAACAGACAGGATGTGGACACGATCTACGTGTGTACCGACTCCGGACGGGAAGGAGAGTATATCTACCGGCTGGTGGAGCAGGAAGCACATGTGACAGGAAAACAAAGAAAACGGGTCTGGATCGATTCGCAGACGGAGGAGGAGATTCTTCGCGGGATCCGGCAGGCAAAGGACTTATCAGAGTATGATAATCTGAGCGCTTCGGCCTATCTCCGCGCAAAAGAGGACTATCTGATGGGGATTAAATTTTTCCAGACTTCTGACATTAAAATACGGAAACAGTATTTCCGGATATTTGAAGACAAAGTATGCGGTAGTCTCAGTGGGACGGGTGATGACCTGCGTGCTGGGGATGGTAGTGCGAAGAGAGCGGGAAATCCGTGAATTTGTAAAAACACCATTTTATCGTGTGCTTGCGACTCTGGAAGCTGAGGGAAAAACATTTGAGGGAGAATGGAAAGCGGTCAAAGGCTCCCGCTATTTCGAATCGTTTGACCTATACAAAGAGAATGGATTCAAACAAAAAGAAAAGGCGCAGGAGCTGATCGCATATCTGAAGGAGAAAGAGCCTGTCACAGGACAGATAGCGGCGATCGAAAAGAAGAAAGAGAAGAAGAACCCACCGCTTCTTTATAATCTTGCGGAACTGCAGAATGATTGTTCCAAGCGGTTTAAGATCAGTCCGGATGAGACACTGCGGATCGTGCAGGAATTATACGAAAAGAAGCTGGTGACCTATCCGAGAACAGATGCCAGAGTGTTGTCTACTGCTGTTGCAAAGGAAATCAGTAAAAATCTGAACGGGCTGTCAAAATACGGGTCCGTGGCAGTATATTTAAAAGAAATCGCGGCTATGGGAACGTATAAGAACCTGGTAAAGACCCGTTATGTCAATGATAAACAGATTACCGATCATTATGCGATCATTCCGACCGGACAGGGACTTTCGGCACTTTCGTCGGTCTCCCAGGCGGCAAGGAATGTGTATGACTGTGTTGTAAAACGGTTTTTGAGTATTTTTTATCCGCCCGCTGTATATCAGAAAGTAGCGGTGACTGTAAAGATACGGGAGGAGAGCTTTTTCTCGAATTTTAAGGTTCTGGCAGAAGAAGGGTATCTGAAAGTAGCGGGAATTCCGCAAAATGCAGGAGAACAGAGTATGGATCCACAATTTTTCCAGGTGGTGCAGAATCTGAAAAAGGGGGCAGTCCTGCCGGTTTGTGCGCTGGATGTGAAGGAAGGAGAGACTTCTCCGCCGAAGCGCTACAATTCCGGATCCATGATCCTTGCAATGGAAAATGCGGGTCAGTTGATCGAGGATGAAGAGCTGCGTGCCCAGATCAAGGGAAGCGGTATCGGAACCAGTGCCACCAGAGCGGAAATTCTGAAAAAGCTGATCCATATCAAATATCTGAGCCTGAATAAGAAGACCCAGATCATCACTCCGACTCTTCAGGGAGAGATGGTGTATGATGTGGTGAACCAGTCCATTCGTTCGCTTTTGAATCCGGAACTGACGGCCAGCTGGGAGAAAGGACTGACGTATGTGGCAGACGGAGAGATCACTCCGGATGAGTATATGCAGAAGCTGGATCATTTTATTATCAGCAGGACAGAAGGCGTAAAGCGGCTGAACAATCAATATCAGCTGAAAGGATTTTACGATGCGGCTGCAAAATATTATAAAAAACCGGTATCGTCAAACCGGACATCGCGCAAAAAAGAGAATCAAAAAGGAGAGAGTTAATTTATGAAAGAACTGACAGTAAAAGAACTTTATACATTGGATGAGACAATTGCAAAAGATATTTTTGAGGGAGTGACCTATCCGTGGGAAGTGCTTCCGAAAATCTCCCGGTTTATTGTGGAACTGGGAAATACACTCAGCGAAGAGGAGTATGAAAAACAGGGAGAGAATATCTGGATCGCCAAAACAGCGAAAGTAGCAAAAAGCGCATCCATTACGGGACCGGCGATCATCGGAAAAGAAGCAGAGGTCAGACATTGCGCGTTTATCCGTGGAAATGCAATCGTGGGAGAGGGGGCAGTAGTCGGAAATTCGACAGAACTGAAGAATGTGATCCTGTTCAATAAAGTGCAGGTTCCGCATTACAATTATGTGGGAGACTCAATTCTCGGATACAAATCGCATATGGGTGCTGCATCTATTACATCCAATGTGAAGTCAGACAAGAAGCTGGTAATTGTAAAAACACCGGAAGGTGAAATCGAGACCGGATTGAAAAAATTCGGAGCGATGCTTGGCGATGAAGTAGAAGTGGGATGCGGAAGTGTCTTAAATCCGGGAACCGTTGTGGGAAGCCATACGAACATTTATCCGCTTTCTTCTGTGAGAGGATTTGTACCGGCGAAAAGCATTTATAAAAAACAGGGTGAAGTTGTAGAAAAACAATAGTGAGGGAAAATAAAATGAAAAAGATCGGGTTTATCGGAGTCGGGATCATGGGAAAATCCATGGTGCGGAATTTGAAAAAGGCAGGATTTGATCTGCACATTTATGCAAGAACAAAAGCAAAGGTAGAAGATGTGATCGCAGAGGGTGTGACCTTTCATGACAGCATTGCAGACTGCGTGAAAGACTGTGAGGCAGTGATCACCATTGTGGGATTTCCGCAGGACGTGGAAGAAGTGTATTTCGATCAGGGGAATATTCTGGACAGCGCAAAAGAAGGCGCGTATCTGATCGATATGACAACCACCAGTCCGCAGATTGCCCAAAAGATTTATGAAGAGGGGAATAAGCGGGGATTTCATGTTCTGGATGCCCCGGTAACCGGAGGAGATACCGGCGCAAAAGCAGGAACACTTTCTATCCTTGTAGGTGGAGACAAAGAAGATTTTGAAGCATGTATGCCTCTGTTTGAAGCAATGGGAACCAATATTAACTACCAGGGAGCAGCAGGATGCGGACAGCACTGTAAGCTGGCGAACCAGATCATGATCGCAGGCGCGCTCTCCGGAGTATGTGAAGCACTTGCTTATGCACAGGCGAAAGGTTTGGATCTGCAGACAGTGCTTCATTCTGTGTCTACAGGTGCGGCAGGAAGCCGTCAGCTGGATCTGTTCGGACCGAAGATTCTGGAAGGAGATTACCGCCCGGGCTTCTTTATGAAGCATTTTATCAAAGATATGAAACTGGCGCTGATCGAATCCAATATAAGCGGTCTGGATCTCAATGTCTTAAGTCAGGTGCTGGCAGAGTATGAAGAGCTGCAGGCAGAAGGCCTTGGAGATGAGGGAACACAGGCATTGTTCAAATTGTATACACAGGAAAAAGCAGACGAATAAAGAGTTGACAAACAGAAAAGATTCTCGTATGATTGTATCAAATCAACAGTACAATGAACGGGAATCTTTTTTGCGTGATAAGCCGTAATTGGTGTGACCAGTAATGATAAGCCCGTCAGACAGCTGCTGTGTCTGCACAGACAGGCTGTGAGCTGTGTAAAACACGATGGAGGAAATGATATGCTGGAAGTTCAGAAATTAAGTAAATCCTATGGAAAGTCTCTGGCGGTGGATGAGGTCAGTTTTTTTGTACCGGATGGTACAGTCGGGATCCTTCTGGGACCAAACGGAGCCGGAAAATCGACGATCATCAAAAGTATCGCAGGTCTGCTTCGGTATCAGGGGCGGATCGGAATTCAGGGACTTCCTGCCAGAAGTGTGGAGGCAAAGAGACAGTTTGCCTATGTTCCGGAGATGCCTGCCATGTTTGATGCACTCAGCGTCAGAGAACACATTGAATACATGAGAAAAGCTTACAACAGCGGGATTACGGATGAAGAGGTGGAAGCGCTGCTTGCCCGGTTTGACCTGGATGACAAGCAGGATAAACTGGGAAATGAGCTGTCCAAAGGAATGATGCAGAAGGTGAGTATCTGCTGTGCGCTTGCCATCAGGCCGAAAGTGCTGCTTCTGGATGAACCGATGGTGGGGCTGGATCCAAAAGCGATTAAAGAGCTTAAGGAGGTCGTGCTGGAACAAAAAGCTCTCGGAGTTACAGTACTGATCAGCACGCATATGCTGGAGATGGTAGAAGAGCTGTGGGATATGATGTTTGTGATGGAAAAGAGTAAGATCATTGGTTCTTACCGGAAGGATGAGGTGGGAGACAAGGATCTGGATGCGCTGTTCTTTGAAATGACAGGTGGTGAGAAATCGTGAGAGCGCTATTGTATCTGACAAAACGAAGTATGATCAACAATTTGAAAAAAGCAGTGAAAAAGCCGCTCACACTTCTGGTTGTGTTAGCCTGTGCGGCATATGCTGTTTTTCTGGCTGTGATGCTGGCAGAATTAGCAGTGCAGATGAAGTTTGACAGTGCAAAAGGAATGGTGATCATTCTGACAGTCTGGTCGTTGTATCTGTTTTTGCTGAATTTTATGTCATATGCATCCAGAAAAGGAATTCTCTTCCGCCCGGCACATGCACATTTTATCTTCAATGCGCCTGTGGATCCAAAGGTCGTGCTAATCCATGGAGCCTGGATGAATTATCTGAGCAGTGTGGTGTTCTTTCTGATATTTATTATCGCAGGAATTACAGTTTTTGATGTCAGTCCGTGGAGAATTCTGCTGTTTGCGGGAATCTGTATCTGTAATCTGGCATTGGAGATCAGCCTGATGGTCTGCCTGTATTCCAGTGAACGGATTTCGGAGAAGGCAAGAGAGTGGATCGGCCGTGGGATCAAGGTGTTTCTGCTTATGGTTACAGGACTGATCGTTCTGTATTTCTGGAAAAAAGGCGTATCTTTTGCAGCAGTTTCTGCATTTTTTGACTGGCCGATCCTGCGGATGATTCCAATTATTGGATGGGAGATTTCTGCATTTCATCTGATTCTTTTAAGTCCGGATCTGCTCAATGCTGCAGGGATGGTTCTGTACCTTCTGACGACGATCCTGCTTGTGATCCTGGCATACCGGATGCCGTGTAATGGAGATTATTATGAGGACGCGGCAAAATTTGCAGATACCTATGCAGAAATGATCAGGCGGAAGAAAAACGGCGAAATGGTCATGGGGCTGGAGGAGAAGAAGAAAAAATTCCGCCATATGACAGTCCGTTATCAGGCAGTCGGAGCAAAGGCAATCTTTTACCGCCAGCTTTTGGAATATCGAAAAGAAAGAACGTTTATTTTCTCGAAAATGACACTTTTGAATCTCGGGATAGGCATCGTTATGGCATTTGCGATGCGAGAGACAGCACAGGAAAGCGGGATTCCTCAGATTTTTCTGCTTGGAATTCTGGCGTATATGACTCTGATCTTCAGCGGATATCTTGGAAAGTGGGAGACTGAGATTAAAACACCCTATCTTTATCTGATTCCGGACAGTCCGGTGAAAAAGCTGTGGTACTCGACACTGATGGAACATGTGAAAGCATTTGTAGATGGAGTTTTACTCTGTGTGCCCATCGGAATCTTGTGGAAGGTAAATGTGCTGGAAGTAATCCTGGGGATCCTGATCTACACGATACTTCAGGCGAACCGGATGTACAGTAAGGTGCTGGCACAGTGCGTGGTGGGAGATGTGCTTGGACGTACCGGACAGGATGTGGTGAGAGCTTTTTTCCAGATGTTCGTGCTGGGGATCGGGGTGACGGCCGCAGCGCTGGCAGGAATCTTTATAAGTATGGATTTAGTCTTTCCAATCGCTCTGATTTATAGTATGATAGTAACTGTGATAATCGGTCTGATCGCAGCCATCCGTTTTGATTCCATGGAACAGATGGCGTAGACGGATGAAGCTGCACAGTGAAGGTAAAAGACAGGAGGAAAAAAGATGCTGAATGATAATTTTGTGACCATGGAAATCGGCAAGGCAAAGCACATTGCGCTGGTTGCTCATGATGGAAAAAAGAAAGAACTTGTAGACTGGTGTGACAGAAATAAAGAGATTTTGAAAGGACATTTCCTGTGCGGAACAGGAACAACGGCAAAACTGATCTCAGAGCGTACGGGACTTCCTGTGAAAGGATACTGCAGCGGTCCTCTCGGAGGAGACCAGCAGATCGGAGCAAAGATCGTGGAAGGACAGATCGATTTTATGATTTTTTTATGGGATCCTCTGGAAGCACAGCCTCACGATCCAGATGTAAAAGCACTGCTTCGAATCGCGGTTGTTTATGATATTCCGATCGCGAACAACCTTTCTACAGCAGATTTTATGCTGCAGTCAAAATATATGAATACGTCTTATGAGCGTAAGATTGAGAATTTCAATAAGACGATCCAGGATCGCGTGAAATCTATGAAAGAGTCAAAATAAATTTCTGAGAATTTAAATGTGAAGATTCTT
>ENA-OQCW01000559-OQCW01000559.1-human-gut-metagenome-genome-assembly--contig:-NODE-559-length-20798-cov-8.305984_pt1 | contig 20798 bp, 17 predicted proteins | sample MGYA00242767_ERZ504593 | MGnify/ENA primary metagenome ERZ504593 (study PRJEB26092, sample SAMD00036307) | human gut metagenome | host: Homo sapiens | study: EMG produced TPA metagenomics assembly of... | reverse complement strand
AAGAATTTCCGTAGGAATATCCGCCTCCCTGCTCTCTCTGACGCATGATCTCATCATATGCTTCCTGCACTTCTTTGAATTTTTCTTCCGCCAGATCTGCAAGCGGATTGTTCACATTTGCATCCGGATGATACTTTCTTGTCAGCTCCCGGTATGCTTTTTTTATCTCATCATCTGATGCATTCTGAGGCACTCCCAGCACATCATAAGGATTCTTGCTCATTCTTTTTATTTCCTTCCTCTAACTTTTTCTTCTGAATTTTGTTATAACGATTCCAGACTCCATCATACAGGATATTTCTTAAAATGTCCACATCCAAAAGGCATGGCAGCTTCTCAAACTCAGCGCTGCACTCTGCGATCATCATACAGAGGATCTGCCGGATCTGTTCTTCATAATCTGCTCTTTCATGCAGACGTTTCAGTGGATTGTAACACTGCTTACGAAGATCCTCTTCCAGATCTTCATAAGCATCCATAATGTAAATATATTTTCCCAGGAAAAATCCCATGCGCCGCAGTGTCTGTTCCCACATATCTTCCTTATATACAAACAGATCTGCCATCAGTCTTCCAAAGCAGCCTGCTGATCGGTCGATCTCCTGACTGTTCTCTTTTTCACAGTCTGAGAGTTCCTGCAAAGACTCCTTGATTGCTTTACTCTGCCTTGGATATTGCTCCGCAATCTTTTCTGCCTTTTTCTTGAGCAGTCCGCCCCCTAACAGACCGCTTACTTTCTTCTCATCTGCCCAGTCATCTTTCATATGGTAATATGCAAGCAGAACGTTCATATCTGCTGCATACTGTGTAATCTCATTCTCGATCATCGCCTGCTTCTTCACAGGATGCACTTTACATCTGTGCTGATTCATCCGGTTTTTTGCCTCATACAAGGACGACAGCAGAATAATCGCAAATGTCATATCATAAGTCAGCGTCATCTGTCCCATCGTCCCGTAATCCTCTTTTAATTTCCGGCAGAGTCCGCAATAATATGCCTTATATTTTCGCAAATCTTTCATCTTCAGCTCCGGTTCGCAGATCGTCACATAACCAAACATGATTCACCTCTTCTTTCGTAACATTTCCAAATACATGATGCTATCTATTATACTCATTTCCTGCAAAAATGTACAGAAAAACAGGCAGACACTTCAAAAAAGCATCTGCCTGTCCTTCTTACAGTCGTTTTATAACATTTCTGCACGCAGTTCTTCTGCACTCTTCGGGCTTAAATATGCCGGAGCAATATCAAATACTGTCTTGCATCCTGTCTGTCCTTCTTTATGGAGGCGATATGCTGCTCTTGCATATGCCAGAATCACAGAAGAAGTAAATTCCGGATTGGAATCCAGTTTCAGACTGTATTCGATCAGATGTTTGTTTTCTTTTTCCCAGCCTGTCACACCACTTCTGAGTACAAATCCTCCGTGCGGAATTCCACTGTGATTTGCTTTTAATTCTTCCTCGCTGATAAAATGTACCGTTGTGTCATAATCTGCAAAGTAGTTCGGCATTGTCTTGATCTCCTCTTCCACTCTTGCAGCATCTGCGCCTTCCTCCAGCACAACAAAGCACTCTCTTGTGTGTTTCTGGCGTGTAGTCAGCTCCGGATTTTCACCGTTTCTTACTGCTTCCAGTGCAGACTCTACCGGAATTGTATACTGTTTTGCGTCTTTTACACCTGCAATCCGGCGCACTGCGTCAGAATGTCCCTGGCTGACACCTTTTCCCCAGAACGTATAGTCTTTTCCTTCCGGAAGTACTACATTTGCATACAGTCTGTTCAATGAGAACATTCCCGGATCCCAGCCCACAGAGATAATTCCGATGTGTCCGCCTTTTTTTGCAGCTGCGTCTACGTTTGCAAAGTGCTCCGGAATCTTTGCATGAGTATCAAAACTGTCTACTACATTGAACATCTTCGCATATTCCGGTGTCTGTACAGGAAGATCTGTCGCACTTCCTCCACACAGGATCATCACATCGATCTTATCTTTCCAGTCAGCAGCATCTGCAATGTTGCACACTGCTGCTGTCTCTGTCAATATTGTCACGTCTTCCGGATTTCTGCGGGTAAATACAGCCACCAGTTCCATATCCGGATTCTGTCTGATCGCGCATTCCACTCCGCGTCCCAGATTTCCATATCCTAAAATACCAATCCTAATACTCATCTTTTTTTCCTCCTTTTGCACTTTGTATTTTGTTACTTATTATAATCTCCATGTTCTATTTTTCAAGTTTTTATTTTTGATTTTTTCGTATTTTTTTCAAATCCCATTTTTATTGCTTTCTCATTCATAGGATTCCAGAAAATGATGTTTGACTCCGTTTTCCTTGTATGCAATTACCGTACTCAAATTGACATTTTCCACACTCTTTAAAAATATTTCCCTCTACATACGGGTTCGTTTCTTTCAGTTTTGCGATCAGGTGCTTGATCTCCATCCGTTTGGATGCACTGCTTCCATCCGCACTGCAGGTACTGCATGTCTCGGTAAACCGGCAGGCGCACTGCAGAAAATGCAGATGATTGTAATCTCTCCAATGCTTGATATCATCTTCCCTTACCAGATACAGCGGACGAATCAGCTCCATCCCCTCAAAATTCGTGCTGTGCAGCTTCGGCATCATGGTCTGTACCTGAGCGCCATACAACATTCCCATCAGGATTGTCTCAATCACATCATCATAGTGGTGTCCAAGTGCGATCTTGTTGCATCCAAGTTCTTTTGCCTTACTGTAGAGATGCCCTCTTCGCATTCTGGCACATAAATAACACGGAGATTTTTCCACATCAAACACCGCATCAAAAATATCAGACTCAAAAATTTTGATCGGAATCCCCATCATTTTTGCATTCTGTTCAATCAGTTTCCGGTTCAGTTCACTGTATCCCGGATCCATCACCAGATATTCCACCTCAAACGGAAACTTGTTGTGCTTTTTTAATTCCTGAAACAGCTTTGCCATCAGCATCGAATCTTTTCCACCGGAAATACAGACTGCAATCCTGTCCCCCTCCTGCACCAGCTCATATTCCCGAACTGCCTTGGCAAATCGCGAGAACAGCCTTTTGTGAAATTTTTTGCGGATACTTTTCTCAATCTCTTCTGCCCGCAAAAGTTCTTCACCTGGTTCTTCCTCTTCCTTCTTCTGCTCAGCTTCCATCCGCTCTAACAGCCACCTCGTATATCCGCCTTCCAGACTGACTGCATCATAGCCTTTCTCCCGGAGCACTTCTGCACATTCTTCACTTAATGCCCCTCGCGTACAGTAAAGCACCAGCTTCTTTTCCTTATCCGCCGCATCCAGATTCTGCTCGATTGTTTCTGTCGGAAGCCACTCTGCCCCCGGAATCATTCCGTATGACATGGAAGCTTCATCCCGAATATCGATCAGGCGATAAGACTGCTCCGGCATGGATAAGAGCTCTTTATATTGTATATTCCACTCTTCCATCTTTTTCAAATGTATCCTTTCTATATTCCTACCATAGAAATAAGTTTAATAACCTTTTTTATTATACGGGTATTCTAAACAGTTGACAAGTAGCAGTTTTGTATAATCCTTTTCTGTATTATCAGAAGCTTAATACTGTTTCACTTATATCTGTGCTATAATATCAGTATAGTTGTGGATTTTTATTTTTCCACCGTACATTTAAAATATCATATATGAGAGGAGAATCAACATGACATTGAGAGAAAAATATGGAGAATGGGGAATTATTTTAGGCGCTACTGAAGGTGTCGGAAAAGCATTTTGTGAAAGGCTTGCCAAAGAAGGTATGAATGTCGTAATGGTCGGACGCCGTGAAGAAAAATTAAAAGAGCTCGGTGAGGAACTAAAAAACACTTATGAGATTGATTATAAAGTCGTAAAAGCAGACTTTTCGCTGCCAGATGCTACTGACAAAATTTTTGCTGCAACAGAAAATCTGGATATGGGATTTATGGCCTATGTAGCCTGCTTACACTCTTTTGGCAAAATCCAGGATACACCTTGGGAAAAGCATGAGGCAATGATCAACGTAAACGTTGTTACATTTATGAAATGCTTCTATCACTATATGAAAATCTTTGCTGCACAGGATCGCGGTGCTGTCATCAACGTATCTTCTATGACTGGAATTTCCAGTTCACCATGGAATGGCCAATATGGTGCAGGAAAGGCATTCATTTTAAAAATGACAGAGGCTGTTGCCTGTGAAACGGAAAAGACCAATGTTGATGTGGAAGTCATCACTTTGGGAACTACTCTGACACCAAGTCTTTTAAGCAACCTGCCTGGCGGACCACAGGGGGAAGCTGTTATGAAGACTGCTCAAACACCGGAAGAAGTTGTGGACGAAGCTTTTGAAAAATTAGGAAAAGAACTGTCTGTTATTTCCGGAGAGCGCAATAAAGCCAGCGTCCATGACTGGAAAGCGAATCATACAGAAGATGACTATATCCGCTATATGGGATCTTTCTATCAAGAATAATTATTGAAGTAATTAAATGAAAAATCAGAAAGCCATAAAAGTATTGTTTTTCAGTACTTTTATGGCTTTATCACGCATCTTTATACCAAAAAACCGTAAAGCCACATTTTATGTAACTTTACGGTTCTTTTCCAAAAGTCGGAGTGACGTGATTCGAACACGCGACCTCTACGTCCCGAACGTAGCGCTCTACCAAGCTGAGCCACACTCCGATATAAGATAAGAAATTCTTATCTTATAACCTACGGATAGAGGACTCGAACCTCTACTAACAGAGTCAGAGTCTGCTGTGCTGCCATTACACCAATCCGCATCACCTCATGTTTCGTCTCTGTCAGACGCAACATAGTTATTATATCCACATGTATAAAAAAAGTCAATACCTTTTTATATTTTTGTTTTATTTAATAAAGGTGATTGAGTGTGAACAGTAACGAATAGGGCCGACCATCACGCCGGCCCATTCTTTAAGAATTTTTACATGCCTTAATTGCTCATTGAGCATATTTAACATTTCAGGTGTAATTGCTGGTCCGATCATTTTCGCAAGCTCTACGAATGTCAACGAACGAATTGAATTCTGCACACTCTCAGTCAGTAACGCTTTACCACCTTCTCCAAACGAGATAAACAACCCATTCAGAATTTCATTGCCTTTCTCTGTATCCAGTATTGTCCCTATCTCATCATATACAGACAGAAAGCCCTGTGTTGCTTCAAGCTTCTTTTTTTTCTCCATACTCATCCAGGAACCAGTTGACTCCGTCATTTTCGCCGGACTCCAGAATATACTCTGCCTCCAATCCATCTGTATGAGTAAAAGCGGCCTCGTCTTCGCAAACCTTCTCATCTCCGCAATAACCATAAATTGTAATTTGGTGATTTTGAGTTAATTTAATACCTTCAAACAGGAAACAATGTGTTCCTTTTTGTTCTTGGATCCGTTTTCCATCCATCCAAAGTTCCGCCTTTTCGATTCCTGTGGCGTATACTTTTATTGTTGTAGTGTCTCCCGGTCTTTTTTGAAAACGCTTTGAACAGATGTGCACAAACGGTTTTTCTGTCCAATATGCTTTATAAAGATAAAATGCATCCTTTTTAATTTTCCGATCATATGTAACCAGACCTTTTGTATTACGCCCTTGTGTGCCACCTTCTTTTCTCTTATCTGCCGCAAAATCGAACATATTCCACACAAAGCTGCACCAGAGATACGGTCGTTCCTGTATTGCCTGAAGCATTTTTTCGTGATAATAAGACTGGTACTCTTCCGTATAATCCTGACGTTTCGGAGCATCCGAATGATATTGAACATTGGTATCTGCGCCATATTCCGAAATTCCCATGCACATATCAGAATTTTCTTTATGGAGAGAGTCCATCCACGCTCCGCAGTCCTCTACTTTTCCTGCATACCATCCCATATAAACATTATAGGCCGATAAATCTGTAATCTTGTTCTGTTCACTTTGGCTCTCCACAGTTGTCAGATTTGCAAGCACTGTTTTTCGGGACGGGTCCAGCTTGTGGCATAATTTCTGCAGAATCCTCTGATTTTCCACAAGTTCATCAGACTCTTCCCCCATCGTGATTTCATTACTGATCCCCCAAAAGCAAATACTTGGATGATTATAATTCTGCATAATCAATTCCCGCATCTGTCGTACAGTATCCTCTTTTGCTTCTTTCGTATTTATAAAACGAGAAATAAATGGAATTTCCGCCCAAACTACCATACCTAACTCATCACAAAAATCATAAAAACTCTGTGCATGCTGATAATGTGCCAGTCTTACTGCTGTAGCTCCTATTTCATGAATCAACATCGCATCTTCTCTTTGATCTTCCTCGCTGATTGCCCATCCTTTTCCTTGTCGGTCCTGATGTCTGGAAACTCCGCGCAAAGGATAACTCTCCTGATTCAGGAAGAATCCTGTTTCAGCATCCACATAAAATTCCCGAATACCAAATCGGGTACTTACCTCATCACCGGAACCTTCCATGATCATTTTCGCTGTATATAAATAGGGATCTTTTTTCCCATTCCATACTCTTGGATTATCTATGAAAAACACTTTTTCAGGTTTCTCTGTATTTGCTTCCAGGATAATCTCCCCTTCTCCATTCCGTATCTGCACCTTATATGCTTCACTTTGCCCGCCTGATACCTTTCCCTGTACAAGAACTTCTGCTTTTCCATCTTCGTTTAGATGTGAAGTCACATAAATCCCGGGGCCTCCATATTCTTCCAATTCAAAATGCCGTTCAGGTACAACCAGTAAATTTACACCTCGATACAAACCACCGAAAAAGGTAAAGTCCGCAAATTGTGGATATGTATCCTGACTTTCCGAATTATCTACTGCAATTGCAAGAATATTCTCCTTTTCTTCCAATCTTTCCGTCAAACGAATCCGAAACAGCGAAAATCCTCCGATGTGATACCCGATCTCTGCCCCATTGAGATACACATGTGCAGTCTGACTTGCAGCCGGAACCTCCAAATAAATTTCATCGCCCTGAGGACGCTCCAGTTTTCGAACATACCAGCATTCTCTTCTGTCATAATAATCGTCCCCATCTGCCCCGTCTTCTGCATTCCACGTATGAGGCAGTGTTATCTCCTGCATTGCCGAAAAATCGGGTGCTATCAGATTTGGTCTTTCTTTTGTAAAAAACCAATTTTCATTAATTTCTATTTTTCGTCTCATTCTTCGTCTCCTGTTTCACCAATCAATTCCACATTGGAACGTCCCAGTTTCTTTTCCAGCTCTAATGTCTTGTTTTTATCCAGCGGATACACAAACCGCAAACAAATGTATTGGGCAGCAACACAAACTGCATATACCAGACCGATCAGGATCAATACATTTCTTGCCACATCTACACTCTGCTGTGCCCCCAGGTTCTCATCATATCCTGTTAAGATCAACAAGAACGAAACAATCGATACTCCCACTCCCTGAGCCAGTTTTCTTCCCAGAGAATACGTTGCATATATAGTTCCCTCTTCTCGTTTTCCTGTCTGTAATTCTTGATAATCCACACTGTCCGCCACAAGTGCCCACACAACAGTCGAGAAAAAAAATACAGGAACTGTTTATGAGTACTGCTAAGATAATATAAATCATCATTCCCGTATTGTCAGGTGTTATCGGAAGAAATACAATTCCTGCTGCCGCCAAAATTCCAATCAGCATTGGGGCTGCTGCAGCTTCACGTTTTCCGAAGCGCTGTACTGTCGGTTTTACCAGTGGTATTACAATTAAAGATGGAATCATTGTTGCAAGCCCCAGAATACCGGATAATTTTGCATTTTTAAAATAACTCTGAAATACAATCTGGTTCGCGCTGGAAAGCCCTATCTGCATGATGATCAGCGCAATGGATGCAATCGTAATCGCTACAACTGCTTTATTTTTCAAAAAAGCGCTTAATGACTCGAAATAATTAAATTTCACTTTTTCCTGAGGTTCATGGGAGACAGCCACTCCCTCCACAGTCCCTTTGATCAGAATCTGAAATGCCGCAAAACCAATGATTCCAAGCACTAACGCCACAATAAACATTCTGCTTCCGATCAGATTGTTATCCTTATCGTAACATAATAACGGTAAAGTAATCAAAACAACAATATTCGCGATCATTGATCCGATTCCGCGGTAAGTTGACAACTGTGCTCTCTCTGTCGGATCTGTAGTAATAGCTGCATTCATTGCTCCATAAGGTACATTGACAACAGTATATGCCATATCCCAGATCAGGTATCCCACAACACATACCAGTACCTTAATCGGATAAGGTGCACTTGGGATCGGCAGAAAACATAACGCTCCTGAAAATAACAGTACAAAAGATCCATAATAAATATAAGTTTTAAATTTTCCTCTTTTTCCCGGTTTCAACGCATCCATTAATGCTCCCATGATCGGATCATTAATCGCATCCCAGATTTTCAAAAGCAAAATAATGATTCCCCATGTTCCTAAATCCAGCCCAATATACTGTGTATAAAACAGCATCAAATAGCTGTTCAGCGCAAAACTCATATTGCACCCTAAATCTCCCATTGCATATGACCATTTATCCTTCACTCCAAACGGTCTTTGTCTGTTGACTTTGTTCATTTTCATCTTCCTCCTAATCATATTTAAACATTGGTTTTCTTTTTCAGCCTGAAAATTTCTTCTCCTTTCTTATAATTTCTGTATGTCGGCTCTCCTGACATTTCATACATCTCCATATTAGTCACAACCATCGGTATCTCACAGTTATAGCCTTGCGCTTCTATCTCTTTTTTATCGAACTCAGCTAAAATCTGGCCTGCTTTCACTTCATCCTTCTCTTTCACATGCACAGTAAAATATTTTCCATTCAGAGCCACCGTATTATTTCCCATATGGATCAAAATCTCGCTTCCGTCTGTGCTTTCTATCCCAATTGCATGTTTCGTCGGAAACACGGTTTGTATAATCCCATCACACGGTGCATAGACTTTTCCATCATCAGAATGTAACAGTACACCATCTCCTAATGCCTTGCTTGCAAACACTGTATCCTCAGCATTCTCCAATTGTTCCACAGACCCATTGACCGGCATCACAATTATTTCTTCACTTTCCACGGCTTTTTCTTGTCTGTATAACAGCATCTCTATCAACCATGTAAATCCAAACGGCAATACTGCCATCAGCAATACTCCCACCAGCTTTACATCTCCTGTTTGAAAAAATCCAAAAAGACCCGTTATTCCCATTCCTGCATATGCATGCATTGAAATTCCAAAAAATCCTGCTGTCGCACCCCCAAGCGCGCCTCCGGCACAACACAGTGCAAACCGCTTTTTATCAGGTTTGATCAGTGCATACATCGCCGGTTCTGTTGCTCCCATGATCGCAGAAACTGCACCCGCTTTGGCTGTCTGTTTTTCTCCACTATTTCTGGATCTCATAAATACCGCAAATGCAACTCCGCTGACAGCAAAGGATGCACTATAAGAAAGTGCTAACAATGGACTGCTGTTTCCTGCAAGAACATCGGCAAATGCCAATACGGTAATAATTCCATGTATCCCGACAGATACCAGAACCTGCCACAATCCACCTATCAAAACTCCCATCAAAACAGGCGAGAATCCACACAATGCCATAATTCCTCTGTGAAGCCATTCTGCCATCCAGTTTCCAAACGGACCTGCCACCAGAATGCCGAATGGAAATGCCACCAAAAGCGTCAAAAGCGGAATCACAAGATTTTTCCTTGTTTCCGACATCCGTTTTTCCAGGAAACGATAAATCAGTGACGCAATTAATACCGAAAATATAATTGGTAAAAAAGTCGATGTATAGTGGACTGTATTGTTCATTCCCAATATACTGATCTCAAGTCCCTGTATTTTGGGATAACACATGGCCGCTGCCAGCCACACACCAACAAAAGGTTCGATTTTACAATATTTTGCCAGATTATACCCCAACACCAAAGGCAGAAAATATAAAAGGCCATCTCCCAATGCATACATTACCGTATAAACAGTTGTATCTGCTGATAATCCCAGCATAACACATACAGCAAGTATTCCTTTGATCATTCCACTTGCTCCGAGCAGATACAGCGTAGGGCCAATTCCCGCCATCACGGTCAGAAGTGCTGTTTCCAACCCGCTTTTTTTCTCCGGCTTTTCACAAGTATTCTCTTTTGCAGTATCCAGCCCCGCCTGGATGCATACTTCTTTGTATACTTCCCCTACATGCTGCCCGATAACTACCATATATTCACTCAACGCCTGAACTACTGTAATCACACCATCTGTTGCTTCCAGCCCCTTTGTATCTGCCTTTTCAACATCTTTCAATTGAAATCTGAGACGTGTCACACAATGTCTCAAACTGATAATATTTTCCTTCCCTCCTACTTTTTTCACAATTTCCTGTGCCAGTTTTTCATATTTCCGCCTCATTTTCGTTCTTTTTTTCCTTTCATTCCTTTTTCTGTTACCCGTTCAATGTGAATCGTCAAATATAACTTTTCTTCCCCGGAAAGACCACAGTGATATTCTTCCTGTATAAACTTTGCAATTCGCTCTACACACTGGTACGATTGATCATATTTATCTCTGACCATGGTAAACAGTTCACTTTCTTCCTCATCATATGTCGTTTTTGTCACCAGCCTCTGTGCCAGAAATTTTAAATGTGTTACAAAGCGGTAATAATATACTGACTCATTTTCAAATTCCATCCGATAATATCTTTTGACAATCGTCTCAATTTCTCCGATAAGCTTTGTAATTTCCAAAACTTTTGTCATATCACTTCCATCTGCAGATGCATTGACGATATGAAGCGCTATAAAAGCTGCCTCATCCTGCAACAAAGATACATTCAATTTTTTCTGAATCATTCCCAATGCTTTTTCACCCAGATGAAATTCTTCCGGGTAAAACCGCTGAATATCCCACATCATGGCATTTCTCACCTGTATCCCTTTTTCGCTCCTCTGGACTGCCATATAAATGTGGTCTATAAGAGAAATATAAAGTGTGTCGCTGATTTTCTTTCCAAGCTCCAGTTTTATCATCCCTACAACATCATCTGCAACCTTAAAATATTCCACCGGAATCTCTTCCCATAATTCCTGAAAATATTCTAATTCTTTTCTCCCGCGAAGCGTAAACACCTTATTGATTGCGGAAACATCTACAAACTCACCAACTTTTTTCTTAAACGCAATTCCTTTTCCACACACGATTTCTTCTTGTCCCTTTTTATTTTTCACAATTACAACATTGTTGTTTAAAATCCTTTGAATTATCACGACTCTCGCCCACTCCTAAAACACCATTACTTACATACAGACAAAAAAAGACCTATTTACCCCGTTGTACAAGAAATCTGCTCTCATAGCAACAATGTAAATAGGTCTAGCTTGTAAAACAATTACCACCCTAAGTTTTAAATCATTATACCATATTTTCACAAAATGTCAACATGTAAACAAAATATATATCCGCATTTTCGCCAACACTTCTTTGTTTTTACTATTTTTTACAAGAAATGTTGCACAAATTCATATTTTTCTTCTCCATCTGTCTCCAGAATCATGTAACTGCTCTTTCTTCCTTCCTGCCTCGGAAAAGACAGACTTCCCGGATTTAACACAGTAATCCCGTCTCTTTCTTCAAAATACGGGCGATGGGTGTGACCGAACATAATAATGTCCGCATTTCTTGCAGCCCCTTCCTCCCGAATCTGCTCTGTCTCCATTGAAACATAATAACTGTGTCCATGAGTAATAAACACTTTTTTCTTTCCGATCCAGAACTCTTCTTCCGCCGGAAGATAAGAGAAAAAGTCATTATTTCCTCTTATCATATGTTTTTCACATTCTACAACAGCCTCAATATAATCTTCTCCGCCTTCTACATCTCCCAGGTGGATAAACATGTCGATGTCTCCGGCCTCTTTCAGCGCCCTGTCAAGACTTGTATGTCTTCCATGAGTATCACTGACGATCAATACTCTCATAAAATACGCCCTCTATTCTTCTCTCTCTTTTACTTCCATAATCGCACGCATGGCACGAAGTGCACGTCCCCTGTGACTGAGTTCATTTTTCTGTACCGGATCCATCTCTGCTGTTGTGCATCCATATTCCGGAACATAGAAAATCGGATCGTATCCGAATCCATGTTCTCCTGCAATCTCATATCCGATCATTCCTTCGATCGTACCACGAACAGTTTCTACCGTACCATCCGGAAATGCCGCCGCAATGGCACAGACAAACCTTGCGGTACGCTTTTCATCCGGCACCCCTTCAAGCCTGTCCAGAAGCATCTGATTCTTGATATCATAGGAAGTATCAACTCCCGCATACCTGGCCGAATAAATTCCCGGCTCCTTGTTCAGATAATCAATCTCAAGCCCGGAATCATCTGCCAGAATAATATCATCCGGCAAGTACTTTGCGATTGCCTTTGCCTTAATCTGTGCGTTTTCCTCAAATGTGGTTCCATCCTCTACGATATCAATATCAATTCCAGCTTCTTTCATAGAATAGATCGGCATTCCCAGATCAGCCAGGATCATATGGATCTCTTTCATCTTATTCTGATTTCCAGTTGCAAAAATAATTCTCTTTTCCATCTGTTATTCCTCTATTTCTTTGCTTTTGGCGGTCTCGGTCCCATAAACTGGTAAAAATATGTCTTCAGCATTCCATTGTAGATTTTTCTGTTTTTGTCTGCTTTTCTTCCAAAATAGCGCTCTGCATCTTCATAGCTTGTGATCATATACGCTGACCATGAATCCAGAGTACGGAAACTTTCTCCAAAATCAGAATATAACTTCGGAAGTTCCTTTTTCTCCTCAAGACGCTCTCCATACGGCGGATTTGTGATGATAAAACCGTATTTCTTCGGATGGCGCAGATCCTGCACAGCTCTCTGCTGAAAATGAATCATATGACCCACGCCTGCATCTTCTGCATTCTTTCTCGCCGCTCTTACCACGTCCGGATCAATATCATATCCCTGGATGTCTACTTCCACGTCGTCCTGTATCAGGTCATTCGCCTCATTGACAGCGTCATACCATTCTTTCTTTGGAATCAGATTAGTCCATTCCTCCGCAGTAAAAGAACGATTCATACCCGGCGCAATGTTTGCTGCCATCATCGCCGCTTCAATCGGAAATGTTCCGCTTCCACAGAACGGATCCACCAGGATACGATCTTTCTTCCATGGTGTCAGCATGATCAGTGCCGCTGCCAGTGTCTCTGTGATCGGCGCTTTGCTTGACAGCTGCCGGTATCCTCTCTTATGAAGTGAAACCCCGGATGTATCGATCCCTACCGTGACAATATCTTTCATAAGAAACACTCTCACCGGGTAGGATGCTCCACTTTCCTCAAACCAGGAAATATGGTAGCAGCTCTTCAACCGCTCCACCATCGCCTTCTTCATGATTGACTGAATATCCGATGGACTGAACAGCTTGCTTTTTACCGATGCAGCCTTCGTCACCCAGAACTTTCCATCCCGTGGGATATAATGCTCCCAGGGGATCTGCTTGGTCTTTTCAAACAATTCATCAAATGTAACTGCTTTAAATGATCCTGCCTTGATCAGGATACGCTCTGCTGTCCGCAAAAATACATTCGCTCTGCATACAGCTTCTGCATCCCCATAAAAAGTAACACGTCCGTCTTCCACCTGGGAGATTTCATACCCCAGATCCAGAATTTCTCTTTTTAGCACCGCTTCGAGTCCAAAATGACACGGTGCTATCAATTCAAATCTTTCCATATATTCCTCCATATGTATCCGAATACACGCATTGCGTGTGTCAAATATCTCTACTCATATTACTATAATTCACACGTATAGTAAAGAAGAGGATACGATTCTGCTGCTGTCTGCACACTAAAATCGTATCCTCTTTTTTCACTTACATGAGTCCCGCTCTGATATTATCTGGCGTTGTTCATGTTTTCGCTGGAATTCGTGCCGTCTCTATGGCAGTTTTTTGATGTTGTCTTATTTGCATTTCTGCTGTTTTTACTGTTTCTGTTCTGTTCATCTGCATAGGATGAATATCCGTTTTCTGATGCATTGTTGTTTGCCATGTTTCTGTTGTTTTCTTTATTACTGTAGTTCTTAGCCATGAGTATTCCTCCTGAAAAATTTATTTGGTACACTCATAGTATCTCTGCATCTTTCAAATTTATTCGGAATTTTTGTATTTTGCTGCATTTTCCAATTTCTTATATTATACTTGTGCTTGTAGAAAGTAGTCTTTCTACAACCCCTTATTAATTATTTATACTCCCCTCAAAAGACCGATGGCTCCCCCATCGGTCTTTTACTTTATCTCTATCAACGTTTTCCCTTGAAAAACTGCACGATCAGACACACGATCAGAATTGGAACAAGAACCGGGAGCAGAAGTCTGATGAGCCCCGTGATCACAGAAATAACCAGAACAATTCCAAGGATCACAGCCAGAATGATCAGCGCGATCTTCCACCACGGAAATCTCAATTCCTGAAAATGCATGTCCTGTCTGCCGGTCTCTTCTCCGTAAGCACCATAGTCGCTGCCGCCCGATTCATTTACAATCGAATCATCCGTACCATCCTGCGCATCTGAGATCGTCCTTGCCAGAATCCACGGATCTCCGAGCATCTCCAACACCTGAGCTTCGGATTTGCCGCTTCGCACTTCTCCTTCTATATAATTACGATAATACTCTATATTCTCTAAAACAGCCTGAGCACTCAGTTTTCCGCTCAACGCTGTGCGCAGCTCTTCCAGAAATTCTTTCTGTGACATCTCTTATCCTCCATTTCCTTTCACATCTGTCATTTTGTCCATTATATCAAGTTCTCTTTTCCCTTACAACTGCGACTTTGCTGTTCATAATTTGTTCATTTATCATTCAAAATTCTTTCATTTTATTAACATTGTTTCTTCATTTCTCCTGACTATACTATAAATATCAAATGAAGATAAAACATTTGATAGCAAAAGATGCCGCATAGTAGTGATACTATTCGAATAAACTTTTTCATAATACTCGCCAGGGACCGTGACAACGGTCACCTGGCATCCTCCCTGTTATAGGGCTTTTTTTATTTTACGGAAACAGGATTTCCGCCTGTCGCCTCTTGGCAGTTCCCGCAGGATCTGATCAAATTCCCGGTATGTTTTCTTTCCATTTTCCCCTGTACATTTTTGGATCACCAATGACATCATAAACTCCTCCTTCCAGGTAAGCGGCGGAGCCACACTCGTATATGCCAGCATAAACTGAAACAATTTGCCGAGACCATACAAGTCTATTCCGACTGCCATGCCGCTTCGTTTCTTTCCTGCTGGCATCACGAAATGCGCGCGGACAGCCGGTATCTGCATTTTCTTCATCACAAATCCGTTGCCGGGTACACTCAGATCCAGTAAAAGCAGCTTCTCCTCCCGCGTTACGATCACACTGTACGGGCTCAAATACCGGTAACACTGCATCCCTTTACTTCGATGATAACAATCCAGCTGGGTACACAGCATCCGAAACCATTGAAATAAAAGCTTTTTTGGTATCTTTTTCTCCGTCTGAAGACGTCCAATTAAAGTTTGCCCTCTCACATAGTCCATGGCAGGCCTACATTTTCCTCCATGTTCAATAAAACGAACTACATCATATCCTTTCTCGTCTTTCACTCCTTCTCCTCTCTGCATCCTTGCTCTCTTTTTAACTACTGTTCTGTGAAAAATAGATTCGACCGAATCTGTATCTGATGACAGAAAACTTCCTGCCGTCATATGAATTAAAGAATATAAAAAGTAATTGTATCTTACTCGATTTCCATAAAAAATGCAAGCACTTTTCTGTGCCTGCATCATGTGTTTCTGTCTCTATTTTTCCAGAAACAGTTTTCTCGTAATAAAATTATATACCATTACAATTGCTGTTGCCCCGATCTTTGCAATCATGTAGAACATTCTAAAAATATCGACTGCGATCCACATCACGAGCTGGTTGATTCCTAATCCGATCACACTAAGTATGATGAAAATGACAAACTCTGCTCTCTTGCTTCTGTCCTCCGCCACATCAAATACCCAGTGTACACTCAAAATATAATTGTAAATAACCGAAACCGAAAATGAAATTCCGCTGGAAATCAGATAATTGATTCCGATCAGCTCTGTCAGAAAGATCATCACTCCATAGTCAATGACGAATGCACTTCCGCCTACAAATGCAAAACGAATGATCTGACGCATCAGATTTTTTTTCTTGTTTTCTTCCATCTTCTCACCCTTTTCTATTCCATTGTTTCCAGTCGATTCAGTGCTGCTTCGATCACTTTATCCATATCGTAATACTTATAATCGCCGAGACGACCTCCAAAAATGACATTTCCTTCCGCTTTTGCCAGCTCCTGATATTTTTCGAACAATCTGGTATTCTTTTCATCATTTACCGGATAGTACGGTTCCATCCCCACTTTCCACTCAGAAGAGTATTCTCTGGAAATTACGGTTTTCTCCTGCTGTCCGAATTCAAAATGCTTGTGCTCGATAATTCTTGTGTACGGAACTTCCCGCTCTGTATAATTGACCACTGCATTTCCCTGATAGTTATCACAGTCTAATACTTCTGTTTCAAATCTCACCGAACGATACTCAAGTGCTCCCAGCCGATACTCAAAATACTCGTCGATCATTCCTGTAAAAATAATCTTTTCTGCAACATCCGCCTGTTCTTTTCGGAATTCAAAGAAATCAACACCTGTTCTGACTTCCACACCCTCTAACATCTTCTCGATGATTCGATTATAACCGCCGATCGGAATTCCCTGATAGCGGTCATTGAAATAATTGTTGTCATAAGTAAAACGGAACGGAAGCCGTTTGATAATAAATGCCGGGAGTTCTTTGCAGTCACGTCCCCACTGCTTTTCTGTATACCCTTTGATCAATTTTTCATAAACATCACGACCGCCCAGAGACAATGCCTGTTCTTCCAGATTCTTTGGCTCTGTAATCTGACATTCTGCCACCTGTTTTGCAATCATTTCTTTCGCTTCCTTAGGCGTACGGATTCCCCACATTTTGCTGAATGTATTCATATTAAACGGGAGATTGTATAATTCATCCTTGTATACAGCAATCGGAGAATTGATATAGTTGTTAAACTCGGCAAACTGATTGATATACTCCCACACTTTTTGATTGGAAGTATGGAAGATATGGGCACCATATTTGTGTACATGGATTCCTTCGATCTCCTCACAGTAAATATTTCCAGCGATGTGGTCTCTTCTGTCGATCACAAGACAGTGTTTCCCTTTTTTATGCAGCTCATGTGCCATCACTGCTCCATATAATCCGGCTCCTACGATTAAATAATCATACTGATACATCTTTTGTCCTCCATAGTTTCTAAGGCAGAATTCTGCCTCATACAATCTGGATTATTATAGCACCTTCTTACGTCTCTGTACATATCTCAAATTTTTTTAATTTTTTCAAAAAAGTTGTTGACAAATCGATTGCTTCAGGTTATACTTAATTTCGTTGTGAACGACATTTGTTCTTAACGGGTGCGATTAGCTCAGCTGGATAGAGCGTCTGGCTACGGACCAGAAGGTCGGGAGTTCGAATCTTCTATCGCACGCTAACCTCTGCAGGATATCTGCAGAGGTTTTTTTGTGTTCTCAATTATTTTTCTCACTGATCACTTTTTTCAAATCCGGACTAGAATTATCCAATATCTTGTGTTATAATTTCCAAATCCACTATATTTTGTATTTTTACAACTTAAAACGAAAAGGAGACACTACATGCAAACGACCGATCCTACAGGAATTTTTAATAGAAATAAACTCTCAGAGGAGTTTTCAAACGTTCTTCCTGATGAAGCCCGTTTAAAACTGGATGCGATTTTGCTTGAGATCCAGACTGATTTCCCTGAAAGCTGCTACTCTTTGGAGTATCTGAATACAAAATTTCGCAGTTTTCTCACACCGCAGAGTACCTGCGGGCAGAAGCTTGAAAGTCTGTTTCAGGCCGCAGCAGAACTTACCACCGCAGAAGCTCCGAAATGGGAGTTTATTGCTGCAAGACTATTATATTTTCAATTCAGTTTTCACTTAAAACAGGAAGAAACACGCAGAGAACTTTCTGATTTTTATAAAAAAATCGTATATCTGACCCGGCAGAATCTGTACGGTTCCTACATTCTGGAGCATTACTCCCGGGAAGAGCTGTTACTTGCCGAAACTTATTTAAAAGCGGAACGCAACAATTTGTTTACTTTTTCCGGACTCGATCTGCTCCTGAAACGCTACGTCATCCGCACACATGACCATATTCCACTGGAATCTCCACAGGAGATGTTTCTCGGAATCGCACTGCATCTGGCCATGAATGAAAAAAACGATCGGATGCTCTGGGTAAAAAAATTCTATGATATGCTGAGTCGTCTGGAAGTGACTATGGCTACACCGACACTTTCCAATGCACGTAAGCCATATCATCAGCTCTCCAGCTGCTTTATCGATACCGTACCGGACAGTCTGGAGGGGATTTACCGAAGTATCGATAATTTTGCCCAGGTCAGCAAATTCGGCGGCGGTATGGGAATGTATTTCGGAAAAGTACGGGCAAGCGGAAGTAATATCCGCGGATTCGAAGGTGCCGCAGGCGGTGTGATCCGCTGGATCCGTCTGGTCAATGACACGGCTGTTGCCGTAGACCAGCTCGGTATGCGTCAGGGTGCGGTTGCCGTCTATCTGGATGTATGGCACCGGGATCTCCCGGAATTTCTACAGCTCCGTACGAACAACGGAGATGACCGCATGAAAGCGCATGACGTATTTCCGGCAGTCTGCTATCCGGATTTATTCTGGAAAATGGCAAAAGAAGATATGGATCAAAACTGGTACTTAATGTGTCCGCATGAGATTTTTCAGGCAAAGGGATACCATCTGGAAGACTACTTTGGAGAAGAATGGGAACGCCGCTATCTGGATTGTGTACAGGATGCCCGCATTTCCAAACGGACAGTCACACTCAAAGATATCATCCGCCTGGTTCTTCGGTCTGCTGCCGAAACCGGAACTCCGTTTACATTTAACAGAGATACGGTCAACCGCCTGAATCCGAACGGACATGCCGGGATGATCTACTGCTCCAACCTCTGTACCGAGATTGCCCAGAATATGCAGGCAATTGAAGAAGTAAGCAAAGAAGTACAGACCACAGACGGAGACACCGTCGTTGTCACTGTGACCAGACCCGGAGAATTCGTGGTGTGCAATCTCGCCAGTCTCTCCCTCGGTCATCTTCCGGTTACGGACACCACTTATATGGAAGAGATTGTTTCTACCGCTGTCCGCGCACTGGACAATGTGATTGATCTGAACTTCTATCCCACTCCGTATGCAAAGCTGACCAATCAAAAATACCGAAGCATCGGACTTGGCGTCAGCGGCTACCACCACATGCTGGCAAAGCACGGAATTATCTGGGAAAGTGAAGAACATCTGAAATTTGCTGACACCGTATTTGAGACGATCAATTATGCGGCAATTCTTGCAAGTACCAATCTCGCCGCGGAAAAGGGAAGTTATTCTCTTTTTAATGGAAGTGACTGGCAAAGTGGCGCCTACTTTGAAAAAAGAGACTATCATTCAGAAAAATGGCTTGCCCTGCAGAAAAAAGTTGCCGCACAGGGCATGAGAAATGCGTATCTGCTCGCCGTTGCACCTACCAGCAGCACCAGTATCATCTCCGGGACGACTGCCGGACTGGATCCTATCCTGAAACGTTATTTTCTGGAAGAGAAAAAAGGCAGTATGCTCCCACGAGTCGCACCGGAATTGTCCCCGGCTACTTACTGGTATTACAAAAACGCCCATCTGATCGATCAGACTTACAGCATCCGTGCCTGCGGAGTGCGCCAAAGACACATTGACCAGGCACAAAGTATGAACATCTACATCACCAATGATTTCACCATGCGTCAGATTTTCAACCTGTATTGGAAAGCATGGGAAGAAGGTGTAAAAACCATTTACTATGTACGAAGCAAATCTCTGGAAGTAGAAGAATGCGAAAGCTGCTCTTCCTGATCCGAATAATAAAAATAAGGAGAATTTTTATGTCTGACTTAAAGAAAAAGCCTCTGTTCAATCCCGGCGGCGACACGGATGTCCGTCTCCGCCGCATGATCGGCGGCAATACGACCAACTTAAATGATTTCAACAATCTGCGCTACACCTGGGTGAACAACTGGTACCGGCAGGCCATGAATAATTTCTGGATTCCGGAGGAGATCAACCTTTCCCAGGATATCAAGGACTATCCGAACCTGACTGATGATGAACGCACTGCATATAACAAAATCTTAAGCTTTCTTGTATTCCTGGATTCCATCCAGACTGCAAACCTTCCATGCATCGGCGAATACATTACCGCAAACGAGATCAATCTCTGCCTCTCGATCCAGGCATTTCAGGAATGTGTGCACAGCCAGAGCTACAGTTATATGCTGGACTCCATCTGCAGTCCGGTAGAACGAAACGACATTCTCTACCAGTGGAAGAATGATGAGCACCTGCTAAGACGTAATACATTTATCGGAGATTTGTACAATGAATTTCAGGAGAAAAAAGACGATTTCACCTTACTGAAAGTTATGATGGCAAACTATATTCTGGAGGGGATTTACTTCTACAGCGGATTTATGTTTTTCTACAATCTGAGCCGAAACGGTAAAATGCCGGGCTCCGCGCAGGAAAT
>ENA-OQCW01000558-OQCW01000558.1-human-gut-metagenome-genome-assembly--contig:-NODE-558-length-20831-cov-3.968219_pt1 | contig 20831 bp, 17 predicted proteins | sample MGYA00242767_ERZ504593 | MGnify/ENA primary metagenome ERZ504593 (study PRJEB26092, sample SAMD00036307) | human gut metagenome | host: Homo sapiens | study: EMG produced TPA metagenomics assembly of... | reverse complement strand
AACTACAAAGCTCTTTATCCTATTGCAGCCCGCTGCGGTGTTTTTGCAAAAACAGATATTCAGCCTTTAATTAACGAAGGTGCTACAAAAGAAGACCTATCTGCTTCTATTTTTCAGGCTGTAGTAAACCAGACAATCAGCGGCCTTGCCTGTGGAAAACCAATTCGTGGGCACGTAGCTTTTTTTAGGCGGTCCTCTGCACTTTCTCTCTGAACTGAAAGCTGCATTTATCCGTACTTTAAAACTGGATAAGGAACACACCATTGTACCTGAAAATTCGCACTTATTTGCCGCAATAGGTTCTGCTTTAAACGCAAAAGAAGATGCTCCTGCATTTTCTATTACTGCCATGCGTGACAAACTGCAGGCATCTATTAAAATGGATTTTGAAATTGACCGTATGGAGCCCTTATTTGCTTCTCAACAGGAATATGATGTCTTTAATGAGCGTCAAAGCCGTTATAATGTAAAAACAGCTCCCCTTGATACTTACAGCGGAAACTGTTATTTGGGAATTGACGCAGGTTCTACCACTACCAAGGCTGCCCTTGTAGGAGAAGACGGTTCTTTGTTGTATTCCTTTTACAGTAACAATAATGGAAATCCTTTGGCAACTTCCATCAAAGCCATTCAGGAAATTTACAGCCAGCTTCCTGCCGGCGTTAAAATTGCCTATTCCTGCTCTACCGGATATGGAGAAGCTTTAATTAAGGCAGCTCTTCTGTTAGATGAAGGAGAAGTTGAAACTGTATCTCACTACTATGCTGCTGCCTTTTTTGATCCAGAAGTAGACTGTATCTTAGACATTGGCGGTCAGGATATGAAATGCATTAAAATTAAAAATCAGACCGTAGACAGCGTACAGCTCAATGAAGCCTGCTCCTCGGGATGTGGTTCTTTTATTGAAACCTTTGCAAAATCCTTAAATTACAGTGTAGAAGATTTTGCCAAAGCTGCCCTTTTTGCCGAAAATCCTATTGATTTAGGTACACGTTGTACTGTATTTATGAACTCCAAAGTAAAACAGGCACAAAAAGAAGGCGCTTCCGTTGCAGATATCTCTGCCGGTCTTGCTTATTCTGTTATCAAAAATGCTCTGTATAAAGTAATCAAAGTTTCTGATGCTTCTGAACTTGGAAAACATATTGTTGTTCAGGGCGGCACCTTTTATAACGATGCTGTACTTCGAAGCTTTGAAAAAATTGCCCAATGCGAAGCTATTCGTCCTGATATTGCAGGAATCATGGGAGCTTTCGGCGCTGCTTTAATTGCAAGAGAACGTTATAGCAAGGATAAGGCAACCTCTATGCTGCCTATTGAGAAAATCAATTCTCTGGAATATAAAACTACTATGGCAAACTGCAAGGGCTGTACCAATAACTGCCGCCTTACCATTAATAAGTTTTCCGGTGGTCGTCAATATATTTCCGGAAACCGCTGTGAGCGTGGAATAGGAAAAGAAAAAATAAAGAGCAAATTCCAAATTTATACGAATATAAATACAAACGTCTATTTTCCTATGAGCCTTTAACTGCTGATAAAGCAACACGAGGAAAAGTCGGGCTTCCAAGAGTTTTAAATATGTTTGAGAATTATCCTTTCTGGTATACCTTCTTTACTGAACTGGGATATCAGGTAATACTCTCTCCTACCTCTACACGAAAGATTTACGAACTTGGAATTGAGTCTATCCCAAGTGAGTCAGAATGTTATCCTGCCAAAATGGCACATGGGCATGTATCCTGGCTGATTAAACAGGGTGTAAACTATAATTTTTTATCCCTGTATTCCTTATGAACGCCAGGAATTTAAAGACTCTGTAAACCATTTTAACTGCCCAATAGTAACTTCTTATGCAGAAAATATTAAAAATAACATAGATGAACTAAAAAATCCTAATATTCGTTTTCACAACCCATTTCTGGCGCTGAGCAGCGAAGAAATTATCACAAAACGTTTAGTGGAAGAATTTCCTGATATTCCTTCCAAGGAAGTAGAAAAAGCTGCTCATGATGCATGGAAAGAAATGAGAAAATGCAGAAATGACATTATGCGAAAAGGAGAAGAAGTCCTTCGTTATCTTGAAAAAACAGGAAGACGAGGCATTGTTCTGGCAGGACGTCCTTATCACATTGATCCGGAAATTAACCACGGTATTCCAGAATTAATTACCTCTTATGGAATTGCAGTACTTACAGAAGATTCTGTCTCTCATCTTGCTCCTATTGAGCGACCTTTGAGAGTTAATGATCAATGGACTTACCATACTCGTCTATATGCTGCAGCAAATTTTGTAAAGGAAAAAAACAATCTGGATTTAATTCAATTAAACTCTTTCGGCTGCGGTCTGGATGCTGTAACTACAGATGAAGTCAATGAAATTTTATCTAACAGTGGAAAAATTTATACCTGCCTGAAAATTGATGAAGTGAATAATCTGGGTGCTGCCAGAATTCGTGTGCGCTCTTTAATTGCTGCACTGAAAGTAAAAGAACAACAAAAATAGAAAGAGAAATACACCCTTCTTCTATTGAACGTGTTTCTTTTACAGAGGAAATGAGAAAAAAATATACTATCTTGTGTCCTCAAATGTCTCCTATCCACTTTAATATTTTAGAAGCTGCTTTTAACACTAGTGGTTATCATTTAGAAGTTTTAGGAAACGGAAATAAAGAAGCTGTTGATGTTGGATTAAAATATGTAAATAATGATGCTTGTTATCCATCTTTAATGGTAGTCGGACAAATTATGCAAGCATTACAATCAGGAAAATATGATTTAAACAAAGTGGCAATTATCATGACACAGACTGGCGGAGGCTGCCGTGCTTCCAACTATATTGGTTTTATACGACGTGCTTTAGAAAAAGCAGGTATGGCTCATATTCCTGTTATTTCCCTTAATTTAAGCGGATTGGAAGAAAATCCCGGATTTAAAATAACCGTGAAGCTGGCAACTCGCATTGCTTACGGTGCAGTCTTTGGAGATATTTTAATGAAATGTCTGTATCGTATGCGTCCTTACGAGGCTGTAAAAGGTTCTGCTAACGACCTTCATAAAAAATGGGAAAAACGTTGCATTACTTTCCTCTCAGGAAAACATGTAACCTTCTCTCGCTTTAATCAGCTCTGCCGTCAAATGATACGAGAATTCGATACGCTTCCTATTACAAACGAGAAAAAACCTCGTGTGGGAATTGTAGGTGAAATCCTAGTAAAATTCCATCCCGGTGCCAATAATCATCTGGTTGAGCTTTTAGAAAAAGAAGGTGCAGAAGCTGTATGCCCTGATTTAATTGATTTCATGTGCTACTGCTTCTATAATATGAGTTTTAAATCTCAATACCTTGGTTTCCAAAAGTCTTTTGCTCAGAAGGGTAAACTGGCAATTAAAGCCATTGACTTTATCCGAAAAGCTGCTAATGATGAATTTAAAAAGAGCCGGCATTTCACACCTTCCGCTCAAATTGAAAGTCTGGCAAAAATGGCAGAACCTATTGTTTCCATTGGAAATCAGACAGGAGAAGGTTGGTTCCTTACAGGAGAAATGCTGGAGCTTATTCATGCAGACACCCCAAATATCGTATGCATCCAGCCATTTGGCTGCCTTCCTAATCATATTGTAGGAAAAGGTGTGATTAAGGCAATCCGAAAGGATTATCCTCAGGCAAATATTGTGGCGGTAGATTATGATCCAGGTGCCAGTGAAGTAAATCAGTTAAATCGTATTAAGTTGATGCTTTCCACTGCCTTTAAAAAACTTTCTAATGATTAAAAAATATGACCTTAAAAAGAACTGCTACATTTGATTTTCTCTTCAAATGTAACAGTTCTTTTTTCTTACATAATATGAAGTTTTCTTGTAATCTGTATCAGTTTTCTTCCTCCCGGAAGCCCTGCCAATTCTTCTTCTCCCGGCTTTGCAAAATACAAATACAGAAGAAAATAGATACATGCACCTAAACCAATAGCCGGTATCAACGCCAAAAGATTTCCTCCCGGAAAGGCTTTTGTCATCATATAAATAACCTGATAAACTACAAATGCTGCAATTCCCATAGGAACAGCTGCAAAAAGAGCAGGTAAATAAGCAGTTTTCCACGGATTTTTGTAATGCAATTCTTTTTTCAATGCTCTATCATTTAAAATACACATTACCAGTGCATAAACAATCATAGCCAACACAACATTATAAATTCCAAAATCCGTAACAAACATAAGTACTGTAACTACAACGACATCAAATACCAGAGCAATCGCTGCATGAATCATAGGAATATTGGCTTTTCCAATTCCCTGCAATACACCATTGGAAATGTTAGACATACCATTCATAATTACGGTTACTACACCCAGCATCATCAAAAACCCTGCTGTACCATCTGTAGATGGAAATAAAAGTGCTGTAATGGGACCTGCCAGTGCAAAAAGTCCTACCGTACATGGATGGAAATAAACATACTAAGCCATGTTGCCTTGTCAAATTTTTTTCCTTAGCAGTCTTTAAATCTCCTCTGGCATAAGCTCCGGAAACTTCCGGCATCATGGAAGTAGGCGCTGTACTTGACAATGTAAGGGGAATATTAATAATTGTCAGGAAAAAGCCACATTCCGCATAAAAGCCTTCTACAACGCTTCCCTTTAACCCCTTCAGCTCTGACACGGAGGTATAAATCATACTGTTAATATAACCATTTACATTATACAAAAATGCACTTAAAATAATCGGAGCTACAATCATAACAATAATTTTCATAACATCTTTATAGCTCTCGTCAACAGAAACTTTGTCTCTTGCAATTTTTCTCTGAATAGTTTTCTTATTTACCTGATAGACAAACAACATAAAAATAAGTGCAGTTAAAACACCGGCTCCTGTTCCCAGCGTAGCTCCGGCTGCACTCCAGCTTCTCAGTACATCCGGCTGTGCATCTGCAAAATGATGTACCATAAAATTTGCCATTACAAGTGCTACCACTGCTACAGCAATCTGTTCTAAAATCTGAGAAATAGATGTTGGCAGCATATTCCGATATGCTTGGAAATAACCTCTGAAAACGCCTAAAATACCGGAAATAAAAATGGTAGGTGCTAAAAATTGAAGTGCAAGCCTTGCATTTGCCATTCCATCCGGTACTAAAATAGGTGCACCCACAATACAGAATACTGCAACAGCACCACCTACAATTACGGCATAAAGTAATGCTCCTTTAAAAATCCTCTGAGCATCTCGATATCTCTTAAATGCAAGTCTCTCTGCCATAATCTTTGACACAGCCTGAGGAATACTGAAAGATGCAATCATCAGAAGAATAAAATACACATTCTGTGCAAACTGAAAGCAACCAAAGCTTTCTTTTCCCATAGTACTTGACAGAGGACTTTTATAAATCAGTCCGATAATCTTAGAAATCAATGCTGCAATCATGAGAAAAGAAGCGTTTTTTACTAATGTATTATCATTTTTCTTTCCCATTTTTATATCCCCTGCCTGTTTTCTATCTGCCAATCAATGGACGCAAGTCCATTTTGCTCTAAAAACTCATTAGTTTTACTGAAATGTCTGCATCCAAAAAATCCTCTGTATGCAGATAATGGACTGGGATGCGGCGCTTCTAAAATGAAATGCTTTGGATTATTCAGCATACTATGTTTCGCTTGTGCCGGTCTTCCCCAAAGCAAAAATACAATCGGTCTGTCCTGCTGGTTTAATATACGAATTGCAGCATCTGTAAACTGCTCCCATCCAATTCCTCTGTGGGAATTTGCCTGATGAGCCCGAACCGTCAGTACCGTATTTAACATCAACACACCTTGTCTTGCCCATTTTTCCAGATAACCATTATCCGGTATATAACATCCACAATCATCATGAAGCTCCTGATAAATATTTACCAAAGACGGTGGGATTTCCACCTCCGGTTTTACAGAAAAACAAAGCCCATGTGCCTGTCCGTCATTATGATAGGGATCCTGCCCTAAAATTACTACTTTTACCTCGTCAAGAGGTGTAAAGTGAAATGCATTAAAAATATCATCCGGTGCCGGAAATATCTTTCGTTCCTGATACTCCTGCCCTACCTTTTGAAACAATTCTTTATAATATTCTTTCTTAAATTCAGGCTTTAAAGCTTCCAGCCATTGTCCTTGTAAAGGCGGCATCTGTACTCCTCCTTCTTCTTTTTATCCATCTTTTTAGTTTAGCAGAATATGTCAAAAAATGCAAACACGTAACAGCTTTTTCTTCTATTCTTCCCTATCAGCACAGGATAATTCAAACCAGAATTCTACACCGTTTTCATAATTTTTTACACCGCATTTCTGATGCATACTGTCCATAATCGCCTTTACAATAGAAAGTCCAATACCACTTCCCCCATACTCTCTGGTTCTTGCCTTATCTACTTTATAAAATTTAATCCATACCTTTTCCAAATCTTCTTTTGGAATAATATCACCGGTATTAAAAACCGATACTCTTACTACGTTTCCTTCCTTTTGTGCTTTTACTTCAATTTTTTTCTCATAATCTACATGATTTAAAGCATTAGAAACATAATTTGTCACCACTTCTTCTACTTTAAATTCATCTCCCCATACATAAATGGGCGTTTCCTGTGAAAAAGTCAATTCTGCCTCTTTTTGTCCTGCCAAAAGCTGTGCCGACTGAACAACTCCTCGGATAACTTCTGTTAAATCAAATCTCTCCATAGAAACTTTGTCATTTCCAAACTCCAGTTGATTTAGCGTCAGCAATTTTTTTACCATATTATTCATTTTTCCGGCTTCATCAATAATGACATCACAGTAAAATTCCCTGCTTTCCGGATCATCATTAATACATTCCTGCAATCCTTCCGCATAACCCTGTATTAATGCAATAGGAGTTTTCAATTCATGCGATACATTGGAAAGAAATTCTTTTCGCATCTCATCAATCTGTTCTTTCTTTTCAATATCCTTCTGCAATTCGTTATTGGCTGTTTTTAATTCTGAAATAGTATTTTCCAGTGCTTCTGACATCTTATTTAGATTATTGCCCAGCACACCGATTTCATCCTGCCCAGCACTGTGATATTTCGCTTCAAAATTCAAATTTGCCATTTCCTGAGAAAGGGAACTAAGTTCCTGCAGCGGTCTTGTAATATGCCTTGTCATAAACCAGATAATCACAGAACTTGCCAGAATTGTAAGAATACCAATATACAAAAAGAAAATATTAGAGATTGCTGCACTGTCCTTTAAAGTCTGGGCAGGAGTATTGATTAAAAATGGATTTCCATTATCCAAATTTCCTACCATATTTACAGAATCCATACTTTTTCTGTCATCCGTTTTCTTTTCCACTACATAATTATCCGTTGTTTCAAGAACAGTGTGTTTCCCTTTAGAAAAACTGTCTAAAAATCCAAACTGTGCCTCAGCATAGAGCTTATCTGCATCTCGTGCATAAGCATAAATCTGGTTGGAAGTTTTATGGTCTACTACAATGATTGACAAGTTTTTTTCCTCACAGAATTGCAAAAAATCTGTATCATATTTCAAATAAGCATAATTTTCTGTGCTGTTTACCATTTCAAAAGCTTTTTTTAAAGAATCTGTTTTTTTCGATAAATAAAATTTTTCCAAAAACAGTGTATTTACCAAAAGCATGGCAATCAAAGAAAGACACATAATTCCAATATAGCTGACTGCTACTCGTATTTTTATAGATTTTTTCATCATGATACCTCAAATTTATATCCCATACCCCATATAGTTTTAATATATTCTCCTTTTGCTCCGATTTTGCTTCTCAGCTTTTTCACATGAGTATCAATAGTTCTGGCATCGCCGAAATAATCATAATTCCATACAGAATTTAAAATTTTTTCTCTTGATAAAGCAATTCCCTGATTTTCAAGAAAATAGGTCAAAAGCTCAAATTCTTTATAGCTCAAATCCATTGTCTTTCCATCAATAGAAGCAGTATGGGAAGTCTTATTGATTTCAATTCCTCCTGCACTTAAAATGTCATCAGAGCCTATGGCGCTTGTCCTTCTCAAAATAGCTTCTACTCTCGCCACCAGAATTTTGGGACTGAAAGGTTTTGAAATATATTCATCAACTCCCAGTTCAAATCCTAAAAGCTCATCTCGTTCATCACCACGTGCTGTCAACATAATAATCGGTATCTTAGAGTCTTTTCGGATTTCTCTACATACCTCCCATCCGTCCAGCTTAGGCATCATCACATCCAGAATAATCAATTGAATATCCTTATCTTCATAAAAAGCATCCAATGCAGCTTCGCCATCACCGGCTTCTAATACTTCATATCCCTGTTTTGTTAAGAAATCGCTTACCAGCTTTCTCATTCTGCTCTCATCATCTACTACAAGTATTTTGCATTTTTCCATGAAAATTCCTCCTTTTTTTTAATTGTATCAAATAAATTTGTTAAAAATGTGAATAAACTTTTCTCTCTGCCAATTCTAACATACCCACTCTTATCCCACAATATTTTCCCCTTATTTTTACTATTCTTGACACCACTCTCATGTCTGTGATATAGTGGGACAGAAAAGAATATTAGCAGAATAAGAAGGGGAGCCGAAAGGCTGAGAGGAAGGACCGCTTCGACCCTTGTACCTGATTTGGATCATGCCAACGTAGGAATCTTTTTTTCAAGCTTTCTTTGCCCCTTCTTGTTCTTCTACAAAGAAGGAGGATTTTTCTATGTTTCAATTTTTTATCAATGCAGAAGGTGGTCTCACTACCGCCGGTTATGCAGTCACTATCGTGGCAGCAATTTTATTTACAGTTGCAGCCATTATTCTCGCCGGAAAGGAATCCACAAGAAAAAAATTAAGTATCAAACAGCTGGCTTATTGCTCTATGGCTTTAGCACTTAGCTTTATTACCTCTTATATTAAAATTTTTGAACTTCCTTTTGGCGGTTCTGTTACGGCTTTCAGTATGCTTTTTATTGTATTAATTGCCTATTGGTATGGTCCGAACGTAGGCATACTTTTAGGATTTGTTTTTGGTATTTTACAGTTTTTACAGGAGCCTTATGTACTTTCCTTTTTCCAGGTATGCTGCGATTATCTCCTAGCCTTTGCTGCTCTTGGACTGGCCGGAATTTTCCGCAAGCAGAAAAATGGGTTGGTAAAAGGATATCTGGTTGCTGTAATTGCCAGAGGTGCTTTTCATGTTTTAGGAGGATATTTATACTGGATGGATTATATGCCTGAAAATTTCCCAAAAGAATTATCTATAGCTTATCCTTTTATCTATAACTACAGCTTTTTGTTGGCAGAAGCTTTAATTACCATTATTTTACTCTCTATACCGGCAGTAAAAAAAGCCTTTGCACAAATTCAGCAAAACGCACTTTCTTAATATATTCAAAAATGCAAGCTTTTTCCTTTGAAAGTGCAGGTACTTTTAATATGGACTCAGAACTTATAGTTCCTTCAACGGATTAAGTACAATAAACTTTGACAATATAATATACTTACCTATGGAACTGGGGGACGTGCTCTCACCTATTCCGAGACCTTACGGAAGGCGGTGATTATTATGAGTACATACGAGGAATTAAGTCTAATCGTAAGCACAGCCTTGCTGATTGTTGCAATTCTAAATTATACACATAAGAAATAGCCGTCCTGCTCCTGAGAAAAGTAGACGGCTATTCCTTAATAATTTAAAACTTATTCGCCGGGACGGGTGAAGTGCAGTCACCTTCCGGCTCCCTTGTTAAATATATTATATGTCAGGTTAGATTATTTGTCAAATGTGAAAACCTCCCCTACTTGCAATAGGAACAGCTTTACATATACATCCGAAGATATACAGTTATTCTGAACAAATATTTTGATAATATGCAACACGAAAACAAAAAAGCCCAGTAAACACTGAGCTTTTTCTATGGACCTGAGGGGAATTGAACCCCTGTCCGAAAGTCTATCCCTTGCGGCATCTCCCATCACAGTTATTCTTTTAACATTCCCTCACACAAACGCCGAATAACAGGCTTTTGCACTTAGTAGCTTCATAAAATCTTCCACTTTCTCAAAGCTTTGAAAGCGAAGTGCCCCGCAAAGTCGATGCCAGATTCTTAAACAGCGGGTGGTCTAAGGCTGACAAGCTGCAATTAGGCAGCTAACGCTACGTTATCGTTTGCGTTTATATTTAATTTCCAGGTTGGTATGCAGTCCCGGAGTCTGCAGATGGCTTCCTCAACTTCAAAACCCCCGTCGAAACCAGTACAAGCCCTAAAAGGATTCTGGTTATGCAAACGAGAATAACATACTTCTCTTGAAGCAACTATAATACTAAACGTATTTCTCTCTTTTGTCAAGGTATTTTAAAAAATGCCGCTTCGAGATTTTTCAATCTCAAAGCGACACTCTTTATTACAAGTATATAACAGAAAGTAGATTATCTACCAAACTGCATATCGTTGTTACCGGATTTTGTTTCCCACATTTCAAGCATGTTGATTGGGTCGTTGTAATCTGCTAACCAGCCTTCACGAGCAAAGTCGAATTTACCTGATTTTCTTTCTTCAAGGAATGTAGACCATTCACGTGTTTCTACTGTCATGTTGATACCGATTTCAGCGAAATCCTGCTGCATAGCTTCACCAATCTTAACATTACCTTCAGAGTCATTTGTCAGATATGTGATATTAATTGGTGTTTCTGCTGATAATACACCATTATCATCAAATTTGTATCCGGCACCTTCTAATAATTTTCTAGCTTCTTCTACGTTAGCTTCTGTTTTTTCCGGATTATAGTAACCAACATTTTCTGCATCTGGATAAGTATAAGCGTCATCATTTGCTCTGAATTCGCTGCCCTGTCCATCTAACATACCTTCTGGAATAAATGTGTTAGCTACTGTCTGATTAGCCTGAGCAATTGTATCTACAATATACTGACGGTCAATCAGTAAGGAGAATGCATGACGCATATCTGCTGCCTGCTGAGCTGTCTTTCCTGCAAATAATTCACTCTTAACATTAAATCCTGAGTAATATGTTCCTAAAGTAGCAATTTTGTGGAATTCAGGTGTATCTACAACATTTTTCATTTCATCTGTTGGAATTGTATCACTAAATTGTAAAGAACCATCTTTAAATGCGTTAAATACAGCTGTATCATCAGCACTTAACATGAAGTTGATTTCCTTCAGAGAAACTTTACCTGCATCATAGTAATTTGGATTTGGTTCATAAGTCATAGACTCATTATGTTTCCATTCTTTTAATGTAAATGGACCAGATGTTACAAATCCAGCTTCCAGACACCATGCACCTGGGTTTTCAGCTGCACCTTCAGCGGATTCTACGTTCTGCTGTGGAACTGGGTAGAATGCTGGGAATGCACATAAGTCAAGGAAGTATGCACAAGGTGCTGCAAGTTTTACTGTAAATGTTTTTCCATCTTCAGAAGCTGCAATATCAAGTGTACCATCTTCTTTCTTAGCAATACCATCTGCTAAGTAAGAGTAGTCTGCACCTGTCTTTGGATCTACAAGTCTGTTCCAGCTGTAAGCAACGTCTGTTGCATCAAGAGCTTCACCATCAGACCATTTTAAACCATCTTTCATTGTGAAAGTATAAGTAAGACCATCTTCACTCATTTCATGGCTTTCAGCTAAATCAGGAACTAAAGCTCCTGTTTCGTCATATTTATATAATCCGGAAAATGAAAGAAGTGCTAAACATGCACCATCTACAGTTGAGTTTAATGCCGGATCAAGTTTATTTGGCTCAGATGCAACCTGTAATGATAATTCATTATTTGGAGCTGTTGCAAATCCGAAATATTTAAATCCGAAAAGGTTGGAGTAAATACCTTCTACATCTGTACTCTGCATGTAAACATCATTATAGTAGTACAATGGAATAACTGCCCATGTATCCATAAGCATATCCTCTGCTTCATGCATCATTGCCTCACGTTTTACAAGGTCTGTTTCTTTTTTGATGTCGGCGATCAGCTGATCATAAGCTTCCCATTCCGGTTCCGGATTGACATCTTCTGCTGTTTCTGTTCCTTCGTCTGTGCTTGCTTCTGGTTTGTCGCTGGAGCCGCCACATCCTGCCAGTGAACCGGCAACCATTGCAGAAGCAAGAAGCATTGCTAAAACACGTTTTTTCATTTTTGCCTCCTTCTACTTATCTCTTTCATAAGTATACATATATTATACAAAATTCCTTATGGAATGTTGTACCATTATTTATTCCAGCACGCAACCTGATGTCCATTACCTCTGTCAGTTAAAGTAGGACATTCTTTCGCGCACTGCTCTGTTGCATATTTACAACGTGTACGGAATGCACAGCCTGTAGGCATGTGCAGAGGACTTGGTACGTCACCTTCCAGAATAATTCTCTGTCTTTCCTTTGCCATCTTCGGATCAGGATAAGGTACTGCACTTAATAAAGACTGTGTATATGGGTGAATTGGACTTGCATTTAATTCATCTGCATCTGCAATTTCAACCACACGTCCCAAATACATAACTGCAATTCTATCTGAAATATGATGTACAACTAATAAATCATGTGCGATAAACAAATAAGCAATTCCTAATTTATCCTGAAGTTCTTCAAACATATTAATAACCTGTGCTTGAATAGAAACGTCAAGAGCACTTACTGCCTCGTCACATATAATAAACTTTGGATTTGTAGCCAATGCTCTGGCAATTCCGATACGCTGACGCTGACCGCCGGAAAACTCATGTGCATATCGTGTTGCATGCTCTGCATTCAATCCTACTAATTCCATAAGATGTAAAATCTTATCACGTCTTTCTCCTTTAGAAGTATATAATTTATGTACATCTAAAGGTTCACCAATAATATCTTCTACTGTCATACGTGGATTTAAGGAAGAATATGGATCCTGGAAAACCATCTGCATATCCTTTCTCATAGACTGAATACTTTTTTCATCTACACGCTGACCATTATAAAAAATATCTCCACTGGTTGGTTTATATAAGTGCAACAGAGAACGTCCTACGGTTGTTTTTCCACAACCGGACTCTCCTACCAATCCCAAAGTCTCTCCCGGTTTGATTGCGAAAGATACGCCATCTACCGCTTTTAAAGGAATAGTTTTTCCCATTCCTGCTTTAATTGGAAAATACTGTTTCAAGTTATTTACTTCTACCAGATAATCTTTATTTGGTACGAAAACATCACTCATTACTTCCGGCTCCTTTCTGGTTCTCCATAAGTTCTTTTACACTGAGCCAGCAAGATGCAAAATGTCCGTCTGGCATCTGTACTTCCGGTGCCTGTTCCTCAAGACAAATTTTCATTGCATTTTCACATCTAGGACAAAAAGCACAGCCTTTTGGCATATTTAATAAGTTAATCGGTGTTCCTGGAACCGGAACCAGCTTTTCTCCAATACGATCAATATTCGGAACGGAACGAAGCAAACCTTTTGTATATTCATGCGCCGGTCTGTAGAAGATATCTTCTGCTGTACCACGCTCACAAACTCTACCACCGTACATAACAATAATTTCATCACACATATCTGCGATAACACCTAAATCATGAGTAACCATGATAATTGCCATACCTAATTTTTTCTGAAGGCTCTGCATCAGCTCCAAAATCTGAGCCTGAATGGTAACATCAAGAGCTGTTGTCGGTTCATCGGCAATCAGAATATCCGGTTCACATGCCAACGCCATAGCAATCATAACCCTCTGACGCATACCGCCGGATAACTCATAAGGATATTGTTTAATACGTTTTTCCGGCTCATTTACACCTACTAAAGTCAGCATTTCCACTGCACGTGCTTCTGCTTCTTTTCCTTTACGCTCTGTATGTAATTCAATCGCTTCTTTTAACTGGTTTCCAATTGTGAAAACCGGATTTAAGCTGGTCATAGGATCCTGGAAAATAATAGAACAACATTTTCCACGGAACGCTCTCATCTGTTTTTCTGAAAATTTTGTAATATCTTCACCTTTAAATAAAACTTCACCCTGTTTAATACTTCCGTTTTTTTCCAGAATTTGCATAATGGAATATGCAGTAACACTCTTTCCGGAACCGGACTCACCTACAATACCCAGAATTTTCCCTTTATCCAGATTAAAGGAAACACCGTTCACGGCCATTACTTCACCTTTTTCCGTTGTAAAGGAAGTACAAAGATTTTTTACTGAAAGAATTGTTTCGCTCATTTTATATTACCTCCTTAATTTTGGATCAAACGCATCACGCAGACCATCACCAATCAGGTTAAAGGAGAGTGTGATAAGTCCAATCATCAGTGACGGGAAAATCAGTTTATATGGATATGCTGAAATACCTGCACGAGCTAAGTTTGCAAGAGAACCAAGAGAAGGCATTGGTGCCTGAACACCCAAACCTACGAAGCTCAGGAAACTCTCTGTAAAAATAGCGGAAGGAATTTGTAATGCTGCTGAAATAATAATAACACTGATACAGTTTGGAAGAATATGTCTGCGGATAATTCTTCCTGGTTTTGCACCACTTACTTTTGCAGCCAGTACATATTCATTCTGTTTAATTGTAAGAATTTGTCCCCTTACCATACGAGCCATACTTGTCCAATATAAAAGACCAAATACAATAAACAGAGAAATCATATTCGTACCCAGCTTACTGAGCGCCGGAATTGCGTCTAAATTCAATGTTTCACGAAGTACCACGGACAAAAGAATAATCATCAGCATATCCGGCAGCGAGTAAATAATATCTACAATTCGCATCATTACTAAGTCTACCTTGCCTCCGAAATATCCTGAAACACTTCCGTAGATAACACCAATCAATACAACAATACAACTTGCAAATACACCTACTAACAGGGAAATTCTTGTACCGTATACAACACGGACAAAGTAATCTCTACCCATTTCGTCAGTACCCATAATATGAGGGAATACCTCACCCCCATCTTTCATATATTCCTTTTCTAAATCAGAATATTGGAATGGAGCCATATTTGATGCTGATTTATCACGTTTACCATTTACAGTAATAATCTGTGAATATTTATACGGTACAACGTAAGGTGTAATAATGATTGTCAAGATAATCAGTATCAATACAATAATACTACCTACTGCCAATGGGTTTTTCATCAGCTTACGCATACCATCTTTAAAGAATGTGGAGGACTCGCTCATAACCTCCTGCTGTCTTTTTTCTTCATCTGTCGCCTTTTCAAATTTACTCAGGTCTACCTGAAAGCTAAAAGGAGATTTTTTAGGCATCTTGTCCAAATCTTTATTTTCCATGTCTTATCTCTCCTCCTAATCTAACTTAATTCTTGGATCAATGAGTTTATATACAATATCTGTAATTAAATTCATTGTAACCATTAATACTGCAAGGAAAATAGTTACACCCATAATAAGTGGGTAATCTCTGTTGATAATACTATCAACAAATTTTGCACCAAGTCCGCCGATTGTGAAGATTTTTTCTACAACCAAACTACCTGTAAGAATTGCTGCTGTCATTGGGCCTACATAAGTAACCACCGGAATAAGAGCATTTCTCAATGTATGTTTAAAAATCACTTTCCACTGTACAACACCTTTTGCTCTGGCTGTACGCACATAATCCTGTCCCATTGCATCCAGCATACTTGTCTTTGTAAGACGTGTAATATAAGCCATAGGGTAAGCTGCCAATGCAATTACCGGAAGAATATAGTTCTGATTATCAGGACTCCATACAGGAACCCATTTCAGCTTGATGGAAAATACCAACAGCAGAAGAGAACCTAATACAAAGCTCGGAAGCGATGTAAACAACGTGGAGAAGAAGATAATCAATCTATCAGGAAGTTTGTTTCTGGTAAGAGCAGCAATACTTCCTAAAACCACTCCAAAAATAACTGCTGTTACTACTGCCATAAGTCCCAGCTTCGCTGAAATCTTAAAAGATGTGAAAATTGTTTCTCCGATATCACGTCCTGTTTTTGTAGAGATACCAAAATCACCATGGAAGATATTTCCCATATAAATTACAAACTGTTCCGGAACCGGTTTGTCAAGGTTATATCTCTTTTCTAATGCCGCTTTTACTTCTGGTGTCGTTGCTTTTTCACCATCAAACGGGCCACCCGGAATTGCATTCATTGCAAAAAATGTGATTACGCATACAATAAAGATTGTTGCGATTGCAAGTAAAATTCGTTTAACAACATATTTTGCCATTACAACTTACTCCTTTTTCCTTTATATTTCTTCTTGTAACTTCAGGTCTTCCCATACATCTGTCTTTATAGGAAAGACATTTGGCATAAAATAATAATCCAATGTCTATACATTAGATTTCATTCACACCAGCACTTTAATCAACTGAATTTACGTATACTAGCTATTATATAGTCTTCGATTGAATTCGTCAATCTTTTTTCTCACAAATTTTGTTTAAAAATTCACGTTTGTTTATATTTTGTTTATTTTTTATAAAATTAGTTTAATTTTGAAAGCCTTTCTATTGCTTTTTAGATAGAAAAAGTGCTTGGAAAAAGCACTTTTTACTATCAGGTTTCTTTTATCTATCAGCCTTTTTAAAATTCTCGACAATTTTTCGTCAATCACTCCACTTTTGAATGGAGTTTCTAATCCTGCCTCTTCTAAAAGCTCTGTGTGGAATTTAGAAGCAGACATCTTACATAATTTCAAATAGCTCTGCCATGCAGCCTCTCTGTCTTTATCCATCCAGATTTTATATTCAAAAGCACAAAGTTGAGCAATAACATAGTCAATATAATACAATGGAAAGCTGTAAATATGATGCTGTTTCTGCCAAAAGCAGCCGTTTTCAAAGAATTCCAGTCCATCATAAAACAAATGAGGTTTGTAAACCCTTTCCAAATCTTTCCATGCCTGTTTTCTTTCCTTTGGTGTCAGCTCAGGATTATCATATACTATATGCTGAAATTCGTCCACCATGCATCCATAAGGGACAAAAATCACAGCATCTTCTAAATGCATCTCTGTATATTCCTGTGCAGTCTCTTTTCCAAAAAAACAAAGAATACCAAGGCTCAGTGAAAAATTCCATAGACATAGAATGAATTTCTGCTGTTTCCATTCCGATATCTGCGTGTTCACGAATAGGATCTGCTGCTGCCAGATATCCCTGAAAAGCATGACCACACTCATGTGTCATAACATCTACATCACCGCTTGTTCCATTGAAATTAGACCAAAAATAAATGGTGATTTATAATCCGGAATATAAGTCATATATCCGCCTACTGCTTTTGTTTTTCTTCCAAACACATCTAACAGTTCATTATCCATCATAAAATCAAAAAATTCTTTTGTTTCAGCAGAAAGCTCCTCATACATCTGCTGTCCTGCCTGCAGGATTTCTTCCGGTGTTCCTTCCGGCTGTGGATTTCCTTTTGGGCTGTATACTACTTCATCTGTATAGGAAAGTTCAGATAAGCCCAGACGTTCTTTTCTTTTCTCAAAAATACTTTCTGCAAAAGGAACCCAAACTTCTTTTACCTGACGTCTTAAATTCTCGATTTCCTCTCGCCCATAGCAGTTTCGCTGCATACGCAGATAACCCAGAGGTGTATAAGTTTCAAATCCCAGCTTTTTCGCCTGTAAAGTACGGTTTTTTACCAGCTTATCATAAAGCTCATCTAATTTGTCCTGAATACTTAAAAAGAATTCATTCTGTTTTTCCTGTGCTTCCCGTCTTATTTTTGCATCTTTATGCTTTAAATACGGTGTCAGAAGTGAAAGATTTAATGTTTCCTCTCCCCAGGGTATCTGAGCACTTGCCAGAAGTTTTTCATACTCTGTTACCAGTGTATTTTCTTCTTGCATAAGAGGAATAATTTCTTCTGACACAGACTTCATGGCAATCTCCATATTTTTAAAAGCCACCTGTCCAATCTTTTCTTCTAATACCTGTCTATATGGAGAATGGAACAAGATTTTCTGATATTCTACACACATATTAGAATATTCAGGAATTTGTTCATCGTAATAATTCTGTTCTTTTTCATAAAATTCATCCGTAGTATCAATGGTATGACGAATAGAACAAAGTGTTACCTGCGTCTGAATTTTATCATTTAACTGATAAAATTCCTTATGAATTTCAAACTGTTCTTCTCCACTTTTTGCCGCTTTGGATTTTTCCATAATTTCTGAAAGTTCTGCTTTTGCCTTCGCAAAATCAATTCTTTCATAAGGCATATCCTTAAATTTCATCCTGTTTTCCTCCCATTTAATATAGATTTTTCACTTTAAATTCTCTCTCTGTTTCCCTTCTCTGGTCTTTCTTGGCAATATCCTGACGTTTGTCATATAATTTCTTTCCTTTTGCCACGCCTATTTCCACCTTTACAAGGCTGCCTTTAAAATATACTTTTAAAGGTACCAGCGTATATCCTTTTTCTCTTATTTTCCCCTCAATTTTTCGTATCTCGTAAGAATGAAGCAAAAGCTTTCTTACACGCAAAGGGTCTTTATTGAAAATATTTCCTTTTTCATAAGGACTGATATGCATACCAAAAATAAAAACCTCACCCTTGTCAATCTGAATAAAGGACTCTTTAATGCTGCATTTGCCCATACGAAGGGATTTTACCTCTGTACCGGCTAAAGAAATTCCTGCTTCATAAGTATCTTCAATAAAATAATCATGATAGGCTTTTTTATTATTTGCAATCAGGCGATTTTCTGATTTTTTTGCCATTTTTTCTACCCCATCCTTTCTATTTTAAAATCCACTGTCTTTGTATTCTCATCTGCATTTTCCACCCAGACCTTTACTCTTTGCCCCATCGTATAAGTTCTGCCTGTCATATCGCCTACAAGACAATATCTGTCTTTATCAAAGCTATAGTAATCATCTGTGAGACTGTTTACATGTACCAGACCTTCCACTGTATTATCCAGTTCCACATAAAATCCCCATTCCGTCACTCCTGAAACAGTTCCTTCAAAGGCTTCTCCTATATGTTGTTTCATATATTCTGCCTTCTTCATTTTAATTGTTTCCCGTTCTACTTCTTCTGCCCTTCTTTCCATGGCGCTGGACTGTCTGGCTACTTCTTCCAAAATTCCTCTGTAATGCTGAATTTTCGCCTCTGTCATTTTGCCACGGAGAGTTTCTTTAATAATTCTGTGTATCTGTAAATCCGGATAACGGCGAATTGGCGATGTAAAATGACAATAATATTTTGCAGCTAAACCAAAATGTCCAGTATCCTCTACGGTATATTTTGCCTGCTTCATAGAGCGTAAAATCAATCTTGCAAAGAAAGGCTCACATTCCATTCCTTCCAGCTCTTTTTAAAAATTTTCTGTACTTCCTTAGGAGTAATTGTTCCTTCCTTTTTTTACTTTATGCCTGCCTGATGCACCATTTCCAGAACTGTCTCCATTTTTTCCATATCAGGATTTTCATGAGTTCTATAGACAAAAGGAAGCCCCAGCATACAATATTCTTCTGCTACTGTTTCATTAGCAGCCAACATAAAATCTTCAATTAACCGAGTAGCAATATTTTGCTCATAAGGATAAATGTCTATCACTTTTCCACGTTCATCCAAAACCAGCTTGCTCTCCGGAAAATCAAAATCAATGGCTCCTCTCTTCTTCCTTCTGTTTCTAAGAAGTTCTGAAAGCTCTTTCATCTGGAAAAACATAGGTAACAATTCTTCATAACACTTTGCAAGTTCTTCATCTTCCTGTAAAAGAATTTTCTTCACATCCGTGTAACTCATTCGCTCTTTTACATGAATAACACTTTCTACAATGCGATGAGAAACTACCCTGCCTTTTTTATCAATATCCATCAAACAGCTAAGTGCCAGTCTGTCCTCTCCTGCATTTAACGAACAAATTCCGTTGGAAAGCTTTTTGGGCAGCATGGGAATAACTCTGTCTGCCAAGTATACGCTGGTACCTCTTTTTAAAGCTTCTTTATCTAAAGCACTGTTATATTGTACATAATTGCTCACATCTGCAATGTGTACTCCTAAATGATAGAATTCTTCATCTTTTGTAAGGGATACGGCATCATCCAAATCCTTTGCATCTTCTCCGTCTATGGTTACCATGACAACATCCCTTAAATCTTCTCGACCGTAAAAATCCCCTTCATTTAAAGTTTCTTTTATACGCTCTGCCTGTTTTGCTACTTTTTCAGGAAATTCCATAGGCAGCTCATAACTTTTCGCCACGCACAACACATCTACGCCACATTCTCCCGGTTTCCCCAAAATCTCAATAATTTTTCCTTCCGGAGAACGTCTTTTATTTCCATGGTCTTTAATTTCTGCCAGAACCTTATCTCCATCTTCTGCTGTCAGTGACTTTCCTGCCGGAATAAATACATCTTTTAAGAAGCGCTGGTTATCTGTAACCACAAATCCAAATCCGTCACACTGTTGATAAGTTCCTACAACTTCTCTCGTACCTCTTTCCAGCACTTTGACAACTTCGCCTTCACATCTTTTGCCATCTTTACCGTCTTTTTTCACTATAATCTGTACGGTATCTCCATGAAGTGCCGTTCCAACACTTTCTTCCGGAATAAAAATATCCTCTTCCTCCTCCGGAATTTCCAAAAAGCCAAAACCTCTGGGATGACTGATAAATGTCCCAGTATAATACTGCCCCTTTTTCCTCTCTGTTTTTACTTACAATTTTTCCATTTATATACCTGCATTTTTTTTACAGTGCTGTTTCGAACTGCTTCATATCTTCCTCTTTTATTAATGCTGATTTTTCCTTCATCCAAAAGCATATCTAAAAATCTTATGAAGTTCTTCTCTTTTTCCTGCC
>ENA-OQCW01000556-OQCW01000556.1-human-gut-metagenome-genome-assembly--contig:-NODE-556-length-20874-cov-3.113896_pt1 | contig 20874 bp, 15 predicted proteins | sample MGYA00242767_ERZ504593 | MGnify/ENA primary metagenome ERZ504593 (study PRJEB26092, sample SAMD00036307) | human gut metagenome | host: Homo sapiens | study: EMG produced TPA metagenomics assembly of... | reverse complement strand
GAGGGCGGTTAGAGGATACCGAGCTCAAGCCGACGGTATTCGCGTTGGATCGCCCGCGTCACCGGCCCGATTCCATAGCCCGCATCCCCCAGCTCGACGACCGGGCGCACGCCCATCAGGGCGTTGGTGGCGAAGACCTCATCCCAGCTGTCCAGCGAATCCTGTCGGAAGGTCCCCCTGCTCGGCCTCGTATCGTTCGCACAGCCACGCCCGCACGGTGCCGGGTAGCAGCCCGCATCGCTCGTCCGGCGTGTACAGCCGCCCGTCGCGCACGAAGAAGAGGTTCGCGTTGGTGGTCTCGCAGATGTCGCCGCGCGTGTTGAGGTACACGGCGGAATCGAAGCCGAGCCGCCGAGCCGAACGCGATTCGAGTATGTTGTCGCCCTGATTCAGCGTCTTGTGCGCAGTGAGCGGCGAACACTCGTTGCGCCAGGCGCGGCACCAGCCAAGCCTGAGACCGCGGTCCTGCGCCCAATCCGCATACGGGTTCGGCCGATGCGTGACGATGACGTTCGCGGACGACACCATGAGCTTGACCGCGAACGACCGACCGTCAGGCATTCTGCCGCGTCGAGATGTTCGGCGATATGAGCCCGCAGCGTATCATCGTCCGGCGCGTCGATATCCAATGCCCGCGCTCGCGCCGAAGCCGGTCGAGATGACGGTCGAGCATGACGAGTCGCCCGCCGGTCAGGTTGATGGTCTCGAATACGCCGAGGCCGAACTGGTATCCCTCATCCAGGGCGAATGTGACGGCCGTGCCTTCGCCGCCAGGCGTGCCATTGCTATTAGTCATGCCATTGTCCTTGTCTTCCGTCATGCACGTCACTGTCCGACACGTCACAGTCCAGCGCGTCGAGCAGCGCCTGTGCTTTCTGCATGGCCTCGTCGTATTCGGAGTCCGGGTCGGATTCGATGGTGATGCCGCCGCCCGCGCCGATCCGGTACAGGCCCGCCTTGTCACATCGCCCGACGTGCGTCGCGCAGCGGATCAGAATGCTCAGATCGCAGCCGCCATCGGCGGTGATGTAGCCGAGAGAGCCGGTGTACACGCCGCGAGGCGACCGTTCATACCGGTCGATGAGTTGCATGACGCGGCGCTTGGGAGCCCCCGTGATCGATCCGCCCGGCGACATGACGGCAAGCAGTTCGGGCAGATCGCGGGCATCGGGCAATTCGGCCTCGACGGTGGACACCAGATGGAACACGTGCGGGTGGGTCTCCAGTTCGGCGAACCCCGTGACCTGCACGGTTCCGGGAGTCGCCGCGCGGCTCAGATCATTGCGTTCGAGGTCGGTGACCATGAGCAGCTCATCATGGTCCTTGCCGGATTGCTCAAGGGCGGCGCGGTTGGCCGCGTCCGCCTGCACGGTGAGGCCACGTGGCCGCGTTCCTTTGATGGGGCGGGTGACGACATGGCCGCTGCGGCATTCGAGGAACCGTTCCGGCGACGAGCTGACGATCTGCCATCCGCCGCCGTTGACATACGCGGAGAACGGCGCGGGATTGTCGTCGTTCAGACGCAGGAACATGTCCAGGGGCGTCACGGGACTGGTGACGTCGAGACGCAACGAGTAGTTCACTACGTAGGCTTCGCCGTCGTGCATGTGCGATTTGAGTCGTTCCACGGCCTCGCAGTATGAGGCGCGATCGTGGTCGCAGCGCCATGCGCCGCGGTGGGAGGCTGAAGTGTGCGGGGAGTCTGGATAACCATCCTCAGTCGCTTCGCGACAGCCCCCGCCAGCGGGGGCGGACTGGCAGACGGATCGTATGGCGGCGATGTTCCGGGCGCTGTTCGGGTGGCGATGATGGCTGAGCAGGGTCAGCGAGCGCCGCTGCCGGTCTTCGATGAGGATGTCGTCGAAACTCCACCATACGGCGTCCGGCGGCGTCTTTCGCTCTGCCGCCTGCTGGCCGCCGTCGAACCGGGATCGCACGCCTTCCCGGCGTCGGCCGTCATCATATGACATGAATCCGAGCACGCCGGGCTCGTCACGCAGCTGGTCGTGCAGCAGCATGAGCGCGTCTTGGCCGGGGAGCAGCCGGTCCCGCCAGACATCGTCGTCTCCGCAGACGGCGAGGGTGCCTTCCATCACGTCATCGCCGTATTGCATGAGCCGATGGTAGGCGTGCAGTCCGAGCACCGAATACCGTCCGCCCCGCCCCGAGTGCAGGAGCGCCAGGGCCTGGCCATTGTCGAAATGCCGGATCAGCGAAGTCAGGGGATGGTACGGCAGCCGGATCATGCCGTTCCGCTCCCCGATGCCTCCGGACATGCCTTCGAACGGGGATCCTGAGCCCATCATGCCTTCCTCGGTTGCGGCTTCCATGCGAAGTCGTGCAGCAGGTCGCTCACCCAGTCCATGACCTGATCGCCCGGCATCGGTTTGCCGCCGAGCGTGCCCGCGAACGGCGCGGGGATCAGGTATGTGTGCGTGACCGGCCGGTATTGCGCCCCGCGGTAGATGCGGTTGATGCGCATCTGCATCGATTCGGGCGGATCGATCTTGCCGACGCGCACGTTCTTGCCCTGCGCGACGATCTCCGATATGCCGAGTTCCCGCGCCTTCATGCGCAGGCGGGCCACGCCGAACAGCGTCTCGAACTCCTCCGGCAGTTTGCCGTAGCGATCCGTGAGTTCGTCGGCGAGTTCCTTGAGGTCCTCATCGGTGCGCGAAGCGGCCAGTTTTCGGTATGCTTCGAGCCGCAGCTTGTCGGAATCGATGTAGTCCACCGGGATGGACGCTTCGATGGGCAGGTCGATGGTGACCGCGACCGGCTCGGTCCGCTCCGGCTCCTTGTACTGTTCGACGGCTTCCGAGACCATGCGCACGTACAGGTCGAAGCCGACGCCCTCGATGTGCCCGGACTGTTCGTCGCCCAGCAGGTTGCCGGTGCCGCGCAGTTCGAGGTCCTTCATGGCGACGTCGAAGCCGCTTCCGAGCGCCGTGTTCTGCGCGATGGTGGCGAGGCGGTCGTGCGACTGCTGGGTCATCGGCTTGGACGGGTCGTACAGGAAGTAGGCGTACGCGCGTTCGCGGCCACGGCCGACGCGCCCGCGCAGCTGGTGCAGCTGGGAGAGGCCGAACCGGTCGGCGTGGTCTACGATCAGCGTGTTCGCGTTGGAGATGTCGAGTCCGGTCTCGATGATCGTCGTGCATACGAGCACGTCGATGTCGCGATGCCAGAAGTCGCGGATTACGCCGTCGAGCTGCTTCTCCCCCATCTTGCCGTGAGCGATGCCGACTCGCGCCTCGGGGACGAGCTCGTGGATCTTCGCGGCCGTCTTCGCGATGTCCTGCACGCGGTTGTGCACGTAGAACACCTGTCCGCCGCGCAGCAGTTCGCGCCGGACCGCGGCCGTGACCTGAGCGTCCTCGTACGCGCCCACGTAGGTGAGCACGGGAAGCCGGTCCTCGGGCGGGGTGGCGAGCGTAGACATCTCACGGATGCCGGTCACCGCCATCTCCAGCGTGCGCGGGATAGGCGTGGCGGACAGCGAGAGCACGTCCACATTGGTGCGCAGCGCCTTGAGCGTCTCCTTGTGCTCGACGCCGAACCGCTGCTCCTCGTCGATGATGACAAGGCCGAGATCCTTGAACTTGATCTTGGGGTTGAGCAGCTTGTGGGTGCCGATGACGACGTCGACGCCACCCGTCTCCAGTCCCTCGATGGTCTCGTTGATCTCCTTGGTCGTCTGGAAGCGGCTCATGGCCGCGACGGTGACCGGGAAGCCCTCGTACCGTTCGGTGAACGTCTCGTGATGCTGCTGCACGAGCAGCGTAGTCGGCACGAGGACGGCCACCTGCTTGCCGTCCTGTATGGCCTTGAACGCTGCTCTCACGGCGATCTCGGTCTTGCCGAAGCCGACGTCGCCGCAGATGAGGCGATCCATCGGCACTGGTTTCTCCATGTCGGACTTGACATCGTCGATGGTGGTGAGCTGGTCCGTCGTCTCCTGATACGGGAACGCGTCCTCCAGCTCCTTCTGCCATGGCGTGTCGGGGCTGAACGCGAACCCCGTTGGTGCGCTGCCTGGCAGAGTACAGCTTCACCAGGTCCTCGGCGATCTCGTGCACGTGCTTGCGCGCCTTCGCCTTGGTTGCGGCCCAGTCGGAGCCGCCGAGCTTGTTGAGCTTGGGGGCCTCCGCGCCGATGTATTTGCTGATCAGATCCAGCTGATCGGTGGGGATGAACAGCTTGTCGGCCGGGGCGCCGCGCTTGCTGGGCGCGTATTCGATGACAAGGTATTCGCGCGTGGTCTTGTTCGCCCCGGTGCCGATGGTGCGCTGCCGCATCTCCAGGAAACGGCCGATGCCGTGCTGCTCATGGACCACGTAGTCTCCGGCTTTGAGCTCCATCAGGTCGATTGCCTTGCGGCGGCGCTTGGGGGTCTTCGCCTGACCGGCCGCACTGGACCGTCCGGTCAGGTCGCGTTCGGTGAGCAGCGCGGTCTTCGCCGCCGTGTCGATGAACCCGTCGATGGCCTGGGAGCGGATGACGTCGAACGAGGCGATGCCGGTCTCGTTGACGGCTCGCTTCAATCGTGCGAGCGTGCCCTGCGCGGCCGCGGTGACGGTGACCTGGTACCCTGCGTCGATGAGCCCCTCAATGCCGGCCGCGGCCTTCGCCTCGTCACCGCGGTATTCGCCCGGGTTGCCGGCGGCGAGCTGCACGTGGTTCGGGCGGCTGGCGTCCACGCCGAAACTGGTGAGGTTCCACACGTCGTGGCTGGAGTATGCGAGCGAGTTGATGGTCTCCTCGTAGTCGAGGAAGCTGGCCTGGTCGAAGCTGATGGGAGCTCCGGCACCGTGCCCGGCCGCGGCGACATGCCAGCTGGCGGCGAGGAACTCGTTCGCGGTTTTCGAGAGGTCGTCCGCCGCGCGGCGCAGCTTTTCCGGGTCGGCGAGCATGATGACGGCATGCCTGTCGAGCATGCCGGTCACGGGTTCCATGTCGTCGATGAGCGCGGGCATCAGGGATTCCATGCCTTCGATGGGAATCGCGTTCGCGATGGACTCCAGCATGTCGTCGGCATTCGGAATCTGCCCGATGAGCCGTTTCGCCCGGTCCCGCACGGCGTCGGTGAGCTGCAGTTCACGGCAGGGCGTCGCCCAGATCGTACGGACGCCCTCGCCGTAGGTGCGCTGGTCGGACGCGTGGAATTCTCGGATGGAGTCGATCTCGTCACCGAAGAACTCGATGCGCACCGGATGTGGCGCGGTTGGGGGAAAGACGTCGATGATGCCGCCGCGCACCGCGAACTCGCCACGGTCCATCACCAGGTCGACGCGCGTGTAGGCGTTCTCAACCAGTCGGCGCGACACGTCGTCGAGAGGCAGTTCCTCGCCTTGCGTGAAGACGAGCGGATCGACGTCGCCGAGCCCCTTGACAACGGGCTGGATCAGCGAACGCACCGGCATGACAAGTATGCGGATCGGTCCGAACATCGGATTGGTGTCGCTGGGGTGCGTGAGCCTGCGGAATACGGCCATGCGGCTCGCCACGGTGTCGGCACGGGGACTGAGCCGCTCGTGGGGCAGCGTCTCCCAGGCCTCCAGTTGTGCGATGTCGTTCGGGTCGCCGCCGTACCACGACCGCAGCGCGTTCACGGTGTCCTCGGCCTCGCGGCTGGAGGCCACGACCAGGACGACGGGGGTGTGTTCCGCCTGCGCTGCGGCGATGGCCGGGCGCAACCCGTCCGGGGCGCCCACGGTGATGATCGGGGCGATGTCCTTGCCGTCGGCGATGCTCATGCCGCCGCTGACGAGCCGATGGAATGCCGGATCCTCATCGAGCCGTTCGAGGATGCCGCACAGGGAGCCGTCGATCAGCGCGTTCTGGACGCGTGTGGCCGTGGCGGCGGACGCTTTGCCGCGCGCGCGTCCCTGCTCAGCGGCCATTGAACTTCTCCTGGGTGGCGGCGAGTCCGTCGAAGATGATGGTTTCGGCCGCGTCGGCGCCGTCTGCGAGGAATTCCGGCAGCTGCTTGCGCTGGTCGGGTCCGAAACCGCCGAGCACCCAGTTGACGGTGTTGTCGTGCGCGTGGGCTCCGCGCTGAGCGTGGCCGACGCCCATGCGCACGCGCGCGTACTTCGGGGTGCTCAGGGCTTTGTCGATTGATTTGATGCCGTTGTGCCCGCCGGCGGATCCGCCCGCCTTGACCTTTATGCGGCCGAATTCGAGATCCATGTCGTCATGGATGACGACGACGTGATCCGGCTGGATCTGATAGTACGCGCTGATCGAGGCGACCGCGTTGCCCGAGTCGTTCATGTAGGTCAGCGGCTTGGCGAGGAAGAACTTGACGTTGCGACCCTGCAGATTCATCGCGCCCTTGCCGAGCATCGCGAGCCCCTTGTGGTCGGAAAAGGCGACGGACCAGCGTTCGGCCAATATGTCGGCGGTCATGAAGCCCATGTTGTGACGGGTGCCCTCGTACTTCTTGCCGGGATTGCCCAGCCCCACGATCAGCCAGAAATCGGATGCCATGTGTTACTCTCCTGTCTTCAACCTTAAGGATTGTACCCCACCCGCCAACGCCTTGACCCAATAGCTCATGTCATGCAGCTTGCCGTCAAGCGCGCCCACCGCGGCGGGAAGCAGGCCGAACCGGATGAATCCGAACCGCCGCATGAGCGCGACGGAGCCGGCGTTGTCGGCGTAGATGATCGCCGTGACATGCGTGAATCCGCGCTCTGCCGCGGCATCGATCAGCCATCGCACCATCATGGTGCCGAGTCCCTGGCGTTGGTGGTCGCCGGCGATGTAGTAGCTCAGTTCGGCGATGCCGTCGTATCCGGCCCGCTGATGGAATTTCGAAAGCGAGCCGAACCCCACGACGGCGCCTTCGGGACCTTTGATGACGACGACCGGATACTTGGCACGTGGCTGATGGGAGTCGACCCACGCACGACGGCTTTCCAGAGACACCGGTTCAAGGTCGGCGGACGCTCCCCCACGGATCACCGCCTCGTTGTAGATGTCGGCGATGGCCGGAACGTCGGCGTCAACGGCCGCGCGGATGGTATAGGACATGTCTTCAAGCATAACAACCGCCCTGCCGGCGGGATAGGGCGGGGGAGACTGGGGTCAGCGGTGCATAATGCGCGATTCGCCTCGATCCGCCGACAGGAACGTGGACAACGGCCGCACAATCACGAAATGCGGGAGTTGTCCAGAACGAACACGATACAACTGCCGCAAAACAGCCCTTTGCAGCAGTTGTCCAGCATAAAACCACGAAATTCCGGCCATCCGGGACATGCCCGCGTTATCGTCCGCAGGACAACGGCCGCAAAATCGCGAAGCGCGGGAGTTGTCCCGACCATCCGACCGAACGCGGTCAATGGACATCGGCCGTGCCGTTTGCCGGCAACGCCGTCAGCGGAACGGTCGAAGCGTCACGAGGCGGTGTAGAAGTCGACGGCCTCCTCGATGCCACCGCTGAACATGGCTTTGCCCTTCTGGATGACGATGCCCCTGTGGCAGAACTCCTTCGCGGTGCCGGTCGAGTGGGTGACGAACAGCACGGTCACGTTCTCGTTGGCGATGATGCTGTTGACCCGCTCGCGGCACTTCTTCGCGAACTTGCGGTCGCCGACGGACAGCGCCTCGTCCACCACCAGGATGTCCGGGCGGATCGACGACACGAACGCGAAGCCCAGACGGGCGCGCATACCGCTCGAATACGTGCGCATCGGCTGGTCGATGTACTTGCCGAGTTCCGAGAACTCCACGATCTCGGGAATGAGCTCCTTGGACTCCTCTTTCGACAAACCCCACAGCTGGCAGCGCATGTCGATGTTCTCCATGCCCGACAGCTTCATGTCGAAGCCCGCGGAAAGCTCCAGCAGCGCGGACACGCGCCCGTGCACCTCGACGGTGCCGGACGTCGGGAAGCACACGCCGGTGATCATCTTGAGCGCCGTGGACTTGCCGGCGCCGTTGTCGCCGAGCAGCGCCAGGGATTCGCCGCGGTTCACGGTGAAACTCAGGTCATCGCTCGCGTTGACCGTATCGTGCGGAATGCGCTTGGAGAAGGTGGACAACAGGCGCAGCTTGTCGTTCTTGAACAGCTTGTACTGCTTGGTGACGTGGTCGAAGCGCACGGCGACGGGATTGCTCGCGTCCTCGTCGCGGATGACCGTGGCATCGCCCATTCGCGTGACATTCGATGGGAGCTTAGAGGACATCCGGCACCTCCATGTACAGACGGTGGTAGTTGTGCAACGCGAGCACGACGAAGATCAGCAGCACGAACAGGAACGGCAGGAACGACTCCCAATCCGTGAAGAACCATTTGTTGTAGATAAAGCAGTCACGCACCGACTGCACGACCCATGTGACCGGGTTGAAGGACGCCACCAGACGGGCGGTGCGCGGCCAGCCGCTGATGTCGAACAGGATGCCGGACAGCCAGAAGAACGGGGTGCCGAGCGTCTTGAGCAGGTTCGAGAAATCGCGCGATATCGCGCTCAAAGGCGACAAAGCCATGGACCACGCCACCCAGAACAGGAACATGAACACCATGACCAGCGGCAATTGCAGCATGTAGCGGCCAAGATGCACGCCGGTGAGCAGCGCCACCACGATGGTGAACGCCATCATGCACGCGAAGATGATGAGCAGCGACAGCGTGTAGAACGTGGAGATCAGCGACAGCGGAAATTTGATGCGGTTCACCAGATACGGGTATCGACGGTATACGTCACTGCCGGTAGTAATCATGTCGGACATGAAGAACCATGGGAACACACCGGCGGCGAGCCACAGCAGGAAAGGCTTGCCGTTGACGTCGGACGAGCTGCGCAGACCGAATTTCAGTGCCACCCAGAAAACCAGGATGTACACGGCCGGTTTGGCGAACAGCCAGATCTTGCCGAGCGCGGCACCGCGGTACGTCTTCACCAGATCGATCTTCGCCAGATTCCAGACCTGCCGTCGCCAATGCCAGTTCTCGCCGACGACTTGCTTCAGTGTTGCAAACAATGTTCTTCCAAATCTGCTTGTCTTCTCATGGTCAGGTGCGGTCTCCCGCGAGGTCAGCCCATGTATGCGATGAGCTTGCGGTACATGTCTTCGAGACCTACCTGCGGCCTCCAGCCGAGCGCCTCAAGGCGTGACACGTCGAGTGGCAGGTGGTGCTCCGGCGGGTAGGGCGCGTTCGGGTCGACGTCGATGATGACGCGCGCGTCGCCCGTACCGAATTCGCGGTACACCATATCGGCCATCTCGCGGATTGACGAGTAGGTGGAGGGATTGGCCACGTTGTACGAGACGCCGTTCTCCCCCGCGACCAGCACGGTGAGGATGGCGGACACCGCGTCGGCGGTGTATGAGTACATTCGTGTGCTTTCGCCGGTCGTCTTCATGACGAAGTCCTTGCCGGCCACGGCGTTGCGTGCGAGCGCCGCGAACAGGCGGACGTCGTCGCGAGGGATGCCCGGGCCGAAGGTCTGCGCCAAGCGGACGGCCTTGACCGGCACCTGGTATTCGGAATGGTATGAGACGCACAGGTTTTCGGCGGCGCGCTTGCCTTCGGAGTAGCAGCTGCGCACCGAGCAGGGGTCGATGTAGCCGACGGCGCTCTCGTCAAGCAGGTGTTCCGTGCCGCGCTGCTTGTTGCCCATGCCGTAGATCTCCATGCTGGAGACGTAGACGAAGGAGGCCGCGCCGCGGCGTCGCGCCAGTTCCAGCATCGACCTGGTGCCGTCTACGATCGCGGAGAACGTCTCGACCGGATGGGACATGAAGAACGACGATGCGGTCGGACAGGCGGTGTGGATGACATAGTCCGCCGGCAGGTCGAGCGAGTCGACATCTTCGAGCGATCCCTGATGCAGCACGAGCCCGTCGTCGGCCGTGTACTGCCCCAGCATGGCCTGTGCCTTGGCCGGGTCTCGCACCAGCGCGTCCACGATGATGCCCGCCCCCGTCAAGCGGTTGCGTTCCAGCAGCGTGCGGGCGCACAGCGAGCCGATAAGGCCCGTGGCGCCGGTGACGAGCACATGCCGGCCGGCGAGCGCATCCCAGTCGATGTCGAGATGCTGCGCCAGTGACGCATATTCCTCTTGCAGATCAAACATGATGGTCGTTGTCCTCCGTGTTCGTGTCACAGACCGAAGATCTGGGAGCTTTCCTCCGCGTCCATGATGGCGCGCATGATGTAGAAGTCCGATGGCGTGGTGATCTTGATGTTCGAGTTGGCGCCTTCCACCTCGTACAGTTTGTGGCCGTAGTACGACATGAGGGACGCAGAGTCGATGAAGTCGCCGAGCCCTTCTTCCACGGCCTTGTGGTGTGCGTCATGCAGCTCGCCGAGGCGGAAGCACTGCGGGGCGCGGGCGAGCTGGCACTGTTTGCGGTCGATGATGTTGGTGATCACGCCGTCCTCGCTTTGCACGATGGTCTCGGTGGCGGGTACGACGGTGACGGCGCTGCCGTTCTTCTTCACACTGACGATGCAGTCGGTGATGGTCTGCTGGTCGATCAGCGGCCTGACGCCGTCATGAACGATGACGACCGAATCCGCGGGATACAGTCTGTTCGCCTTGTCGACGCCGTTGCGGATCGACTCCTGCCCGGATGAGCCGCCTGGCACGATCGCGGCGATCTTACCGACGCCGAACTTGGTGATGAGCTGTTCGAGAACGTCGATGTATTCCTTCAGGCATACGACGACGATGGCGTCGATGTCGGGATGCTGATCGAACGCCTCAAGCGTGTAGATGATGATCGGTTTGCCGTGCACGAGCAGAAACTGCTTGGGCTTGGTTCGCGAATTCATGCGTTGGCCGGTGCCGCCCGCAAAAATGACAGCGATGTTCATACCCTCTCCACTGTTATATGCGCTTTCGGGCTTGCAGCCCCGTTAACTCATACGTAGTCTATGTTCCAGACACGACTTATTTACCGAGCATTCACCTTTCTGTGGTATTCGGCACGCAGAGTGCACTAAGACGAACCACCATCAGTCCTTTCCAAACAGACGCATGACCGCCCGCAGTGGCGCAGTGACCTTCCACGACTTCGAGTTACGGAGTTTCTGGACCTCGGCGCGAGATTTCTTGAGATCCGCTTCGAGCTTCTTTCGCTTCTCGGATAGTTTCTTGTTCTCAGTTTTCAAACGTTCGATGTCAGGGTGTTCAAGAATACGCTCGGCGCCGATCTCGCAACCCAATACCATCTGGCCCACATAGGCGGCATAGTCATCGGCGTAATAGCGGACATCTTTCTCTTTGAAGACAGACAGCTTTGATTGCGCCTCACCCATGTACATCTTGTTCCATTCTTCCATGAATGTTATTCCCATCTCATTCATGGAAGAGAAATCCACCTGCAACTCTTGATCCTCAAATGCGATATTGCGTCCCTCTAGGTAGTCACGGAAGAAACGGTTCGGGCCGAACAGGAACGGGCCATCTATGTGAGGTACCGGCAGAGGGTTCAAATATAGAACAAAGGCATGTGAAACGAATACAGCCATATTTTCGCCTGCTGGCGCATCAAGCCGCATATGTGCCCCTGTACTCTTTGGCATTAAGTAAACGTTTCCCACGCAGCAGCCTGTGCTGAATCAGGTTGCACAGCCGTTTCAGGGGTATCGACAGCGCGATCGCGCCGATGATCACGACGGCCTCATAGCGCAGGTGCGTGGTCGGCAGGTCGTTGAGGTTCAGCATCTTGCGAATCATCACGTGAAGCAGATACAGTTCCAGCGAATACCGTCCGAACCAGCTCAGCACTTTCGATACCACGTCGTGAAGGCCTGCGAGCGCGGGCTTTCCCGCGCGGGCCATCACGTCCATGATGACGACGCCGCATATGCACAGCAGCAGGTTCAACGCCGCGCGAAGGTACACCTTGACCAGAGGGACATCAACCAGCTGCATCGGGTAGAGCATGACGGCCACGGCCGTCATGCATGCGGCGACCACGGGCATGGGCAATGGACGACGTTCATGCGAGAGCCTTCCCAGCAGCGCGCCGAAGATGAAGCACGGTATGCGGTTGACGATCAGATCGACGTTGTCGTAGAAAGACGGCGCGAACCTGTACAGCGCCACCGCGACCAGCACCGAGGCCGCACACAATGCCAACGTTCGCACCCATGCCGCGGCGACGTTTCGGGTACCGTCCACGACGGCGAACACGAGCGGAAACAGCACATAGCAGATCAGGCACACCGCTATGTACCAGAACCACTTCACACCGTCCGTGAAAAACGTGACGAATGCGATGTCGGCGAGGAAACGCACCACTCCGGCATCCGAATGGACGAAGTCGAACCAGATCCACCCGACCAGCGCCACGGCGACGTACGGCACCAGCACGCGGGTCAGCCGCTTGCGGTAGAACGCCCCCGCGTCCGGGTTGCGCTTCCACGAGTAGTACAGGCCCAGCCCCGAGATCATCAGGAACATATCGACGCCGGAACTGCCGATATAGTCGTAGAACACCTGAGCGGGACCGTTGAAATGGTCGGCCGCGTTCGACAGGTCCTCGGTGTAGTGGAACGCCATGATCAGCAGGATCTGCACGCCCATCAGCACGCCGCGGTATTTGGACAGCAGCTCGTATGATGGGCGCCCGGCGCCGCGTGGTGCCGCGTGCCGGGCAGTCTCGCCGGAGCCACTGCCCGGCTCACCGGCGCCGGCGGCGGGCGCGACGGCCATGCTCGTGTTCCCCGGCACGATCACTCCTCCTCGTCGGAGGCGGACTTGGTATCCTTGTCGGCGACCTTGGAATCCAGCAGTTCCTTTGCCTTCCTTTCGGACTTGGCCGACTTGTCGGACTGCCGGACCGGCACCGCGCCTCCCTTACCGGAGGCCTGTTTGCGCACACCCGGAACATCCTTGCCGTAGATAATAGTGTCGATGGCGCGGTCGCTGGCGAGTCCGCTGCGCTCGGCGGCGCGGTCGATGGACGAGGGGTGAGGGGAAACCGTCTCATAATGGCGAGTCCTCAGCACGTCCAGGAACTCGTCGAACGTATCGCACACCACGCCCGGCGCCATCTCGTCGATGGACCGCTGCACACCACGGATCAGCGAGTACGCGGTCTTGTCGGGCACGAAGAACACTACCGGCTTCTTGAGCAACAGGTAGTCGTAGAAGCACGACGAATAGTCGGTCACCAGCACATCGGCGATGAAGAACAGCTTCGTCAGGCTCTCATCGGACAGGTCGAAGATGCGGTCGGCGTACTCGGCAGAGATATCCGGACGCTTGCGGATGAAATGATGCATCTCGAACACGAAATACGTGTCCGTCTCGACACACATGCGGTACAGACGATCCATGTCGATCTCGTCATACGGGTAATACGCGGTGCGCTGACCGGTGCCGCGGAACGTCGGAGCGAACACGATGACGCGTCCCTTGGCCGACCACGGGAACTTGTCGGCCATCTCCTCGCGGTATTCCTTCTCGACCTTCTCATCGAGGAAATGGTCAAGCCTGGGCATGCCTGTGGCGAGCAGCGCCTCCTCCTCGATGCCGAACACCTCGGAATAGATGCGACGCAGGTGCTCGTTGCCGACCAGCGCGTACGTGTATCGGCGGTGCGCGGAATTGTACGGATCCGGCGAGCCCCTTGAGACCAAAACGGGCATAGCCGACCGACTTGAAACCGACGCCGGCATGCCAGATCTGCGTCAGCGTCACATCTTCACCGGGGTCGATGAAGTTGAATACAGGGGTGTAATCGTCGATGAAGACGTACCGGCTTCGGGCGATCTCGAACAGGTCGCGCAGCCAGGCGACGATGTTCTGCCTGCCCGCGAATACGTTGCGGTACCGGGCACGAATATCGAAGCGCTTGTCCATGCCGCGCTCGATCATGCGGCTCTGCAACGCCTCCATATTCTCCGTCGGGCCCTCGCCGTTCTCCTTGAGGAAGAGGATTCGATTGCGCTTGCGCGGCACCAGCTTGGTCATCACCGAGTACGTCGCCGCGAAAACGTCCTTCTGCATCTGGCGACGACTGCGCTGACGGTGGCGCGGGGTCTTGTTGCGCTGGAAGAACTGCATGTGCAACGCGAGATAGATGAGACCGGCACGATTCGTCTTGGGCACGAACACACCAGTATAGGCGTAGCTGTTCTTGCCGTAGCGGAACACGCGGTCGAGATTGTCAAGCCGCTCCAGCACCTCATCGTCGTAGGTGACTCCGCTGATGACATAGGGGTGCCGAGCCACCAGTTCCAGACGCTCTTCGTCGGTGTACTGTGCGACCGCCTCATCATCGTCACGCAACTCCGGGGGCAGCAGGTGACGTACATCGTAGTCGACGCGCTGCGGCATGAGCGGGTATTCGGCGTACAGCGCCTGCAGACTGAAGAGCGCAGACTCCTTGATTTTCTCGCAGATGATCCATTGGCCGCCGGGAAGCACCTCGCGCCCGTCCCCGAGCACCAGGTTCAGGCGGGCGCGGCGGACACCGCTCTCAAGCCCGACGATCTCGAACGGAACGAACTGGCGACGTCCCACGCAATACAGCCACGGCACACCACCATCCCGCGAGGAATAGTCGATCTCCAAGTAACTTGACCGCCAGCGGATTTGGTGAACGTCCAGTGACATCCCCGGGCTCCTTTACGACACCTTGTGGTTCCCCTTGTGGTAACCTATGTAATATATAGAGTTGCAGTTACGGTAGACCGGCTAACACACCAACCTGATGCTTCGGTAAGGGAGAACAAGAATGAAACGTCATCTGATTAATGCAGTTCGGATGATGATGTTTCTTACATATAGGTTCTTCCGCGCGTTCCCGCGCAAGCGTAGGATTGTGTGCCTGAGTCGCGAGAGCGACCGACCGACCACCGATTTCCGGCTCATCCGCCATTATGTGAGACAGACGCATCCGGATTATTCCGTGGTGATCCTCGCCAAGAAGCTGCACAACCCGGTACGATACGGGTTCCATATGATCCGGCAGCTGTATTTCATCGCCACCAGCCAGGCGGTGCTGCTCGACACCTACGCCATCGTGGTAAGCCTGCTCGCCGGCTACATCGACGTGCCCGTCATCCAGATGTGGCATGCGCTCGGCAACATGAAGAAGTTCGGATACACCGCGTTGGGCTCCAAGGAAGGCCGGAAGTTCTCCACCGCCTCGCTGCTGAACATGCATCGCGGGTACACGTCCGTGCTCATCTCATCCAAATCGTTCATCAGCGATTACGCTCGCGGCTTCGACATCGACCCGTCCATCATCTACGAGGCGCCACTGCCCCGCACCGATCTGCTGATCAACAGCTCGTACCGGGCGCAGCAGCGCGAACGCATCATCCGCGAGTTCCCGGAACTCGGGCGCAAGCTCAACATCGTCTACTGCCCCACGTTCCGCAAAAAGACGCCCGCCAATCAGACTCAGGCGGCAGCAGCCCTCGCCGATGCCATCGATTACGACAAGTACAACCTGATCGTGAAATGCCATCCGTTGGACGACCTGCGTATCAACAATCCGCACGTATTCCAGCACTATCCGAGCCAGTACGACATGCTGTTCGTCGCCGATTACGTCATCAGCGACTATTCGACCGTGATCTATGAGGCCGGACTGCTTGACCTGCCGGTGTTCCTCTATGCGTACGACTGGCCGGACTATTCGAAGAAACGCAGCCTGTACATCGACCCGAAGCGCGATATCCCGACGCTGTTCACGGATGATGCCGAGGCGATCGTGAGAGCCATCGAGCACGACGATTTCGACCATGCCGCCTATCAGGCGTTCATCCGTCGCAACGTGGCCATCCCCGAGCACGGCTCCTGCACGGCGCGCGTAGTCGAGCACGTATTCGATCTCATCGCCGCCCGCTAGTCAGGTTCCCCTTTCCCACTAGTCAGCTCCCTCCCTCCCGCGAAAGTTCCGTTTGAAGACCGCCGGATGGGACTTCCGCGAGAGAAGGTGTGGGGATGGTTACCGACCGACTGCCATCTAGCCCTCGCCTGTACCACACCATGCGATTTTTGAGGGTTTTGGGGCTGGTGTGGCCAAGGGTGATTCCGGGCTCATCCACCGATCATTGGAAAATGGCGGTTTTCACGACTCGCATTCTGCCACACCACATGATGTGAAGGCTCACATCGCATGGTGTGGCCTTCTGCTGTACCACACCATGCGATTTTGGGGTGTTTTTCGCCTAGTGTGGCACACAGGCTGGGAGCGAATCAGATGGTCAGGTGGGTAGAGCATGACTGGGGGCCGTTCTGGGCTGAGAACCACCCCCAGTCATGCTGCGCATGACAGCCCCCGGTGTGGGGGCGTTCACAGTACTGGGGTTTTCTGGTTTGGCTCTTACTTGCCACCGTCGAGTTCGATGGCCTTGTTGAGGGCTTCTTCCAGTTGCTTCTGGGCTTCACCGTAGGCGGTCCAGTCGCCGTTCTTCATGGCGGACTGGGAGTCCTTCATCGCTTGGGCCGCATCCTTCAGCGCTTGCTGAAGCTCGGGGCTTTGGCTGCCGCCCTGCGAGGAGGAACCGTTCTGGTCCTTGCCCTCGTTCGTACCACTGCCATTCGCGTTGCCGTTGCTCTCGCTGCCATCACCGGAGTCAGTGCCGTTCTGCCCGTCACCGCTTTGAGACGTGTTGCCGGAATTCTCGGCATCGCCCGCGGACGCACCCGAATTGCCGCCGAACACCTGGTCGAGCGCCTCGTCGAGCGTATTGGCGAATCCGACCTGGTCGCCGAACGCCACCAGCACCTTCTTGAGCAGCGGGAAGCTGGTCGATCCGCTGGACTGCACGTACACCGGCTGCACATACACCAGACCGCCACCCAGCGGCAGTGTCAGCAGGTTGCCTCGGTTGACCTTGGTGGAACCGGATTCGAGCAGGTTCAGCTCCTTCGACACGTCCGCGTTCGCGTTGAAGTTGTTCTGCGCCTGCCCCGGTCCGGGAACGTTGGAGTCCTTGGGCAGCTCCTGCAATCGTATTGTGCCGTAGTTCGGCCCGATTACGCCCTTTTCGTTGCCCGCGTCGGAATCCACCGACAGGAAGCCGGTGAGGATTTCTCGCGTGGACGTGCCGGCGGGGATGTACGAGGAGGTCAGCGAGAACACCGGCTTCTTCGACCCGCCGGTCTGCAATGACAGGTAATACGGGGGCTGCGGAACGCCCTGCTGCTGCGCCGTGGCCGATTCGGTGGGATCCACCGGCGTCTGCCAGAAATCCTCGCCGGAGAAGAACTGGCCTGCGGACGACACATGGTATTTCGCGAGCAGCTCGCGCTGTACCTTGAACAGGTTCTCCGGGTAACGCAGGTGGCTCATCAGGTCGCCGGATATCTCGGAGATCGGGTGGTACTGTCCGGGGAAGATCTTCTCCCATGCCTTGAGCACCGGATCGTTAGCATCCCAGGCGTACAGTTCGACGGAGCCATCGTACGCATCGACGGTCGCCTTGACCGAGTTGCGGATGTAGTTGGCCTTCTGCGAACCCAACGCCTGGATCGTGTTCGACGTCTTGGTGGTGGAATCCTGCGTGACGCTTCCCAGATCGGTCATCTGCGAATACGGGTAGGCATCCGACGTGGTGTAGCCGTCGACGATCCACTTGACCCGTCCGTCCACCACCGCCGGGTACACGCGGCCGTCCAGCGTCAGGTACGGGGCGACCTTGGCGACGCGCTCCTTGGGGGAACGGTCGTACAGGATCTGCGAGTCGGAGGTGACACGGTCGGAGAACAGGATCTGATCGGATCCGAACCGGACCGCGTACAAAAGCCGCGAGAAGATGTTGCCCACCGAGGGGCCGCCATCGCCGTCAAACGTATTGGTCGCGCCCTGCGATCCGGTCGGATAGTCGAACTCCCACGAATTCATGCCCTTCGGAGCCCCGACAATCGAGTATTCTGGGGCGTTCGGGGAGAAGTAGATGCGCGGCTCGTACTTCTGCGATTCGGTGAGCTTGCCCTGGGTGGGGATGCTGGATTCGAAGAACTGCGGCTGCCCGTCCGCCGCCACCTTGTTGCCGTATGCGGCCACGACACCGTACCCATGCGTATACACGGTGTGGTCGTTGACCCAGTTGCGGTTGTCGTTGCCTTCCAGATCCAGTTCTCGGGCGGCGATCACCGTGTCCTGGCTGACGCCGTCGATGTCGTACTTGTCGACGGCCAGCGTGTCGGCGAACGTGTAGTACTGCTTCGACTGCTGCAGCTGCTTGAACGTGGGGCTGACGACCTGTGGGTCGAGCAGTCGGATCTGCGCGGTGGATTCGGCCTCGGACGACAGCGCTCCGGACTTGCCCTTGGTGGTGGCCTTGTACTGTTCGACCTTCACCTTGTCGAGCCCGTACGCCTGCTGCGTGGCGTTGATGTTGCGCTGGATATAGGTGGATTCCATCTCCTGCGCGTTCGGGTTCACCTTGAACCGCTGCAGCAGCATCGGCCATGCGACGGTGAGCACCAGCGAGACGACCAGCGCGGCGGCGATCGCAATCACCGGCGTACGCCACGCCTTGAGAGCCGCGGCGGCGCGGACACTCGGCTTGGCGGCGCCTTCCAACGCATGGGAGTGCATCAGCCACACGCCGAGGAACACACCGAGCATCGCGGTGATGGCCGCCATGATGAACGTGACCGGAATGGTCGCGTGCACGGTGGTGTATGCGGCGCCGGTGATGCGGTCGCCCTGCTGGGTCAGATGCGTGAACACGCCGATCACCTGGCGCGCGGACCAGGCCAGCATGTTGAGGATCAGCCAGATGCCGATCTGGCGACGGGCGCGCTTGGTCACAGCGAGCACTCCGCGACCATGCACCGGCATGGTGAAGCGGATGCCGCCCATCATCGCATGCGTGACGACGGAGAACACAATGCCCATCAGCAGCAGCATCGATACGGCCGACATCACCAGCCGCAAACCGGGCAGCACAAACACATAGAACCCGTTGTCGATGCCGAACTGCGGATCGGCAGTGCCGAAGCTCTGCGCGTTGAACATCAGCAGGATCTCAGACCAGTTCGAGTTGAACTGCGAGCCGAACATCACGCCCACGACCAGCGACACGACCACGGCGGCGCGACGCGCGGTCTTGGAACTGAACGACTTGCCCACTTCGATGACGTCGTCCTTGATGCGGAACGTCGAGCCGTCGGACGAATCGGGGCGAGCGCGGATAGCCAGCCAAGCGGACACATAGCTGACCAAGGCCATCAGCAACGCATACGCCGCCCACAGGCCGAACTTGACACCCAGCTGGGTCCACACCACGTTCTGAAAACCGAGCTGTCCGTACCACATCAGGTCCGTGATGAACTGCGACAGGCCGAAGAACAGGCCGACGACGACAACCAGCGCCAGCACGACGCCGATCAGAATCTTCGTCCCCTTGCTGGGCCCGTTCGGCAACGGTCGGGGCGTGAGCCTCGGCACGCCGCGCTTCGGCGGCTCCCCCTTGCCGGCGGATGGCGTCTCGCCATGATCGTCGCCATCCGCCTGCACATCGACGATCACCGGATCGTCATCGGTCGCACCGGAGTCCCGACGTGGCCCGCGTGGCCCGTCGCCGGGATCGAACATACCCAACATATCAAAAAAAGACATGATACAAGCCTATCGAAAGGCTAGGAAAGCTGGTCATGCTCTGAGCTGAGAACACAGCCGTCGTACAACCGTTTCACAACCACTACACATGATGGCCTACGCTAGTGCATATGAGGATGCAGCAGATCAAACACGGCGGCAGGAGGCCGCGCCCCAGTTCAGCCCCCACCATCATCGCGGCCATGCTCTGCGTGGTAGCCCTTGTGGCGGCAGGCACGGCATGGTGGATGCTGCGCCCCCAGCAAAAAGACACGCTCGAACATCTCGCGCAGCCACAGTCCTCCTCTTCGACGCTGAACCGCGACAAGGCCCCCACACCGAAACCGCAGAAATCTCAGGAGCAGCAGAAGGCAGCCGATGGCTCCCCCGCGGCCAAGGCGAGCCGCGCCATCGCCACGATGAGTCTCGACGAACGGGCCGGGCAGCTCATCATGGCACCGATGTTCGCAGGCGGCAATCCGGCCGATCTCAGCGCCCTCATCAGCACACGCCATGTCGGTTCCGTGGTGCTCATCGGCAACTGGAACAACGGCACAGCCGCAGCCAAGACCGCCGCTGACGCGCTGCAAAGCTATGCTCCGAGCGGCAACCAGCTGATCGTCTCCACCGATCAGGAAGGCGGCCAGGTGCAGCATCTCAAGGGCAGTGGATTCGACACGATGCCGTCCGCGGTGGCGCAGGGCCAGATGAGCGCTGACACGCTGCGCTCCTCCGCAAAGACCTGGGGCGGCCAGCTCAAGCAAGCCGGCATCAACGTCGACCTGGCCCCGGTATTGGGGACGGTGCAGGTCAAGCGTTCCTCAAACGCTCCGATTGGCGCGCTGAACCGCGATTTCGGTTTGGATTCCAACGGAAACGCGCAGCACGGCATCGCGTTCGTCGAAGGCATGCGCGACGCGGGCGTCGGCGCGACCGTCAAGCACTACCCCGGTTTGGGCGCGGTGACCGGCAATACCGATTTCACGACCGAAGGCATCCTCGACACCACGACCACGCTTGATGACGAGGAGATAGGCGCGTTCAACACCACGATCAAGCAGGCGAAGCCGGCTATGGTGATGATGTCGCTGGCGACCTACCAGCGCATCGACTCGTCGGCGCCCGCCGCGTTCTCCAGCAAGATCATCGACGGCACGCTGCGCGGCAGCGTCGGCTATGACGGCGTGGTGATCTCAGACTCCCTTTCGGCCGCGGCGGTCAGCGGCATAGCGACCAAGGACCTGGGCGTGCGTCTGGTGGACGCCGGCGGCGATTTGGCGTGCATAGGCGATACGTCATATGTGACGCCGATTCTTGACGGTATCATCGCCCGTGCGCAGT